>Ga0255778_10004735_pt1 | contig 11160 bp, 10 predicted proteins | sample 071ome_31_FD_179976 | JGI IMG/M metagenome (GOLD analysis project Ga0255778, IMG submission 179976) | Coastal salt marsh microbial communities from the Groves Creek Marsh, Skidaway Island, Georgia - 071405CT metaG (version 2) | ecosystem: Environmental > Aquatic > Marine > Intertidal zone >...
ACGAGCAGCCGGATATCGAATTCCTTGGACAGTTTGAGAACCGTTCGCAGTTGGGTATCCAGAAGCTCGGGAAATTCGCGCAGCAATCGAACACCGCGGCGTCCTAAAGATGGGTTCGATTCGGCCATGAACTTCAAATAAGGCAGGGGCTTGTCGGCACCGATATCCAGAAGCCTTACGCAGACGCTCTTGCCTCTTGCCGGATTGAGTGTCTGCTGCATTTCATCAAAGAGTTCCTCAGCGCTTGGTGGCTTCAGGCGTCCGAGGTAAGCTTGTTCGATCCGGTACAAGCCCACCCCGTCCGCGCCATTCTCCATAGCGAGCTTGGTGTCGTTTCTGCATCCGACATTGGCGAGGACGGGGATAGTCACACCGTCCCTAGTCAGCGCTGGCATCATCGCCTGCACCCTGGCCTTTCGAAAGGCTTGCTCCGACCGTCGCACCTTCTCCCTGAAGATGATCCGTCCGCTATGGATGGGATGAATCGTTGCGATACCTTCGTTCGCGTCGACCAGGATCTCAGCCCCCTCCGGCACGGTAGCGACAAGATTGGCCAGTTCCGAAATACAAGGGAGCCCCAACTCTCGGGCAAACAATGCCGCATGAGAACCGGTGCTTCCATATTCCAGCAGCACGGCAGACGCGGATCGACTGCCTAGGAACACCGTGTCCGATGGCAGGAGGCGCGTCGTCGCCAGCACGCAGCCGGGGGGGATTCCCTCCAACGGGTGAATGGTGATTCCCGCCAAAGCGTTGCTGAGCCGGTTCGAAAGATCTCGCATGTCGTCGCCTTTGTCCTTGGCGATCTGCGATTCCATGAGCAAGAACCGGTTCTCCCAGCGGAGAAACACCTTCTTTACCGCACTGCCTGCGCTGACGAGGTTGCCGGCGATCTCCTTCTTCAATTCTTCTTGTAAAGCACCATCATTCACCATGATGTTGTGAAAGTTGAAAACCTCGGCGAGCTTCGAATCAATCTCCTTTGCCACCCGGGAAGCCAATGCGAGAAGATCGTCCGAGATACTCCGAGTGGCCAGATCAAGCCGCGAAATCTCCTCATCAACGCAGTAGGTTTCCTCGTCTCCTGGTATGCCGGAAGGACTCGCCAGAATGCGCTGAACGTGGATAAAACCCTCCGCGAAACCCGGCGAGATCGACCGGCCTCTAAGGAGTTGAGTTGGCATTGGAGTTGGAGTTGGCATTGGATTTACTCTTCGAACAGGGAACGGGTCCCTTGCCGGACTGTAGTGCCGTCATAAGATCGTCCAGAGAGACGCTGGCAATCACGGACGCACGGTCGCTCACGGCGAATGGGAGGATGAGGTCCCTGCCGTGGATCAGCGAACCGCAACTGTAGACGACGTTCGGCACGTAGCCCTCACGCTCGATCCCCTCGGGACAGATCAGCGGCTGATGGAGGCGGCCGATGACTCTGGTCGGGTCATCAAGATCAAGCAGGATGGCGCCGATGCAGTACTTACGCATCGGACCGACGCCGTGGGTGATCACCAGCCAGCCGGCGGCGGTTTCGATTGGCGAACCGCAGTTGCCCACTTTCACCGACTCCCACATCGCCGCGGGGCGCAGGATCACCTGGGGATCGCTCCAATAATGTGGGCTATCAGAGTACATGATGAAGAGATTTTCGTCATCCTGTCGGGACAGCATCGCGTAGCGCCCCCCGATACGCCGTGGGAAGAGCGCCATCCCTTTGTTCTGCACCGCTTCACCATTAAGAGTGAGGACGCGAAAATTGAGAAAGTCTTTCGTCTGGATCAGTTGGGGGAGGATGTCACTGCCATTGTAGGCAGTGTAGGTCGCGTAATAAGTTACAGTCTCATCGTCATCGACAAAACGGACGAATCGGGCATCCTCAATCCCGTTCGTTTCATTGGCCGAAACGGGGAAAATGATGCGTTCGCTGATGGCGAGCTGCTCGGGAAAGCGTATTTCGTAGTTCGAGTCCGCCAGCCATTGGATGCACTCGAGGGTGTGATTCAGTTCGTAGGTGGCTGGTTTGAATTCGTGTCGAACGGTTGCCACGCTTTTGTTCAGATCGCTGCGCGTGAAACGCTCCGAAAGCGGATTCAAAACCGCTCCGATGTGGAAATCGTCAACCCCCATCTCATGCAGCTTGATCAAGAAGCTCCTTCTGTCATAGTCAGGATCGGGCATGATGTCCGGCGCGGTGACGAACCGGGAGACGGGATCGAACGCGATGTGCCCCTCACCATCTATTGTGCCGGCGCGAAATTCGATGGACGAGATATGCCCCTCGCCGGTGGCACGCAGGCTCATGATGAATCGCAGCCCGCCCTCAGGAGCATCGCTCTGATCGGGATGTGGCACGATCGACGGATTGAAGATGGCGGCGGACTCGAGAGCGTACTCACCCGAAAACAAAGCGCCTATCAGGAGTCGCCTCTCTCGCGAAAGGGGGCGCTGGGTGAACACGCGCCCGCGCACTTTCTCAAAGTGGGTCAGCAAGATCGACTCGATGTCAATGTGTCGATCATCAAATTCTGCCCTAACCGCGTCAAGCTGACAGGCGACCTCCTCCTCAGTGAGAGCCAGCGTGCGGCCGATGATCGTCGTCACGAGGTGAGCGCTCCCGGGAATGAAGGGACGGATGATAACTCGGGCGCTCTCGGGTAGCAAGATCACCTCATGGCGACGAATCCGGATAGCACTCATAATGATTTCGCCTCGGCTGCATTGGCAACCGGAGCAGCAAAGAGTAGTTTCGTGCTTTCCATTTCGGCGAGGGCGAGATGGAAGGCGAGGGTGGACTCGGCGCCGAAATTGTCGCTGATGCGGTCAGCGTGCAGCCCGTCACAGCAACCGCCCGTGGTGAAGTCGTACAGAGAAACGTCGAGATCGTTACGGCCTAGAAACCACTCGAAGGCACGCCTGGCCTCTCTCGTCCACATCGGATCCTCGGTAGCACGGAATGCTTCGTGGCATGCCGCCACCATGGCTTGGGCTTCGACGGGCTGCTGGTCGAATTCCGCACGCGTTCCGTTGCGCCGGTAGAACCCGTTGCTGCCGATGGGCCGGAAACAGCCAACCGACGTGGTCTGGACCGAAGCGAGCCAACGCAGGGAGTTCAGGCCAATATCGAGTACTTCGGGGCATGACATCCACTGGCCACTCAGAATGAGCGCCTGGCTGAGACGCGCGTTTTCGTAGGTCAGGCTGTTCTCGAACCAGGGCCAGTCTTCTTGACTGGCCACGCGCCATAGGCTTACCAGTTTTTCTGTCAGCCCATTGCGGATCGCGTCGATGAACGAATCGCTGGTGCCTCGCCTGAGGTATTCGTGGATGCCTAGCAGGGTAAAAGCCCACGCTCGCGGAGAGGTGAACTCCATCACCACTTCCAGCCCGCGCCTGAAGAGCTGGGCGGCGAGTTTTCCGTGACCTTTGTCCCGCGAACGGCCCGCACCTGTGCCGGTGGCCCAGAGCGCCCGCCCGTGACTGTCTTCACTGCCGGCGTCCTCGAGCCAATGTCGGCTATGGCTCATGAAATTCCGGAACCGTCCGCTCTCCCAGTCCAGGGCCGCGGCAAGAAACGCCAGGTAGTTAGTGGTGAGTCTGTTGAGACTGTCCGAGGAAGGCGCATCTCCGAGTTCGTCGAGGAGTTTGCAGAGGATAAACGCTCGCGCATTGTCATCGGTGCAATAGCCCTCGTGAAAGTTGGGTACGTTGAATATTGCGTGCTGATAGATGCCGGTCGAGTCGCTCATGCGAACCAAGTGATCGAGGCGCCGTGGCGGCAACGCCCGGGGGCGACTGTCAATCGTCCACTTTGCGAAGGCCGTCCGCGGCGTTTCCTGCCTGGCTACACGCGAGTGCTTGAAGGCACCCAGATATCTCCTTGCCACCGCCGGCCAGATCATCTCCCTCCCTATGGCGTAGGCATCCTTTTGAATCCGCTTCATCCGCGGCGCGTCGGCGAGCAGATCGCGAACCCCCTGGGCGATGGCACCCGCGTCCCGGAAAGGAACCAAAACACCGCGCCCATCAGCCAGCAATTCACTCGCGTGCCAGTAAGGAGTTGAAACGACCACTTTCCCGGCTCCGAACAGGTAGGCAAGCGTGCCAGACGTTACCTGGGCTTCATTGAGGTAAGGCGTCACATAAATGTCAGTCGCGCCGATAAATTCCTTCAGATCATCCAGCGACACGAACCGGTTGTAGAAGATGACGTGAGATGCCACGCCTAAATCCTCGGCCAACCGTTTTAGAGTCAGACGATAGTGTTCCCCTTCGTTAGCCAGCAGCTGCGGGTGGGTGGCTCCGAGGATGAGGTAAACCACGTCGGGATGCTCTCTCACGATTTCAGGGAGGGCTTCGATCATATACTCGATCCCTTTGCCCGGGCCAATCAGACCGAAGGTAAAAAGCACGCGGCGTCCCTCCACTCCAAATTGCGCTTTGCTGGCGCTCGATTCGACAAAGTCTAGATCGGGAATGCCGTGCGGGATGACATTCAATTTGTCATCTGGCGCCCCGTAAGTCCCCCGCATAATCTCGGCACCCTTCTCCGCCATCACCACGAGGCGGTCGCTACGGGCGATCAGCTCCTCCATCACCTTGCGCTGAGCGTGATTCGGTTCCTGCAGGATCGTGTGCAAAGTGGTCACAACGGGCATGCGCACCTCATTCAGCAACGCAAGCAGATGGCTTCCGGCAGAGCCTCCATAGATTCCGAACTCATGCTGCACGCATAGCAAATCGGCATTGTTGAAATTCAGGTAATCGGCTGCTAGTCGGTACGAGTCAAGTTCCTTGTCTCGGAGTTCGAATCGCACCCTTGAGGGGTATTCGTATCCCTCTGGACGATCGTTGACGGCGACCACGTAACAGTCAGCCTTCGGGGCAGCCTGTGATATTGATTCACAGAGATCGTGAGTGAAAGTCGAGATTCCACAAAGTCGCGGGAGATAATTACCGAGAAAAGCAACTCGATCCAATTTAGGGGAAGAACTCAAGCAAACCCTTTCAGTGGTAAAGTCATACTTCAATAGACACTCTGGTCGGCGGAAAGCAATGCCTAAGTTTGATGCATCTGACGTCAACCGTGAAAAATGGTCGAATCCAGCGAAGCACTCTACTGCACTTGTGGAGGTTGTACATTGATTAAACGAAAAACAGATCTATTGTCCACCTTTCAAACGATGAATCGAGCCTGCCCCAATCCTGCTAGTTCGAGCCAAAATGGCTATTTGCCATCTACAATACACCACTCCGCCTTGACCGAGCTTGGCGGTGGTACGGGATAGCAACGGTCAATGGTTTGAGAGTAGACAACATTTCTGTGGAAAGCTATCAATTTACCGTCGACAACATCAGCGCATGGAACAATTGAGGAAAGAGCTTTCAGAAACGGACGATCCAAAATTGAATCCGGCAGAGGATTCTCAACCGATTCTTTTTAAAACTCTGGATGCAATCAACGCAGCTGATTCGCTGGAGGAGGCTAAAGACCAGTTGTTGTTGCTTGGCTTTAATCCCATGAAATAGTTCCCGGAGCCATTTAGGCTCGACTACGAGCATTTATCAGGTAATCACGCAAATCAAACGCCCCCCTTAATCAACCCCTTTTCCACGAGCGCGGCGCGGAGTTCATTGGCCAGGGTGATGACGCTGGCAAGGTCCGTTGCTACGGCTTGATAGGCTCCTGCCCTCTGCCCAGTTGGCGTAGCGCCATGAAATCCAACCTTGGCTGATGTATCCGCCCCAACACCAATCTCCCACGAATATCCACCAGCGTGGCGTTTCAACGCTCCGTCGGTGACGTTCCAAATCAAATAAGCCGTCGGGATCGTCCCTGAAGCCGGATCGACCGTCACGGCCGCAGGACGGATTTGTTTCCACGTCCCAGGTGTCCCGGCGACCGAACAAACCCATTCCCCACTCAGGGCATCACGCCAGAACTCATCGACGACATGATCCCCAGTTGTCGGAGGCCCAATAACCGTGGTCGGCACCCCGTTCAGATAAGTCGGTTCCCGTTTCGCGGTTTCACCAGCCAGGATCTCGAAATTGTCCTGGACCAGGGCCATGAAGTTGGCGGCGTTTTCAACGTCTTTAAGTCGTGTGTATGGAGGTATGGTTGCCCTGTGGTTTATACTTTCTTTACTGAGATTTGATCGTAATCGAGGCTTCGAAAACTCCCGCGTTGGGAGTAGCCTCGGAGGATAAAATTGGTTTCCACGCCAAGGATGGCGACAAGGTCGGCGTTGGTGATGGTCAAGAGACCGGATGCTGATGCAGCTAATACTCCCCCCTTGTAAATGTTGCCACTTATGGGGCTTCGGTGCATAGAATGGAAGGATGGGCGGGAATTCAAGATGGCCCGTTTTTCACACTGAAAAACAATCCAGGCCGAGCACTTCAGCTGCTCGGATTATTTCCTGATCAAAACAGACCAGCTTGAGTTCGGGCAGGATAGGGACTGCCAGGTGAAATGTGTAGAGATGCCCGGCGTCGGCCGCCCGCAATCGTAAAGTTCGATTAAAGACTCTTAATTGCGAATACTGTCTGTCATCGATATCCAACCAACCGAAAACGGCGCTCATCTGATGCCATTTTTGCCAGGCAACAGCAGGCGCTTTCCGCCGACTCAAAGCCGCTTCCGTCTCGACCTGCAACCACCTCCAGGCCCAGACATTTTTCGCCTTGGTCCAGGCCTGGATCGCTTTTTCTGAATGAGGTTCCTCAATCAGAATCGGCACAATAGCGGATGTATCAAAAAAGAGTTCCACAATGAATCCCCTGTTGACTACCAATCCTTTTCGCTTCGCATCGTATCGACGGTGTTCACATCGGTGCGAGCATCACCGGCAACAACCGGCGCAGGTACCACATCGGAGGGCTTCGAACCGACGCGCCCCATGTTGCATGTCAGACCGATTTCCTTGAATGCACGTTCCAGGGCTTTCGTGTCCTGTATTTGCTTCGCAGTCTGCCTCAGTTCTCCACTGATGGGCGCCAGGTAAGCCACTGCTTCTTCTCTCAGAAGGATTTCAACCGGCTCACCTGATTCTCGAACCCGACGCACATAGCTCGATAAATTGGCCTTCAGATCGGCTGTCTTAACTTTCATATGACTAACTTGACCTTTTTATATGACCATGTCAATCATTTTTAACTCACCCCATCGATGCTCTCATTCATCCCTCCAAGGTTCCGGTTCACCCCTTGCTGATGGAATTCGGCAACCATCCAGCCAAAATTACATCCGATATGAACAGATACAGCTTCATCATCGCGGCAGCATTGATCTGCTGGAGCGCAAGCGCGGGACAGCTGAGGTTGACGCTTTCCCCCACGTTAGACGACCGCCCCTTGGCGCTGGATTCGTTGCGATATTCCAACGACGCAGGGCAGATCTATTCCATTTCACGATTGAGCCTGTTCCTCAGCGATTTCACTCTCCAGACAAGCGAAGGGCATTTCCAATCCTTTCCGGATTCAGTGGCTTGGTTTGATGTCGGACAAAGGGAAACCTCTCTCATGCTGTCCAACATCCCCGACGGAGCATACACTTCGATTCATTTCAAAGTCGGCTTGAGCGAGGAAAGGAACAAATCGAATCCATGGATTCATCCCGCAAACCACCCGCTCAACCCAAATGTCTCGGGGCTCTACTGGAACTGGCAGGGCGGTTATATTTTCACCGCCATCGAAGGTCTCTACCGAGAGGCTGGCAGCAAGTTTACCAAAGGTTTCTCCTACCACTTTGCAAACAATCACAACCTCACCCCCATCACCATCCATGCACCGATCAGGATGGAAGGCTCCACCGAAATCCTTCTCAACCTTTCCATCGGTCAACTCTTGAACGGAGAACATTTGATTGATTTTGTAAAACTCGGCAACTCGACCCACTCAAGACCGGGAGACCCCATTGCAGCAGCCCTTAAAAGGAATTTCGAAAACGCGTTCAGCATCCAAGCCGTTCAATCCTTGTTGCCTGAAGCATTAAGTAAATCAAACGTCGAACCGCTTTACTTGCCCGATGAATATGTGCCCGCGAGTTTCAACACGAGTCGTCGCTTCCCCATCCCCAACCTTCCCAAAGACAATCCGCTCATCCAATCCAGAGTCCAGCTCGGCGAAACTCTCTTTCACGACAAACGATTGTCGGCAGATCTCAGTATTTCCTGTGCTTCCTGCCATCGCAGGGATGCCGGATTGAGCGATCCCAATCAGTTCAGCGCCGGGGTGGAAGATCGAAAAGGCAAACGTCAATCCATGCCCGTCTTCAACCTGGCATGGAAAAGCAGATTTTTCTGGGACGGGCGGGCGGAGAGTCTTCGCGAACAGGTGTTGATGCCGATTCAGGATCATTTGGAAATGGATATGCCGCTCGAATCCGTCGTTGCAAGACTGCAGAACGATGAAGACATTCAACGACAATTCGAAGCAGCCTTCGGTGCCCCAAGTGTCACCACAGAGAAAATCGCTCTCGCATTGGAAAACTTTCTGCTCACTCTCACATCTTACGATTCGAAATTTGATCGAGTCCTCCAGGGGAAAGCCATCTTCACCGAAAAAGAACAACGGGGATTCGAACTCTTCGTCACCGAAAACGAACCCCGCAGCGGTCGCTACGGAGCCGATTGTTTTCACTGCCACGGAGGCCCGTTGCTCACGGATCACGGATTTCACAACAACGGGCTGGATGTTCACCCCACGGACATTGGACGACAAACAACAACAAACAATCCCGCCGACAACGGCAAATTCGCCACACCGAGCTTGCGTAACATCGCGCTGACGGCCCCTTACATGCATGACGGGCGATTCGAGACTCTCGAAGAAGTGGTGCAGCATTACAGCTCAGGCATCCAACGCTCCGAAACGCTGGATCCCAATTTGGCCAAACACCCACAAGGCGGACTTGGACTGTCCGAAGTCGACCAAACCGCACTGGTGGCATTTCTAAAAACACTCACAGATCCCAAACTGGATCAAACGGGCGATCGCAACCAAACGATCGCGGCAACTCAATAAAGGACAAACAACATCAACCGATTCAAATGATGAACAAAACAAAGAGACTAACCACCATCGCATGGCTCGCTGCCATTTGTGCGAGCCATGCCGACCCACAACTCTCATCCTGGCACACCGAAGGATCCAGGACTTATGCGAGGCTTTACACTGATCTGAACAATGAAAACAGCGGCAACTCCTCAACCACCTGGAGTCGCGGTCAGGGCACACAATCACTACCCACGTATGCGGGCATTCAATCCATCAGTCATTCCGCCAACTGGGTCTATATTGAAACCACCGGTCTCGGCAGCCATGTGATGGGCCCATGGTTCCTCAACGAAGCCAAAACCCAGAACTTCCCCAATTTCCCGTCCAACACCGGCACCACATTCCGCATCCCAAGAAATCCTTCACCCGCCTCCAGTCACCAATCCACCGGAGCAGGCGCCATCGGATACTTCGTGGACGGGGTGGCGATGTTCGACAGCCGGGACACGTTCTCCTACCAAACCTCCAGCCAGACGGACGGCAGTCCCGTGAACGGTGTCCGAGGTGACGGTGTGTGGAACCGTGACGCTTATGTCAATGAAGGCGTCACCTTCGATGCCGCATTCGCGCACCAGGCGGGTAACCAATACCATTACCATGCCAACCCACCCGCGCTACGTCATCAATTGGGCGATCATGTTGATTATCACGCATCCACCAACACCTATACTGAAAGCTCAACCGCTCCCGGACATTCCCCGATCCTGGCCTGGTTGAGCGACGGGTATCCGCTATACGGCCCCTATGGTTACAGCGACCCCAACGACCCAAACAGTAATGTAACCCGTATGCGTAGCGGATACCAAAAACGTGACGGATCGAACGGAACCGACAATCTGTCGTCCACGGGACGCACCAAGCTACCAGCCTGGGCAGCCACCAGCCAAAGCCGCAGTGCGGATCTCCCATCAAGCCTCCATGGACCAAGCACTTCAAGTATTGCATTAGGGCATTACATTGAGACTACGATCACCTCGGCTCACTCGGATACACGCAGGGAGTGGATTTCGACCTGGACGTGCACAACGGCCGTTTCTGCATCACCCCCGAGTATCCTGAGGGCACGTACGCCTACTTTGTCACCATCGAAGCGGACGGCACCCCCAAATACCCATACAATCTGGGGCGCACCTTCTACGGAAATCCAACAGGAGGCGCGATCAATGGAGGCATCACCGAAGATGTAACAACGGAATACCAAGGCGGTGCGCAATCATCCCTGAACATTGTCGACATGACATCGGCACCGGACCAGGTCACGCTCACCTGGACATCGATCGAGGGCGGGTCCTACCGCATTGAAGAGAGTGCGGATTTCAAAAATTGGTCCATCGCCGCCAACAGTGAGAACAGTCAGGGCACGGAAACCGCAAGCTCTCTCTCCACCAATGACCACCCTTCTGCTTTCTATCGAGTCATTCTAACCGGTGTCGAAGATTACGATGCCACCGGAAGCAGTGACGCGGGAGCAGGTCAAGATGCCCAAGGTCCTGATCAAAACACTGGTACCACTACAAATATTCAGGTCGATCCACAAAGTGCGGCGCGAGGTTCCAATGTTCGATTGACATTGAGCATGGACTCAAACTTCATGCCACCGCTTCCTCCATCCCAGGTGAATCCGTCCACGATCACGATCGGAGGCATTCAGGCTCAATTCATCAGTCGAAATAATCATGCGATCACGGTAATGTTGAACATCCCGTCCAATGCTCCGGCCGGAGCGCAAGCCATCTCGGTTTCATTTCCCGGTCCGGGCGGACAAACCGGCCCAAGTTATACGGCTGAAAACGCCTTTGTGTTCGACTGATTGAAAATTCTCAAATAAGTTTTCAGGGGATGCCTCCAAGCAGGGGCGCCCCCTGATTTTTTAACAAGCTGACGACAGGAACAGGAGTATCGAATCAGAATCTCTGCGTCTCCGCGCCTCTAGTCCCGCGACAGCGAGACGGGCGTGAGAAATAACCAAAATGACCAAATCCACCGCCGACTCCCTCGCATCGAAAACGATCCAATCGTTTGCGTGGCTGTTTGGCATATGGCTGCTGGTCATGACCATCTTCACCTGTCAGATGGCGATTTCCAATGAAGGACGGTGGAAGGAAG
>Ga0255778_10004745_pt1 | contig 11147 bp, 9 predicted proteins | sample 071ome_31_FD_179976 | JGI IMG/M metagenome (GOLD analysis project Ga0255778, IMG submission 179976) | Coastal salt marsh microbial communities from the Groves Creek Marsh, Skidaway Island, Georgia - 071405CT metaG (version 2) | ecosystem: Environmental > Aquatic > Marine > Intertidal zone > Salt...
AGAGGCGACCTTCTTTCGCTGTTCGGCTTGGGCAGCAGCCATTGCCGTTTTGAGGTCGACCATGAAGACGGGTCATGAACGCAATAAAAGAAGAATGCGGAAGGTTCCTGTGAGAATTGATAGGTATGGTGAAATCCTTTCCGTATGTTTCAAAGAGTCAATGCCTCACCGTCGAATCAAGCCGAGGTGGCGTAGTTGGTAGCGCGTCGGACTCATAGGGCAGCCTACAAGGCAATCGTATGACGTGCGTACCTTGCGATGTCTGAGACATCCGAAGGCCGCGGGTTCGAGTCCCGCTCTCGGCACCAACCTCTATCAACCAGCGTGATGTTCATGTGCTGTGGCTTCTTGGTGAACACATGGATGACCTACCGAGTGAAGGACAAAGGGTGCACATCACAGTCCAATCGCTTGAGGGGCCAGTTGAACATTCGGGCACTGTTCTACCATTCACACATGATGGCCACATTACTTTGAAACTTGATAATGGTTACAATGCAAACTACAGGAAAGATGATGTTCAAGCATGGGAAGCACTTGATTCCGGTTCGAATGCACAACAACCCACAGCCGAAAGCAATCCAACATTCTCAGATGATTTACCCCGTGTACGACTCATTCACACCGGAGGAACCATTGCCTCAAAGGTCGACTACAAGACTGGAGCGGTCATTGCTCGATTTGAACCAGATGAACTCGTATCCGAGTTACCTGAACTCATGAATCTCGCTCAGCTTGAAACATACAAAATCGGCAACATGTTTAGCGATGACATTCGCCCACAACATTGGAATGCTATTGCTGAGGCAACAAAGCAAGCGTTCGACGATGGTTGTCGTGGCGTTGTAGTTTCTCATGGAACCGACACACTTCACCTCACTGCTGCTGCAGTAGGCTTTGCATGGGCTGGGACGGGTGAAAAGCCACCCGGCCCAATTGCATTTGTTGGTTCACAACGTTCAAGTGACCGGGGTTCATCAGATGCTGCAGAAAATTTGCTCTCCGCTGTGTATTGGGCGGGACATGGTGACATGCCATGTGGAGATGCAGGTGATTCTACAGTCGTCGTTATGCACCACAAATCGAACGATGGTGAGTGTGTTGTGTTACCTGGTGTGTCGTGTCGAAAACTTCACTCTTCTCGACGAGATGCATTTCAAGCGGTTAATGCCCAACCTCTTGCAACCATTGCATACAACGGAAAGACATGCTCACATGAAATGGCGGAACATTATTCGGAGGCATTGGGGAAATCAGAGCGAAAAATAGCCAACGGTGTGAAAGGATTTTTGCCTCACTTGAAGATCTTACAATTCATCGCAGGCCCTTATCTCCATGGGGAACACATTGAAGCGATTGTCAAAGATGGATGTGATGCTATCGTCATCCATGGTACGGGATTGGGTCATTTACCGATTGAAGATAGCATGGGTGATGCACCTGAAAATCAAACGCTATGGCGAACACTTGTTCGGTGCATCAATCGGGAAATTCCAGTCATTATCGTCAATCAATGTATTTTCGGACCTGTGAACATGAATGTGTACTCAAAGGGTCGAGAACAACAAAAGATTGGCGTCCTTGGACACGGCATCTCAGCAGCACCAGATACCATAGCCATCAAAGTTCATTGGATTCTTTCGAACCAACTTTCCGTGCAGGAAAATATTGCCAAGTCATTGTGCGGAGAACAAACAGAACGCCTATTTGAGTAGGCAATGAATCAAAAACCGTCTCATCATAGACAAACTCATGCCACCTCATGCCGATAGGGCCCTCGAGGACCTTCGCCATAAGCGAGAACTCGCTCGTTTGGGCGGTGGCATCAAAAAACAAGAGGCCATTCGGGCCACTGGCAGAGGAACTGCCCGTGACCGAGTTGGAATGCTCCTCGATGATGATTCATTTGTTGAAATCGATGCATTTGCCACACATAGAACCGATGACCACAACATGTTTCTTCACAAAACCTTGGGCGATGGCGTCGTCACAGGACATGGAACCATCGATGGTCGACGTGTGTATTGTTTCGCTCAAGATTTCAGCGTTCACGGTGGTAGTATGGGGGAAATGCACGCAAAAAAGATCGCAAAAATTGTCGAAATGGCTGAACGTGTCAAAGCACCGATTATTGCTATGTGGGACGGCGGTGGACAACGAGCACACGATGGTATCGCCTCTCTTGGTGGAACTGGAGAACTTCTTGACAGGCTTGTTCAATGTAGCGGAAGAATACCGGTCATTAGCCTCGTGCTAGGACCTGTCGTTGGTGTTTCAGCACTCGCTGCCACATTGGCAGACTTCACAATACTAGGTGAGGAACACGGGCAGTTGTTCCTCTCTTCACCACTCGAAACCCCAGAGGTCATTGAGGGGGAAATCGATGCTGAAGGCTTGGGAGGTGCAAATCTCCATGCATCCCGTTCAGGAATTGCCTGCCTTATTGCAGAAGATGAACTCGATGCGTGTGAATTAGCAAGTCTTCTGCTCTCATATCTTCCAGACCACAATGATGCTGAGCCGCCAATCGTAGCAACCGAAGACCCAGTGAATCGACTCAATGACAACCTCGAAACACTCGTTCCAGATAATCCAAACAAACCCTACGACATGGTCCATGTGGTCAAAGAAGTCGTTGACGATGGAGATTTTCTCGAATTGTTTGAATCCTATGCAGATAACATCATCATTGGTTTTGCACGACTTCAAGGTCAGACCATAGGCGTGGTCGGAAACCAACCCAAAATTCTCGCTGGCTGTCTCGACATCGATGCGTCGGTCAAGGCTGCGAGATTTATTCGAACATGCGATGCATTCAACATTCCGCTTGTTACATTTGAGGACGTACCTGGGTTTTTGCCGGGCGTTGTTCAAGAATGGGGTGGCATTATTCGCCACGGTGCAAAACTTCTTTTCGCCTACGCTGAAGCAACGGTGCCAAAACTTACACTTGTCACAAGAAAGGCATACGGTGGTGCATACCTCGCGATGTCATGTAAACACCTTCGCAGTGATTACAATGTTGCATGGCCCACTGCAGAATTAGCAGTTATGGGTGCTGAAGGAGCGGTCAATATCATCCATCGACGAGAAATTCAAGCCGCTGAAGATGACCAGAAAGATGTGGTCCGAGCAGAGCTCGTCGAATCATACAAACAGAAATTTGGCGACCCCTATGTCGCTGCAAGAAATGGTTGGCTTGACGATGTCATTGAGCCACAAGAAAGCAGACTTCGATTGTGCAGGGCGTTGTCAATCTTGAAATCAAAACGTGAATGGTCGCCACCAAAAAAGCATGGCAACATTCCTCTATGAATCACTTCTTTTGCTGTGCCTTAGCGAGCAGGCCACGAGGAGTTTCTTTTGGTTGTTCGACCGATGGAGAAGATTGCCCCACTCTTCCGAGGAATAATCGAACAATTCCTGCAAGGACGATACACGCACCTACAACCAACCCGACCAATTCAACAGGAAGTGCATTTGACGTTTCTTCAGCATTCGTGGGGATCGTCGTTTGGTTCACAGTACCTCCGTCAAGAACGAAACTTGCTACCACATATGATTGAAGTTCTTCATCCAAATATTTTATTTCAACACCATACGATTTGTCTTCGCTGAAAGGAAGCGGAAGCATTGAGATGCATGAGATTGTCACCTCGTTTGAAATCAAGCATGAATGGGAAAGATTGACCAATTCTTCGTTGTTGATGAAAATATCAACCTCTTGACGTGGCAGGCCATCTGCATCGGCAACAACCCATTGAATGGTTGCAGATGTATCATCGATCAGTGTTGATGATTGAATGAAAATAACCGGGGAATCAGGAACATTTGCAATCGACATCGTGAGATTTTCTTGATACGAAGTGGTTCCATCTGAGACCTGTAGAGTTAACATGCCCGCATCGCCATTCGCATCTTCAGCAGGACTAAAAATCAGTGAATTGTTCTCAAGAGAAACAACAACATTTGTGGAATTGACCTCAAAAGTCCATTCGAGTATATCACCATCAATGTCGTCAGCAAAAGGTGCTAAATCAACAACAAGTTGTTCGTCTTCAATCAATTCAACATCCTTCCATGCATCGAAATTGATAATTGGTGGGTCATCCACGGGTTCAATTCGAATTGGGAGGTCAACTGTGATTCCAGGGTTACTACCATCACCGACCAATAACGGAATGATTTCTGCTCCAAATTGGTCTGGCAAAGGCGTGAGATAAAGCACTCCATCCTCGATAGAATATTCGACGAACTCAGTATTTCCAGTAGGTGTTCCTTTGATCAATCCAAGTATTTCCTCACCTTCAGGGTCAGTCACAATATCAGTCAAATTGACTGAAATCATATCACCATCTTCTACAAGGACTTGTTGAGGAATGGTGGATTGTAGAATCACAGGGTCATCAACGGGAACGATAAGAATCCGTAATAAGAACTGTCGTTGGTCGAGATAGACGCCGTCAGCCTGTAGCGTGATATTTGCATCAGCCTCACCAACCCATTCCTCATCGATAATGTGAGTCACTTTGAGCGTTAATCCATCATCTTGGATTTCAATCGAAAAATGAGAAGAATCATTTCCCTCGACATTTGCGGTGATTGCTCGGACTGTTTGTCCATCTGGGTCTGTGGCGATGTCGGATGTGTTGATTGATATCTCTCCGCGTTGAGGAACTCTGAATTCGACGAGTGGTTGGTTGAGTTGGAGAGGGGTATTTGTTCGCTGCACTTCGAAAAAGGTGACCCCAGGGGTTTTGTTCACATAGACTCGAAGGTACGAAACGTGCTCACCAGGTGAAACATTCATCATTGGCAGCGTGCATGAGACAGATGAATTGGGGTGGACGATGCCAATGCCGAGTTCGGTTGAATCTAACCAGCCGCATTCAATATCCACATCCCACACACTCGGAATTTCAGAGAGATTCCTTCCATCGCGCAGAGTTACGTTTGCCATCATCGTTAAATTATCCCAGCCCTCAAGTTGAGTTCTATCACTTGGCTCGGTTGAAGATTGCAAGAGTCGGATAAATGAACTCTGTAGCAAGTCTTCACTGATGTATGCAGATGAATCCGCAGGTTCATCTCTGCTCGCTTCCCTGTTAAACGCTACTTGAAATCGTTCGATATCTGCTCGCAAGGTCGCATCGAGGTAAGCGACAACGTGGTTTGCAGTAATGGAAATTTGTTCTTCTTGGGTAATACCGGGAGAGTTATCGGTTTCAAAAATAGACGTTGAATCTTGGAACTGGTAATGGTCTGCACCAAGTACATGCATCCAGTGCCAAGCAATTCTTCCGTTCGATTGAACCCAATCTCGATGTTCTGCTGAGGGTGCGATTGAATCAACCGTTCCAGTGATGAACAACGCTGTATTTGGCGTTGGGATTTCTGCTTGTGAATTTTCTATCAAATCAAACCAATCTTTCGATTCAACCCAATCTTCGTTGTCCAGAGCAAGGCCAAACAAGGCACGAGGTGGTTGAATTGTCTCGTTGACTTCGGTGTGATTCCAATATGGATACACCGCATAGGCTACAAGGGCACCTTTCCCATGGCCACCGATACCCCAATGTTGAGCATCGATGTTTCCAATTGAGCCATCGATAAGTTCCCCAGTCTGATTTTGTTCCACCATGATACTCGCTATAGCTTCTGCTTCAACAATCGAGTCTTCGATGTCTTGAAGGTCAGCGGGTTCAGGTGCAACAAGCACGATGTATCCTCGTTTCACGAGTGAAGAGGAGAGAAGATTGTACCCTGTCCGAATTTCATTGTAATCTCCCCAAAACAGAACCCATGGAAATGGTCCGTTTCCAGCCATCTGAGCCCCGTCACCATCGGTCATTGCTGGATAGAGAACTCTGTAAGCCTTGGTTTGAAATCCAAAGTTGATTTGGAAGTCTTCGACGCCAACAGGGTAATCCGTACCTTCGTGAGATGGTTGAAAGGTGATGTCCTCTTCAGCCTCTGCCATCACAGAAAGCGAGGGGAGAAGCATTGTGCAACAAACCAGCATCACCGCTAAACGCACAATTCTCACCTCATCACACGACAGACCGCACTCATATTATGTTCTTCTCATCGTTTGAATGACCGAAGGACCTTTTCACATTCAATAAGTTGGTTGAGAAGTACTTCAACCGATGGAAGGTTCGCAGATTGGTGCGGTGCCCAAAGGCATCTCCATGCAGCAAGGTGCTGGGCAACAAGGAGCCAACGCCCGTCATATTGTTCTTCAGCTGGTTCCAAAACAATGTCCAAGTCGATGTGGACATCGTATGTTGCATGGAATGTTGGTAATTTTTCCATTGTGAAGTTATGGGGTTCAAAAACGGCAATTGCCTCAGGATGAGATGATGATAGTTCGAATTCATTTGTGTCGAATGCTCTCTTCCCACCAATAAAATGAATTTGGCCACCTTGCTGTATCCATGTATGAGCAAAAGAACGTGCGGCACTTCCGCCTCCAATCACACCGACACAACTCGCTGAAGGCACTCCACGGTGAAGCATGACTGTAGCCATGCCTACGCCGTCGGTACTCACGCACCACCAACCTTGTCCATCCCACCGTAATGTGTTCACCGATTGAAACGATTCTGATTCATCAAGATTGGTCACCGCCATAGTTTGTAATTGATGCTTGAGCGGAGTTGTGAGATTCATCCAAATTTCTTCCTCCTCAAAATGATGAAGTTGGCGATGATCACCTGCGAGAACTTGTGACTCCAGACGGTACTTCGGAGCAAGTGACGATGGTAAAGACTGAATATCAGCAAGGCTCTGAATAGCCTTTTCAATCAGTGTTTTTGAACGAAATTTACTCAGTGGAGCATCGGTATGGTACCAATCAATTTCTTCAGGTATGACACCCGCATAACCCCAAGCAAGAGCATTTTCTATTGACGATGCGGGCACAATTGAAGGATGAGAGGTATATTTCAAGCCAAGGTGTTCACAAACGAGATGAAACAGCAGTGGTGATAGGCTCATATCAACCGGGTCGCCAGCAACAGCGTAACGTATGGAGCCCATGAGATTACCAAGAATCGATTCTTTTTGAAGCCACCTCCTTCCTTTCACACATTCCGAAATGGCTGAAAAATTGGGGTAATTTTGAAGAAGGACCACGATTTAACGATAATCATGGCAGAGTGGGCACAGGCGGAAAAGTCCGAAAACAAATTGGCTTCAACGCTAACCAATCTTTTGGGAATTTATTTTTCGTTTGCAATGTGGCAAAAATTTGAACTTGCACTGACAGACTTTCTTGGAGCCTCGCTTGCCATCATCATTGCTACTCTCGTTTTTTTGTGTTATCAAATTATCAAAATCGACCAAAAGAACGAATCGGACGCTGGATATCAAAAGAATCCTTACATCTCATACCTCAAAGACGAGAACGGTATTTATCAAGCACTCAATACAAACACTGCGGACAACAACAAATCGACCCTCATGACGATTGCGACGTTCGTGTTCATCATTTGGCTTTCTGAAATGACCTGGTCGAATATACTCATCTGAACGATCATCTATGCCAGAATTTCATGATGTCGTCTTGCTCAAATCGAGGGCAGAGGCTGATAATGACGAGGCGAATCCGTATTGGATGATTCTTGAAAAGGGGTCCATTCTCCTTTCGCTTTTCCTTGTTTTAGCGATAGGCGTGGCCCTCGAATTGCCAGTTTGGGGTGTGGCCCTCCTCGTAGGTCTATCGCTTGGTCCGATTGTCTATCTGCATGTGTATTTCATTTACATTCGACCACTCAAGAAAAAACAAAACACTCAAAATGAACAACGAAGCAGGGAGAACTGAGGCGAATGGAGATTCTTGACTTTTTTTTGGAGCCGTTCGGCTTGGACGGACTGTCAGGAGTTGATGTCCTCTTTGCAGCATGTGCCATCATAGGTACCGCTTTGTTCCTCATCTACTTCATTCTCGTCGTCATCACGGGTGCTGCGGATGGCGTCATCGAAGGATTTGGTGTCGACCTTGAACTCGATGCAACTGGATTCTTCCACATGTTGACACTTCAAGGCCTCCTCAGTTTCGTCATGATGTTCGGAATCTTTGGTCTCGCCGTCAGCACAGAAGGACAATCCGATAACGCGGTCCTCGCCATTGTTGTTGGTACGATTGCTGGGCTAACCTCAATGTACATTATCGGAAAAGTGTTTGATATTCTCCGTGGCCTTGAATCAGATGGAAATGTGGTTCACTCAAATGCCATCGGCTCAAAAGGACGGGTGTACCTCAAAATCCCACAAGGAAAAGACGGTCAAGTTCAAGTTGAATTTCAAGGTGCATTGCGAACGATGACGGCTCGTGCATCGGATAGCGAGATCGAAATACCGACTGGAACATTGATTCAAGTCGTCGACACCATCGGAGATCTACTTGTTGTTCAACCAATAAATGGAAAGAAAAACGAAATAGAGGAAAGTGAATGAAATGGAATTAGTATTAATTGGAATTGGATTATTTATTTTTGTACTTTTAGCGACAATTTACATTGCTGTGAATCGCTACAAAGTCGCTCCTTCGGATAAGATTTTGGTCGTCTACGGGCGAGTAAAAGGTAAGTCTGCTGCAGCGTGTTACCACGGCGGTGGTCGAATTGTATGGCCGCTTATTCAGAACTACGGCTGGCTCAACCTTCAGCCAATGACCATTGCTATCGACCTCAAGCATGCTCTATCACAAGAGAATATCCGTATCAACGTGCCTTCATCATTTACCATTGCCATTTCGACCGAACCATCAATCATGCAAAACGCTGCTGAGCGTCTTCTTGGCTTGGAGGCACCAGCAATCGACAAAATGGCTGAAGAAATCATCTTCGGACAACTTCGATTAACAGTTGCTTCACTCTCAATTCAAGAAATCAACAGCGACCGAGAGGCATTCTTGAGCCGTGTTACTGAAAACGTCGATACAGAATTGCACAAGATTGGTCTATACCTCATCAACGTGAACATCACAGATATTACTGATGAAGCGGACTTCATCAAATCACTCGGTGCAAAGGCGGCAGCAGAAGCCATTGCTGAAGCAAACATTGCACGTGCAGAAGCACTTCGACGTGGTGAAACCGGACAGGCTGAAGCTGACAGAGACAGAGAAGTTGCTGTTGCCACCAACCGTGCTGCATCCGACAAGGGACAGAAGCAAGCAGATACAGACCGCCGTGTTTATGTCAACCAACAAGAAGCCGAAGCGGTCAAGGGTGAAAACGAATCACAAGCGGAAATCGCATCATATAACGCAGAACTTGCTGAGAAAGAAGCAGAGGCAAAGCGACGAACTGAAGTCGCCCGAAGAATGGCTGATGTTGAAATCGAGAAGGCACAATACGAACTTGAGGGACAACGTCTCCGTGCTGAAGAAATTGCTCGTGAAGAGATTTCAAAGCAACAAATCGAGATTGCTGCCGAAGCAGAAGCCGAGCGACAACGAAGAATTGCAAGAGGAAAGCAGACGCAATCCTTGCTGCCTACACTGCTGAAGCAGAAGGTCAGAAGGCTGTTCTTGAAGCCAAAGCAACTGGTTATGCACAACTCGTCAAGAGTGCTGGCGGCGACCCTAAGGCTGCTGCAACACTGCTCATGGTCGAAAAGATCGAAGAACTTGTTGCACGACAGACTGAAGCAATTGCGAACCTGAAGATTGACAAGATTACCGTGTGGGACTCCGGTCAATCCGAAAATGGTTCAACTGCAAACTTCGTTTCATCGCTCATCAAGAGCCTTCCACCAGTCCACGATGTGGCAAAGATGGCTGGAGTCGACCTCCCTGATTATCTAGGCAACATGAAAGACGAATGATGGCTTTAGTGAAGAGCGTCTAAAACGTGCCTTCATTGCTGATTTCAAGCGAGGGGTTCAAAGCCTGATTGCGCTCGAAGACTCATCTAATGAAGTCTGATTTGGAGATTGCAAGAGATGCAACAATGGAGCCTATTGAATCAATCGCTTGGAAAATCGGGATTCCTGCTCACGAGTTAATGCTCTACGGTAAAGGACTTGCAAAAATCAGTTGGGAAGGCGTGAAACGTCGGATGAACGATGCACAAGGTAGCCTCGTGCTCGTCACTTCGGTTAATCCAACACCGTTTGGTGAAGGTAAAACAGTGACGACGATTGGTCTTACACAGGCACTCATGGCCATCGGTAAAAATGCAACTTGTGTTATTCGGGAACCATCGATGGGCCCTGTCTTTGGCATCAAAGGTGGTGCTGCTGGAGGCGGAAACTCCCAGGTTCTGCCGATGGAAGAAATCAACTTACACATGACAGGTGACCTTCACGCTGTAACCTCTGCACACAATCTTCTTTCCGCCCTTATCGACAATCACATCAAACATGGAAACGAGTGTAAACTCGACCTCACCAGAATCGCTTGGCCTCGTGTGATCGATATGAATGACCGTGCCCTCCGGGATTGTGTCGTAGGCCTTGGTGGACCAGCAAATGGCGTTCCACGCTCAGAGAGATTTGATATCACTGCCGCGAGTGAAATCATGGCCATTCTCGTTTTAGCATCAGATTACAAGGACTTACGTTTCAGACTCGGTGAAATCATCATCGGTTCATCGATGGATGGCAATCCAGTCAAAGCGAAACACATCGGTGCAGCAGGAGCCATGGCTCTTCTTCTCCGCCAAGCTTTTTTGCCAAACCTCGCACAAACACTCGAGGGTGGACCAGCGTTTATTCACGGCGGACCATTTGCCAATATCGCCCATGGAAATTCGAGTATTATCGCTGACAAAGTCGCCTTAGCTTGTAGTGATATTGTCGTTACAGAAGCAGGTTTTGGCTCTGACATGGGTGCTGAAAAATTTATGCACATTAAATCACATTATTCGGGCAAGCGTCCCGATTGTGTTGTCATGAATGTCACGGTTCGGTCAATGAAACTTCACGGTGGTGCTTTTGGCCCTAAGGGTGGCATTCGGCCACCAAAGGAAGTGCTTGAAGCAGAAGATGTTCCAGCAGTCAAAACTGGTTCTGAATCCAATCTTGACCGTCATATTCGAAATATGGCGGCATTTGGTGTACCTGTCGTTGTTTCAATCAATAGATTCGCATCGGACACCGATGCTGAAATCAAAACCATCACCGACTGTGCTCTTGCC
>Ga0255778_10004755_pt1 | contig 11137 bp, 10 predicted proteins | sample 071ome_31_FD_179976 | JGI IMG/M metagenome (GOLD analysis project Ga0255778, IMG submission 179976) | Coastal salt marsh microbial communities from the Groves Creek Marsh, Skidaway Island, Georgia - 071405CT metaG (version 2) | ecosystem: Environmental > Aquatic > Marine > Intertidal zone >...
CGCCGGCGAGGATGGACTCGACGAGCCATTCGTGCCGAACGCGGACGACGCCGAGCCGACGCGAAGCCCGAATCCACGCCGAGTGGGGCTTTTCCCCGCTTTGAATGATGAGATAATCGAACGCGTCCTCGGTTTGAGGGTTGAGTTCAACCTTGGCGCCGGCGTGGTTGAGTAAAGACTTGAAATCTTTGACGAAACCGTCGTTGCCAGTCACCGCGACGACGACGCCGCGAAACAACTTGCCCGAGCACGCGCGATGTCGCTCTCGATGGCATCCATCGGCGTCGAGAGGTTCTTCGCATTCGAGCATCTCGCCTTCCTCGGCGCATCTGTGTACCCACTCCGGGGTGGTAAACTTGACGCCAGAGGCGATGCCGTACAGACACTTCATAGTTCTTCCCATTGTCGGCGTCACGACGATTACGGAATTCGTCGGCACGGTTTGACAAGGCGCGTCCAACACGCATCCTCCGCGCGAGACGATGGCCTCCTTCACCGCGCCGCCGCTCTTACCGATCCCAGTCAAGAGAAAGTTGTACGATGCGAAGAGTTTTTTCGTCGGTTTCGGCGTGTTCTCTTTGCCTCTGCTACGGCTCGGCGTCTTTGACGAAGGCGTCTTGGCGGATTGCGACGTCGAACGCCGCTTACTCACGCGCGTGTTGGACGCCACGGACGTCGATTCCCCAGCCCCGCTCGATGAAGGACGCTTACTTCGACCTCTTCCTTTCGGCCAGATGCCCCGTTTCGCGTCTTCTAAAATCTTTCGGCAGCGGCCGCATCCGCCCTTTGAAAATCTACACTTGGAACATCCGAGCGTCGGCAACGGTCGGTTCGCTTCGGCGTCGTCGCCACCCGGTTCACTCGGTGGCGGTACGACGAACGTCGTCGTCGCATTCGCCGTCGGCGGCGCTGGAAGACTCGTCAGGGCGCGAGGGCGGACGAGCCCGCCTTCGTTTTCGAACTGGCTCAACTCGACGATGAAATCTCCCTCTTGACTCGGTTGCGTCTGCGTCGGCTGAGACAAATCGTCGTCGATAATTCTAAACCGTTTCGACGGCGTTTCATCGTCAAATCTCGGTGGAGGCGGAGGCGCGCGTCGGCGCGGTTGTCGCCATTGGTGTTGCGACATCATGACCCTGCTTCTCGGGGATTCAACCTCTGGTTGAGACGCGAGCGGCGGCGGTTGCGTTCGCTTAAACGGAGATTGCGAATGTTGCGTCCGCGGTCGCTCTGGCGACGCGACGTCCTCATCCATCGGTCGTTGGGAATAGAGCAATCCAATATCGGGAGAACTCGGGACCGAACAGTCCTCTTCTCGCACTCCTCCCTCGTCGTCGACGTTTTCCATCGCTTGGTCGTCGTCGTTCACGACGTGTTCCTCTGGATCTTCATCTGCGGTTTGCGGCATCGACATGTTCAAACCGAGTCCGAGCGGTTCCCGCATGTTCGCTCGAACTCGTCTTATGGCGTCGATCGCCGTCTGACGCACACCCCTGACGATGACGTTATCTGCATCGTCGTCAAATCCTATCGATCCCAACGGCTGCGCCGATTCCGTGACGACGGAATCTCGCGGCTGCGCGCCTGGTCTCTTCAGCGCCGGCGGTTCCTCGTTCGCCGGTCGCATCGCGTCCGAAGGCGTACACTCGATGAACATTCTTTCCGAAGCGCGACGACGCGCCGTATCCATCGTCACGCCGTCGTCGTCGTCGTCGTCGCCCTTTCGAACATCTTCATGATCACCGATCGCGGCGGTCGGTTGCGTTTGCGTCGTCTCTAAAGGTTCATCGATCCGCTGCGGACGCGCGGCGTCCAGAGCGGCTTTGGCTTGAGCCTCGCGCACCTCTGTCGGCGTACACGCCGCCGCGTCCCAGAGCGAACGCGGACGCGCGGTATCCTCACCGTCGCCGTCGCCGTCGCGTTGAACTCGCCCAGGCGGTCGCAACGCCGCCGCGTTGATTCTAAGCGGCGACGGTGTTTTCCTCGGCGGTTCGGCTCGGGTTTCAAAATCTTCCTCTTCGACGGTTTGCGTCGCGGCGACGACATCATCGTCGGGCATCTCTTGCGTCCCAGCGATCGCTTCCACCTGCGTCAAACCTTGTTCATCGTCGTGCTCGTCGTCGTAAAAGACTTGCGTACCGCCCGCCATGTCCTCCTCTTCCGACTCGGTGTCGACTCGCGCGTCCTCCGCGTCCTCATCCTCGGCGACGATTTGACTAAACACGTCATTCGCCGGAACCCCCGACGCACGCATCGGCGCGACGCCCGATGACGTCACCAAACTCCTATCACGTCCCGTCGGCTCCCCGGTTTCCCATCCATCCGACGAGTACTCGACGTCCGCCAAGACGTTTTCGACGCCGTCGTCCGAAAGCGACGCCGCGTCCGCTCGACTCGTCTCGAAATCAAACGCGTCTAAATTTACCCCATCGACATCGCCGTTTAAAGCCCCACGCGCGGTTTTCAGGGCGACGCACCAGTAGTCCACTTCATTCTCAGTCCCGTCTTCCGCCTCTCCTTCGCTATCCTCCGCGAAATCGTCGTCGTCGTCGTCGTAATCCGCGTAATCCGCGTCTCGAATCCGAACTCGAGCGCCCCCGTCCTCCTCGCCCGCGGCTGAACACTCCCCGAACCCGCTCGTCGTCGCCCGTCCACCGCGCGCACCGACGACAGCTTCACCACCACCGTAACCACCGCGATCTTCGCGCCCTTTCTCGCCGTCGTTTCGTCGTCGTCCGACTTTCACTTCGACTCGGACCAAGTCGCGTCGTCGTCGTCCTCCTTCCACGCACTCCGTCACCGCCAACCTCTCAGACGCGCTCACCAGCGCCCCGATCGCCGCCACCGCGTCCCCGCGCGTCGCCGCCGTCGCCGTTTCCCGCATTCGTTCCCGCGTCGTCGTCGTCGCCGGCGCGTCGCGTCGTCGTCGTCGTCGTCCGTCAAACATCGCGACGACGACGCAGCTCTGTTCGAAAATCTGTGCACCCGCGACTCCTCGAACGACGACGACGACGACGTGCGGCGTGCGTCTTCTTCTTCTCTTCCGACGAAGGGCGAGACGATGCCGGTCGCCGATCGCCGATCGCCGGGCGAGCGCGATGACGCGGTCGCGCGCGCGGGAGAGACGACGACGACGACGACGACGACGACGACGAGCACAGCGAGTGCGCGCGAACAACCGCTTTTACATATTAAACACCTAAACCCTCTATGTAAACAAAATACATCGAAACATCATGCCCATGTTGGAACTGTAAATAAAATAAACCAGTGGTACAAAACGACGGTTCATGAACCGCAAAACAAATCCAAATGATGGGTCGTGACGCCACCAGACTACCGTCCTCCCTCCACACTCGCCTTCGTCGCGCGCGCGCCCGCAGACGACGGAACGCATGGCGGACTTTTGGCCGTTGTGCGCCGACGACGCCCTCACCGACGACGACGACGATGGAAGACCGCCGCCGACGTCGACGACGTCCGTCCCGGCCGACGGCGAAGACGCGTTCGATCGCGCGGTCGGGAGTTTTGACGACGAGCTGGTGCGCGCGAATATTCATTTAATTTTTCTCTTGAATTTTTTAGCGTCGACGGACGCGGGCTCGGGTTCACGGGTCTCCCGGGTCTTTCGTTTTCGTTCGTTCGTTTCGTTCGTTTCCTCGTTGGAGGTCGTCGTGAAGCGCCGACCCGGGACGGACGGACGACCGACCCGCGGGAGGTTTGGAAACAAACCTTTTTGAACGCGACGAGGACGCCGAGCGACTGACTTTGATTGGGTTTTAATCGCGCGATAGGGGTGGTTGGATCAAGTGTTGGCGTCGAGAATGGACGTCGATGACCCGCCGATCGGGTTCGATGTGACGATGATGGATGGGATCGTCGATAAGGAGAGGCCCGGGGAAAAGCGAGGGCGGGCGAGCAAGGGGAAGCGAGGAGGTAAACGCGACGAAGCGAAGACTGGGGGGGTGGAGCCGTCGTCGTCGAAAAAGACGGCGGTGGCGGGGGGTTCGGTGACGAAAAAAGCAAAGGGTGAAGTGACGCCGACGGGGGGAAAGGCAAACCCGAAGGGTAACGCGAGGTTGCGTTGGACGCCCGAGTTGCACCGCGTCTTCACCGTGGCGGTGGAAAAGTTGGGAGGGTTAGAGTTGGCGACGCCAAAGGGTATCATGCAGTTGATGAACGTGCCGGGAATGACGATTCAACACATCAAGAGTCATTTACAAAAGTATCGGTTGCAGGAGATCGGAAGATCGGGTGACAGAGGGGATGAAGCAGAGCGAGAGCGGCGCATGGCTATTAAAAAGGCGCGAGCGAGACAGGCGCAAGATAGAGAGCGCACGATGAGTCAGGAAGACTTGCAAGCGCTCGCCGGGGAACCCGATGATCAACAGCCGGTGGTTGTGGCGGCGGCGGCGGCAGCGAGCGAGTTGGACACACCGGTGACGACGGCGAGACTCTCAGAACTCATCAGTCAGACGACGGGTGAGACGCCGCAACCCGCAACCGAGGTGCACTCGCTCGACGACATTTTAGCCCAGGCGTTGAAGCCGGCGTCGTCGCTCTCGAACAGTTTAGAACCTCTAGTCGCCGGTTCTACCCCGGGAACGTCCAACTCAAACCAGCTCGTGAGCGACGAATTGATAGAGTCCATGCCGCACGTTGGACACGCGCTTCTCAAACAGCTCGAGATGCAAAAGCAATTGCACGACCAGCTTATCGCGCAGCGGCGTCTGCAATCCGCGATCGAGGCGCACGGTAAGTACCTCGCCACGATCATCGACGAGCAGAGGCAACGCCAAGCCCCGGGCCCGGGTCCAGACGCGCCTTAACACCGCGCGAAGACGTTGATAAAATATTAGTAGAGACGACCGCTCCGTCTGGCGGCGTTTCTTAGTCCTAGCCAAGATCTTCAGTCAATCCGTCGGTCGGCAACGACGTCGACGAGAACGACGAAGTCAGTGTACACTACGAGTATCCTTGCAATTTCAAGCAGTCAATGATTCGGAAAACGAAACGACTCGAGGGGCGCCCGCCTCTCGGGCGCGTCCGCGCGCGCGTGACAATGATACACAATACCTATAAACCACGTCTAAAGTCTATATACGAATGAAACAACACGTCCAAACTAAAAAGTCCCAAATGTCCGATTGATCCCCGGGCACACACGACGCGAATGCGCGCGCCGAGCGGCACAACCCGTTTCGCCCTCCTCGCGACCGACGCACGCCGACGACGCACGATGGGAATCACGTTCGCCAAGCTTTTCCAGCGCCTCTTCTCCAAGAAGGAGATGCGCATTCTCATGGTGCGTCCGCCTCGCGCCCGAGCGACGAACCTCGCGCGAAACGACTGAGACCGGATCTCGACCGGGCCGAGTAATCCTGCGACGCGGCGACATTCGGGTTCCATCGTTCCCGTTCCCGTCGACCGACGCGTCGACCCGTTCGCGTCGTCCGACGCGTCGACGACGGGAACACATCGAGGAGTTTTTTATCGATTCGTTCATCGCGCGCTCGGTGTCGACGCGTCGTCGCGCGCGTCGTCGTCGACGGACGATGGACGATCGCACGATGATGGATCCGTTCGGTGTTGCGTTGGCGCCTCGAGGGTGCGAGAAAAACACCCGGGTGTGGGGGTATTTCTCGAATCTTGACTCGTCAAAGTACCCCCTTTAGGAGAGAGACTGACTGACGACGAAATCATCCTTTTACCCCGGACGCAGGTTGGTCTCGACGCCGCCGGTAAGACGACCATCTTGTACAAACTGAAACTCGGTGAGATCGTCACGACGATTCCGACGATCGGTTTCAACGTCGAGACTGTCGAGTACAAAAACATTTCATTCACGGTGTGGGACGTCGGCGGACAGGACAAGATTCGTCCGCTCTGGAGACACTACTTCCAAAACACGCAAGGTTTGATTTTCGTTGTCGATAGCAACGATCGCGATCGTGTGTCCGAGGCGCGTGATGAGCTTCACCGCATGTTGAACGAAGATGAGCTCCGTGATGCGGTGCTTTTGGTGTTTGCCAACAAGCAAGATTTGCCAAACGCGATGAGCGCGGCGGAGATCACCGACAAGCTCGGCCTTCACTCGCTTCGTCAACGTCACTGGTTCATCCAATCTACCTGCGCCACCTCTGGTGAGGGTTTGTATGAAGGTCTCGACTGGTTGTCGAGCAACATTGCGAGCAAGTAATCGGACGGTAACGACGATAATTAGATTGGTGGGAGCGACGGATGCGCTTCGCCGGGACGGAGCGCGGTAGACGGACGCAATGGACTGCATACCAGCACAAAATTAGAAGAGTTTGAATATTCAGTCTGTACGCAAAAACAATTAAGGACACTACAACGCTAGTACACGCTAATCCGCCAAAGCTGCCGCGGCGGCGCTGAGTTCTGCAAGCTCGATTCGCGCAGAACCTCGCCCCATCGTGCTCGCGAGGTACGCCTTTTTGATGTACTTGGACGCGTTCGGCGCCCCCTTACCCTTTGGTCTGAGCGCTAAAATCTCCTTGAACACCGCCGCAATGTTCTCTTCTATGTGAGCATCCTCAAAGTTCACCTTGCCCACCATTGCGTGCACGATGGCGTTCTTTTCTGCCCTAAACTCTACTCGACCGCCCAACATTTCCTTGACCACAGGCGTCACATCCGTCGTCACGGTACCCAACTTTGGGTTCGGCATCAACCCCCTCGGACCAAGAATCCGCGCGATTTCCTTCAATTTCGGCATCATACTCGGCGTCCCGATCGCTTTATCAAAACTAATCGCCCCCGAACCGCCCTCTTTAATCTCATTCACCAACTCTTCGCCGCCGACGATCGTCGCGCCCGCCCTCCTCGCCTCCTCCGCCGCCTCACCATCCGCGAACACCGCCACTCGAACCGTCTTACCCGTTCCATGCGGTAACTTTGCCGCGCCTCGCACAATCATGTCCGAACGTTTCGGGTCCACGCCGAGGTGGACCGAGAGTTCCACGCTCTCGACGAATTTCGCGCCGGCGTTCGCCTTGACCCACGCGATGGCGTCTCTCAGTCCCACGACCGCCTTCGGCTCGATCACCAACCGGCTCGGGGCTTCCGGCGCGTTTGCGGATTCGACCATCGTCTCCGCGGACGTCGAAAACGTCGAATGGGAGGAGGAAGACGCCGCTTTCGCGCGGGCGAAGAGCGCTCTCGATGCGAGAGGTTTTTCGGCAAACCTCGCGAGACTGAACGGCGACGCAAACGGCGACGGTACCGGCGACGGTGGTGCCCGGGCGAGCCGGGTGAGGGCGTCGAGGACGCGTCTTCGTGTCGGTGCAGACATCGTGAGCTCGCGCGTCGCGGGCGTTGGTTGCGAGCGCGCTCGAAAGTGAGGCGTGGAGGTTTGAGCGATGGCTGTTTATGAGAGGGCGTTCGGCAGTGCTCGGGAAGGTGTGCGTTTCGATGAATCTAAACGTCTAATCAATCTAAACGTTACAATCTATGCAAACCACCAATACACATGCGGTTTCTTCGCTAAGGTCGCGCCGGGATCGACCGTGAATGCGGGAGCGAACGACGCCGCGGACGCCGCAAGCGGGGCGGCGCGAAGCGTCAATCGGCTCACCGAGCGCGCTTCATAGAAGCTTTTCGCACGATAAACCCCTTGAGAGTTGCCGTGTCAGCGTCTCGCGTTTTCCATCGCGAACGTTGTTCACCCTAAAGAAGGGCGAGGAGGAGAAACCGTCGGTATTGCCGCCGGACGAGTCGCAAAGGTTCGCGTCCGCTGAGGCGTCTTTGGCTTCGGAGACGTCGCGCGAGCGTTTCCTCTTTGTAGTCTTGGTGTTCTTTTGCGCATCCGATCGGTTCATCGACACGTTGGATTGCGAGCGAGAGAGCGCTTGCTTTGCTTCCTCTTCAGGATTGTGAAGCGCGCTGTCCAGGTCTGAAGGCTTGAACTCGCCCATTCTCTTGGATTTCTCGCTCGCGCCCATGATGAGCGTTCGCCTCGGAGATACCAACTCTGCCAGTGTCTTGCGACGAGGCTCAGCCATAAAGGATGACGCTCGCCGCATGAGCAAAGGCGAACTCTCACACACCCCATCGAACTCTGGGCCCAGCGCGTGTTCTCCCGGAAGCGTTACCGTCAGCCTCTTCGTTCGCCGTTTCGGAGACATTCCATCCATCTCCAGCGGTACGTTTGCGAATGATCTCTCGTCAAACGACAGCTCGTTCAACAGCGGATCAGCAAAAATCGTGTTCGGCACAATTGTATCCGTCTCCGCATCTGCGCTCGCCGTCTTCTCGTACGCATCCATAATCAAGTTTGGCTCCGCGACGAGTCTAAACGCGTCGGACACGTCGGCTCGAGCCCGCTCCGCTCCAACGTCCGTCGTCTCTCTCGTTGCCTCGCCGCGTCCGCTCGCGCGCGTCCCTCGTCCCGTATTCTGCGCTTCACCTTCATCATTCTTTCCGGTTTCGTGACCTCGCGCCGATCCTCGCTTCGTAACCTTCGCGGTCTCGTCCGCGAGCGCCCGAGTCGCCTCCAACACCCGCGAGCTCGGTTTCCTCGTTCGCGTTTCGCGACCGCGCATCCTGCGTTTCCGTTCCGCGTCAAACCTGAAAGATTCCGAATCGATGAGTGAATAGACGTTTCGTCCTCGTCCTCTCCCGTGTCCTCAGTCGTCACCGTCGTTCGATCCTATCCCGCCGGCGTTGTTAGTTTCCAGTCTGAACGCACGATCGAATCGAGTCGAATCGAGATCGTCTTATCGTCGTTTACACTGCACTTAAACAACCACCGAAGCGAGTATTCTTCGCGATGACGACACCGAGGCGATGTGAGAATCGAATGCGCGTCGTGTTTCGACGCGTTTCGCGACTCTCCTCCGTCTCGCGCGTCGTCGACGGCGTGTGAAGGTCACGAGTTGTCCGTGGTATCGCATCTTGTATTTCCGGTGTGTGTTCGATTTATCGAAATTTTCGTAATTATATCACACAGATTGACTCGGGTCTGTATATGAGTACATCCAAGAGTTTATATTTTAGAATGGTAACTTCTAGGGTTGTGAATTATAACGTATTATAGAGTATATATTCGTGTTTGTATTAAAAATGGATAACTTAGGGTTCGGTATTGCGAACAAGATGACGTCGGCGGCGCACAGTCCGACGCCACTCTCGACCGCCGCCGCGCCGACGGGACGCGCACGGGACCGCCTCGACGGGTCGAACGCGCGCGGTTCGTCGTTTTACGTGCGACTTCGCCGGCGCACAGTCGTTTGATCGCGCGCACAGCGAGTGAAACGGTCGACGTCGTTGTTCTTTGCTCGAGCAGCTGCAGGGGAAGCACGACTCTTTGAAAATGACGAGCGTCGCGACGCCGACGAGACGATCCTCGCGTTTAAGCGGGCGACAATCGACGGTGAAAGACACCGCGCCGGCGTCTGGAACGTCCTCGGCGACGGTGACGGTGACGTACACGCCGGATGAGGTGGCGAAACATGACTCGGCGAGCGACTGCTGGGTGATCGTTCGCGGCGGGGTGTACGACGTGACAAAGTTTGTGCCGAAACACCCCGGTGGGAACATGATTTACGTCAAGGCAGGTGGGGAGTGTACGGCGTTGTTTGATTCGTACCACCCGGCGCGCGCGCGGGCGGTGTTGGAGAAGTACCGGATCGGTGACTTGAAGCGTGAGAAGACGCAAACGAACGATAGAGACATCGTAGAGTACACGGTGGATGATTTGCAAGAGGGTGCGTTTTTTGCCGATTGTAAGCGCGGTGTGGAGAAGTACTTTAGAGAGAATAAGCTCGATCCGCGAGTGCACTGGGAGATGTACGTCAAGACGTTTTTCATCTTGGCGGGCATCGTCGTCGGGCACTACGGATCCTTCTTCGCCGCCAACGTTTCGTTCGGCGCCGCTTTGGTGTTTGCCGTGTTGCACGGAACGTGCAAGGCTGAGGTTGGGGTTTCCATTCAACACGATGCGAACCACGGGGCGTATGGCAACTCGCGCACGTGGTTGCACGCGATGCAGTTGACTTTGGACATTGTCGGCGCGTCGAGCTTCATGTGGAAGCAACAGCACGTCGCGGGTCATCACGCGTACACCAACGTTGAGGGTATCGATCCGGATATTCGATGCTCTGAGAAGGATGTGCGCCGGGTGAACGAGCACCAGCCCCACGAGGCGTACCACGCGGTGCAACACATGTACCTCGGTTTGATGTACGGTCTGTTATCTCTCAAATCGTGCTTCGTCGACGATTTCAATGCGTACTTCTCTGGTAGAATTGGCTGGGTCAAGGTGATGAAGTTCACCACCGGTGAAGCCGTCGCCTTCTGGGGCTCCAAACTCGCCTGGGCATTCTACTACCTCTACTTGCCAGCCAAGTACTCTGCTCGTCCGTTGACGCAGCTCTTGGCTTTGTGGACGGTGACGGAATTCGTGACAGGCTGGCTCTTGGCGTTCATGTTCCAAGTCGCGCATGTCGTCGGTGAGGTGCACTTCTTCCGCTTGAACAAGAACAACCAACTGAAACGAGGATGGGGCGAGGCTCAGTTGATGACTAGCGCCGACTTTGCTCACGGATCCAAGTTTTGGACGCACTTCTCTGGGGGATTAAACTACCAAGTCGTCCACCACCTCTTCCCGGGTGTCTGCCACGTCCACTACCCAGCGCTCGCTCCAATCATCAAGGATGCTGCCGAAAAGCACGGCTTACACTATCAAGTGTACCCCACATTCTGGTCGGCGCTCAGCGCGCACTTCCGCCATCTTCGTAACGTTGGTCAAAAGGCGTACGTGCCTTCTTTGCAAACCGTCGGCTGAGCTGAAATCGTATGCGCGTTTTGACTCGCATCGCCATTCGGCACTGAATACGCGTGATTCTTCTCTATCAACACCTTCATCATCATATACTTTCACTGTAATATTTACACTTTCTGCTTTCTGCTTTGTGTTTCGTTTCTCTCTTCGTTTCCGCATCCAAGTCGAGTCGGCTGACGCGAGCCGAGGACGAGGGGATAATACTCCCCACACCCCAGTCCACGCCGCGCCCACGCGGTGCGACACGATGCCCGAAGGCGGTCGCGGGGGCGAACGCCTCGTCATCGCCGCCGTCTCCACCGCCCTCACTGCCCTCACCGCCCGCGCGCTCGA
>Ga0255778_10004756_pt1 | contig 11137 bp, 12 predicted proteins | sample 071ome_31_FD_179976 | JGI IMG/M metagenome (GOLD analysis project Ga0255778, IMG submission 179976) | Coastal salt marsh microbial communities from the Groves Creek Marsh, Skidaway Island, Georgia - 071405CT metaG (version 2) | ecosystem: Environmental > Aquatic > Marine > Intertidal zone >...
TGAAAGTGATTGGAGAGACTATTGGGGATCTTCAGATCATTTACAGGCAGACGTTGAGGCACTAGGTCCAGAAAAATTCACCAGAGAAATTCTTTACTTTTGCAATAGCAGAGGCTTAATGAGTTATCTAGAAGCAAGAGAACAATTTGAACGCCGTGTATTAGAAACAGATGAGTATTATAACGGAATTATTAATGTAAGAGTAGGCGGTTCAAAAATTCTCAAAGAAGCACTAGAAAAACTATAGGCAAAACATAACAGCACACAAGGTTGGCGGGCCAGTTTGTAATTCCGCTGAGTAAAAGGTACCCCTGAAAAGGACACTCGTACACGTTGATCGACCACCACTGTGAGGTAAGCCATCAAACAAATTGGGCCCACTGGTTAACGGAGATTGAATGCTGTCAATCGAAAACACTAGGTTTGAAAAAACTCCACGCAACGGAACGAGGCGGGAGGTAGCGTAAGATGCCGCGAAGCGGCTTGCGATAGCAAAGCGATTTGTTAGCAGATTTTTTACGTGATGTCGACGTAGGTAGGGGAAAGGTCAGAGCCCTACAAACAGGTGTATAAACAAAATACCTACTTCCAAGTCTTGGCTGTGACGAACTCACATGATGTTCAAGATTAGATGGAACCGTTAACAGGTTCCGTCTGACTGAAACAATCTACATGATGCTAAATTGCTTCGCAATTATTACTTCTATATAATAAAAAAGAAAGTGGTGTTTGAGCGATAGCGAAAAACACAAGTGAACGTAGTTCACTTCTTAGAGTTTACCAATCCAATGAGTTACATCGTCACAAGGATCATCAATGTAAATCAGGATCTCTTCCGAATCCAGGTTTAACAGCACTAACTTGAATTTCCTTTATCTCATATTCTTTATGAGGATTTTGTATACGCATACACTCTATACACGTATTGGCTTCTTCCTGTGAATTGGCTGTGGTTAGTTCAACGCCATCCTCATATACTACATATTTCGTAATCATAGTGTGATTATTTAGGTAAGTACTTAGTGGTATTAAACTACGCTATTTGGTTTTTGATATCTTAAACACAAGTAATTATAAATACATTTGGAGATTGATATGAAAATTAACGAATTTACACAACTTGATGAATTTATAATGCCCGGCAGTCTTGCTAATAAACTTAAAAAAGGGTTTTTGCAGTGGTTAAAAGACAATAACGTCAAAAAAGGCGATGCTACAACTGACATGTTTCAGCAGTATCTTGGGCAGATGGGTATTAAAAGTCCAGGTGTAGAACGTGAACTAGAACCTATGGGAAGAGGATTTACTACTCCGGGTGGTAGTCTAGACGACACTCCAAGCAATCAAGAGCCAAACAAAAATCCTAATCCTACCACTAGCAAGTTTAAGGATACTGGAAAAAAAGTTAGTGATTTAAACACGTATTTTCAAAATTTTACCAATGCTATTAAAAATGCAAAAGACAAACAATCAAAAATAAATCTTGCAAAAGAACTGGTACATGTGGTTGCTGATAAAGGCAAATCTCCAAACGACAAAGCAACTGCAAAAAGTATACTAAAAAGATTCAGCCAAGGACTAGATAATTCTTTTACAATGGCGGCACAAAAATCTCTAGATGCTGGCAAACCGATGGAAAATGTTTTGTTTAATCAATTCTTAATGATATTAGCAGAAAATCAAATTAAACTAAGCGACATAGTTGAAAGTGGATTAACAATGAGTAAACTAGACCAATTGGTTAAAATTGCCGCTAGTGATGCTAAAGATAATGGAACAGGTCCGGAAAAACAACCCACAAATATGACAGGTGCGTTTATTAGCAATTTTAGACGTGGGATGAAAGGCCAAGTGCTTCCTGGAAGAGGAGTAAAAGCGGTTGGAGACTTTTTTAAAGGCAAAGCAGATGACTATGAAAAACAAGCAGGCATCGACGGATCCGGTAAAGATAAAGACAAGGATGATCCTACACTAACACGCGGTGGCCTAAATGCTATGAAATCAGAATTAGGATTAGAAAATCCTGCAATGGCTGTAAGAGCAATTCAAAAACTGATGAACGGTAATGCACTCAGTAACAAAAACGAACTTGAAGCAGTTAAGCCTTTGATTTCGGCAGTTAATGGTGCTTTAATGGATCAGCAAGGTCGTGCTAGACTAAAACAACTTTTCAAATATATAAACAAATAATTAAAAGAAAGGCAATTGGCTTTCTTTGGTGGTGTTCATATTATCTTTGACCATTTCACTTATTGCTTTGCGTTCCTCAAATGTAACATCGTAAGCATCAGGCAGTTGCAATCCGCCACGCATGTACCAACACATCCTTACTAATTCTTCTACTAGTTTTTTGGATTCTTGCTCTAGTTCCTTAACGTAGTCATCGATTTCAGAAATCGAGAGCGTGACTACTTTGATACGAAAAAACTTGAATTATCAAACACCATTGGAACTTCAATGATTGCTTCTGATCCTTTATCAACGTATTCTTGTGGAACTTGGAACTTGGTTGGAGGGGGAGTCCACATTTTTTTGATTTGTTCAATTCTATCTTGTACAGCAACAAATGTGTCTTTGTCGGTGCTATTGAAAAAATCTTTAATAGCCATAGGATTTGTTTCTTTACCATCAGGTGTTTCAATTGAAACAACATGCTTGCAAACCATGTCCATGGTCATTTGACTTAGTTTTTTAAATCCTTCTTTAAAGGCTTTCATTTTTTGAGCATCATCGACTTTTGTATCCTGCATCATCGATGCAAGTCTTTGATTCTCAAATGTAGCCATAAAAAACTCTGTTGTTTCTTTGTAGTTTAGAGGACGTAAAGTAAATTTTAAATCACCATACTCAAAGTCTGTCAGCCATTCTTTACCTTGCATATTGTCTAGGATTTGTCTAAGATCAATTTGGGTAGTTTCAGAAACAAATTTCATTTCTTCGCCTTCCATGTATCGAATAGGTACTTCTAATTCAAGAGTTTCGCCATAGGTTGCTATACGAATAGCAATTAGCACAGCATCTAGATCAAGTGCGGGCATTTTCCATGGATCTTCAATTAAAGGACAGCAAGATTTAATTACAGATACGGTTGCTTCGCCACTCATTAGTGCGTCTGGTGTTTTAATTGCTAGTTCATCTCTAGCAGTCATTGAATAAATTGGTAATTCGCCTGATCCGGACTTTTCGGTAGGATTTTGGTCGTAAAATTTGCCGCCGCTGGGCAGTGTCAAGTAAATTTTTGGTTGACGTTTATACTTGCTTAAAACGCTTTGATTTTCCATGGTTGCTATCCTCTATAAATAACGTTATGCTACAATTTAGCAAAAGTATTTATATACGTATATAATGGGGATTTTTAGATCATGGCAGTAACTGGACAAATAGGTGATGCAGAAGTAAGATTGGATAACGCGGCCGATCAAGCCGTGATGGAAAAAATCCTAGCAGAAATACGTCAACTAAACGGCACCATGACAACCGGAGGAACCGGTGGCGGCGGTGGTGGTGGCGGTGTTGGAGGTCTTGTAAGCAATGCCACCAAACTAGGCAAAACAATTAATATTGCTAATATTGCTGTTGGTGCTTTTGGAAAAGGCCTAGGTTTAGCAACTTTTGCTCTTACTAAAATGGTAAGCGTGGGTGCAAGTGCAGTTAATCTTACAACAGGGTTTGTGCAAGCACAACCAAAAATAACAGACTTTACAAAATCTCTATCCAATCTACCTGGTGTTTTAGGCGATCTAGGCAGTGCAGTCCATGCAGTAACAGATATGTTACACAAGAACTATACCACATTTCAACAGTTAACAACTAGTGGTATCGCATTTGGTGATAGATTAGAAAGCATGACTCGGTTGGGAGCAAGATTTGGTGTTAGTCTAAGCGATGTTGCAGGTAATCTTGCAAGCAACAGTGAATCTCTTGCACGTTTAGGTACAGGCACACGAGGTGCTACACTTGCAATTGATGCGGCTTCAGAAGCCTTTGCACAAAACAAAGACATACTGCTTGCCTTTGGTATGAGTTTTGAAGAACAAAATGAAAACTTCATGAAGTTCTTTTCTCAAAATGCACTGGCCTTACAACGAGGAACTATTACACAACAACAGATCATCGACATGAGTGATGATTATGCAAAAGGTTTACGTAGACTTTCTGAACTAACAGGTATTCAGGCAGATCAACTACAAGAAGGTGTTGACAAAGCAAACATGAATCGTGCATTTGAAAACTTTATTTCTAAAATGGACGGTGAAACACAAAACAGAATGAGAGCAATCCTAAACACTGTTCAAGCAGGATTTGGTGATGCTGGTAGAGAAGCCGCAATGGCCGCAATTATGGGTGTTGCTCCTGTAACAGAAGGTGCGGCAAACATGCTATCTCTAAACAGAGATTTTGGCGGCTTGTTAAGAGGACTAAACAGTTCTGCTCTTGGCTTTTCGGGTACTTTAGAACAATTTAACACCATGATGTACGGTCAAATGAATCAGTTTGCAAACGCAAACAGAGGATTTGCTGATGCTAACTCTAAATATTTTGCTGTGCTTGATATGTATGGTGATCAATTTGGCGGCGCAGGCGGAGCATTGATTGGTGGTATCAATATGTTTGCAGGAAGCATATCTGATATCGAATCAAGACTTGGAAAAAGATCGCCACTAAACAGTTTGTTTGCACAACTTGAAATAACAATACAAGAATTGAGAGATGCATTTGGTATACTCATTGAAGATTTGCTCTATGATGTTCGTTTTCAAAATGCTTTACAAACGTTTACTCAAGGTGTAAGAAACGCAGGTCCTGCTATTGCTGAATTTATTGGAGACTTTGCCACAGAAGAGGGTAGACAAAAGAATTTAGATAAAATATTTGACGCACTTGCAACAGGATTCCACGAAATTATGCTTAGACTTAACGATACATGGTTAGGTTACTTTATTTCAAATGATGAGATGGAGGCAAGGGAAAAAGAAAAACTTCAAGCACGAATAAATGAAGGAACACTCGATAGAGCAGGATTACAAGAAATAATAGACGATGATAACACATTTAGTCCTACAAGGGGCGCGGCCAGACAACTGCTAACCGACATGCAAAATGCAACATCAAGAGAATACAGCGATCAAACCGAAAAAGGACAAAATTTAAGATCTAAACTTAATGATTTTATTGACAGAGAGTTTGGTCCTACATTTACAGCCGCTGGTGGCAATTGGACTGTTGGAGGAGGTTTACGATACAATCGAGTAGACTTGTCAGAATTAAATGCAATGAGAAGAGAATCAGGACTTCCTGAATATTCTAACTTCAATCAATTTGAAGCCGATGCTAGAAAATACGGTGACTTTATGGCGGCTCGTAGTGGAATGAATACAGACTACATGTTAGGAACTCCTCAAGGTATTGAAAACCTTCTCCAAGCCTATCCAGAATTAAGACACGCAGGTTCATACGGAATGACAGGACGTATAATTGAACCAAGAGGCACTTTTGCTCGCTTAAGACCTGGTGAAACTGTGCATACCCAAGCAGAAAGCAGAGCAATTAACGAATTATTACGCACAGGATCAGGTGGTATTGAAGGAATGGCAAATAAAATAGTTGACAGCAACCGCGAAACGAGTGTAAAATTATTAGAAGCATTAAATATGCTTGCAAGGAAGACAGAAGATCAAAAAGGTTTGACTAGACAATTAATTAGTGCAGTTGAACATTATGGAACGGCATAGGAAAAATAAATGAGTTGGAAAAAATATTTTCAAGAATACAAACCGGTAGATAATTCAGGACAAACTAGTCCAATCTCTGGGGTAGGGCAGGCTGGACCTGCAAGAACCAACTATTCCAGTTTCCTTCCAGATGTTTATTCAGGGCATCCAAATCGTATTGAACGTTATGGTCAATACGAAACAATGGATACTGATTCAGAAGTAAATGCCGCACTTGATATTCTAGCAGAATTTTGCACACAAGAAAATACAGAAAACAAAACACCTTTCCAACTTTTCTTTAAGCAACAAGCAACAGGATCAGAAACAAAAATTCTAAAAAGTTATTTGCAACAGTGGTGTGATTTAAATCAGTTTGATAGACGTATTTTTAGAATCATGCGTAACGTTTTCAAATACGGAGATGCATTTTTTATTAGAGATCCTGAAACATTTAAACTATTTCACATTGATCCGGCAAAAGTTAACAAGGTAATTGTAAATGAAAGCGAAGGCAAACAACCTGAGCAGTATGTTATTAGTGACATTAATGTTAACTTTCAAAATTTAACAGTTTCACAAAAGAATCCAAACGCAAGCACAGGACAAGTTGACTACACAACAACCGGCGGTGCTATGGGAAGAGGTTTTGTTGGTACTACACCACAACAGGTTGGTACTAGATTTGAAAAACAACAAAATCAAGCCGCTATTGAAGCAGAACACGTTGTTCATCTTTCACTAAGTGAAGGACTAGATAGAAACTTTCCGTTTGGTAACAGTTTATTAGAAAGTGTTTTCAAGGTTTATAAGCAGAAAGAATTACTTGAAGATGCAATTATTATCTACCGTGTGCAACGTGCACCGGAAAGACGAGTATTTTACATCGACGTAGGTAATATGCCTACTCACCTTGCTATGGGATTTGTTGAAAGAATCAAAAACGAGATTCATCAACGCAGAATTCCTTCAGCAACAGGCGGTGGTACTAACGTTATTGACGCTAGTTTTAATCCACTATCAATTAATGAGGACTACTTCTTCCCGCAAACAGCAGAAGGACGTGGTTCTAAGGTAGAAACACTACCTGGCGGTACTAACTTGGGTGAAATTGATGACCTCAAATACTTTACCAACAAGTTATTCCGCGGTTTACGTATTCCAAGTTCTTACTTACCTACTGGTGCAGACGATTCTGCCGCACAGTATAACGATGGTAGGGTAGGCACTGCTTATATTCAAGAGTTAAGATTTAACAAATACTGTGTTAGACTGCAAAATTTAATTGCATACATCTTTGATAGAGAATTTAAGATGTATATGAATGCCAAAGGTGTAAACATTGACAACAATTTGTTTGACCTGCATATGAATCCACCACAAAACTTTGCGGCATATAGACAAAGTGAAATGGATAATGCTCGTGTAAACACATTTGCATCATTACAAGAAGTACCTTACATGAGTAAACGTTTTGCTATGAAGCGTTTCTTAGGTCTAAGCCAAGAAGAAATGGCAGAAAACGAAAGCCTATGGCGTGAAGAAAACACAAACGAAAACATTAATAATATAAGTGCCGGCACAGAAATGCGTGGAGCAGGTGTTACACCTAGTGGAATACAAAGTGACCTAGATGATCTTGGTACTACAGAACCAGGAGAAGGTGCACCAGAACCAGAAGTAGACGTAAGCACACCAGACACAGGTGGAGCAGAGCCGGGCGGCGAAACAGTTTAAGGTAAATAAGTTTATGTTGTTAAAAGAATTCTTTTATTTTGATAAAAATGGTCAAGACTTTGAGGACGATAAACGTTACAATGCTCAAAGAGATATTTCTGTGATCAAACCAACCGACACTAGAAAAACTAGATTAACTCTTGAACAACTAAATCAAATTAGACGCACATCAGAAGCAAGAGAAGTTGAACAGGCTAAGGAATTAGAGTTCATTCAGATGATGTACGGCCAACCTGCTCAAGAAGAACAAGCACTTTAATAAAACCTTTTAAATACCCATATGAACACAGCATTCGTATTGGGTAATGGTACCTCAAGACAGCATTTAGATTTAGAAACACTGCGTGGAAAAGGAACTATCTACGCATGTAATGCCGTGTATCGACACTTTGAACCAGATGTGTTAATTGCTGTTGACCCTAAAATGGTCCACGAAATAGTTGCAGATGGATACCATCATAATCATGTAGTATGGACCAACTACAATAACGGCTATAAAGATTATACAAATCTAAATTACTTTCAACCTAGCCTTGGTTGGAGCAGTGGACCTACTGCTTTATTCAAAGCAACCGAAGACAATCACAAAAAAATCTATATTTTAGGATTTGATTATATGGGATTAAATGGTGGAAAACGCTTTAATAACATATATGCAGATACAAAAAACTACAAAAAATCAGCAGAACCTGCAACATATTATGGTAATTGGCTACGTCAAACAGAGAAGTCAATCACATCTAATCCTAAAATACAGTTTATTCGGGTAACTAATAGTGGGGATTTTTGCCCTGCTCAGTTAAATAATTATGATAATTTTAAAACAATTACATACAATGAGTTCGAAAATGACCTCAAAAAATAGGCATTTTGTCAAAAATGCTGAAAATACACCTATTTCCACTGGTAAAAGTGGTTTTTTCGTAAATACAATGGACAGCCTTGCCTAACAATTTAATTAAAGGAGAAAATACAATGTCAGACACAAGCAAATTTGAACAACTGCTTGATCTTCTTGTGAACGAAGACAAAGAGAAAGCAGAAGAACTTTTCCACGATATCGTGGTTGAGAAATCAAAAGAAATTTATCAAGGATTAATTGAATCAGAAGAGCCTAAAGAGGACGAAGTTGAAGAATCTACAGAAGAAAAAGAAGACGAAGTAGAAGAAGCAACTGAAGATTCAGATAAAGAAGACAAAGTTGAAGAAAACTTTGAAGAAGAGTCAGTTGAAGAAGTCGGCGGCGATGCTACAGACATGATGATGAAGGATGTAAGCAACGACGAAGGCGACAACGATATGGATTTTAACGACGACGGTGAAATGGATGACCATGAAGAATCACATGATGACATCGAAGACCGTGTTGTAGACCTTGAAGACGCACTAGACGACCTTAAAGCAGAATTTGAAGCCATGATGGGCGACAAAGAAGAAGGCGATGAGGACGAAGGTGAAGAAGAAGGTGAAGAAGAATCAGAAGAAGCCGAAGAGGAAGCAATGGCATACGAAGCATCTGAAGAAGATAGCGACGCAGAAGTTGTTGATGAAGCAAAACAAGCAAAATCCGCTGGCGAAACCATGAGAGAATATGTCGAAAAGGTTTCTGCTCCATCTAATTCCGAAGGTTCTGATAACACCAAATCACCAGTAGCAAGCAATGCTAAAGCACCTAACGATGCTAAGGCGCATGGTATTGGCGAAGGCGGTGAAGAAAAGGGCGGTAGTGCTCAAAAGCCAAAGGACATGGGAAAATCTTTCGAGAATGAACCAGGTGCTAAAGCCGGAGACACTTTTAGTAAAGCATCTGCACCAAAGAGTGCTGAGTAATTAGGAGTTAGCCAATATGGCATACTTAAGAGAACATCTTACGTTCGATCAGGCGCAAGTCACCCTTGAGTCTAAAGGTGAAGGAGATTCAAAAGACCTTTACCTAAAAGGCATCTGTATTCAGGGTGGTGTTAAAAACGCTAACCAGCGAATCTACCCTGTCTCCGAGATAGGCAACGCTGTTAAAACACTCAAGGATCAGATCGACGGCGGTTACTCTGTACTAGGTGAAGTTGATCACCCAGATGATTTAAAAGTAAATTTAGATCGTGTATCGCATATGATTACCGATATGTGGATGGATGGACCTAACGGGTTTGGCAAGATGAAAATTTTGCCAACCCCAATGGGCAATCTTGTAAAAACCATGTTGCAATCAGGTGTGAAACTGGGAGTTAGTTCACGTGGAGCAGGTGAAGTTAATGAATCCACTGGAGAAGTTAACGGATTTGAAATTATCACAGTTGATGTGGTAGCACAACCAAGTGCGCCGGGTGCTTACCCGACACCAATCTATGAACATCTTATGAATACAAAAGGTGGTTATGGTGCGATTAGGGCGGCTCACGAAGTATCGCAAGATGCTAAAGCACAAAAGTATCTCAAAGAACAGATGCTACGAGTCATAAAAGGCTTGCAGTAACAAAAGGAGAAGCCAATGAGTGATATGTTTAATAAACTTTTCGAAACAGGCTTGCTAAGTGAGGAAGTTCGTTCTGACTTACAGGAAGCATGGGACGCTAAAGCGAAGGAAAACAAAGACACTGTTACTGCTGAACTCCGTGAGGAATTTGCGAAACGCTACGAACATGATAAGCAGAACATGGTCGAAGCAATCGACAACATGGTTTCCGAACGTTTAGAATCAGAAATTGCTGAAATTGCTGAAGATAAGAAAGCACTTGCAGAAGCAAGAGTTGAATATAAGAAGAAGATCGGCGAACATTCTGAGAAACTGCAAGAGTTTATGCTCAAGCAGTTGACTAAAGAAATTGGAGAGTTACACGAAGACCGTAACAAGGTAAGCGAAAACTTTTCAAAATTGGAAGACTTTGTTGTTAAGCAACTCGCAAATGAAATCAATGAGTTCGCAGAAGACAAAAAGGATTTGGCAGAAACCAAGGTAAAACTTGTAAAAGAAGCCAAAGAAAAATTTGCAGAAGTAAAAGCAAAATTTGTTGCTAAGTCAGCAGAAATTGTTAAAGAAACTGTAAGTAAAAAACTAGCAGAAGAGATTTCACAGTTGAAAGAAGATATTCATTCAGCACGTGAAAACAATTTTGGTAGAAAATTATTCGAAGCGTTTGCTAATGAATATTCAACATCTTACTTAAACGAAAAATCAGAAACTGCGAAGTTAATGAAAATCGTTGCTGAGAAAGAAGAAGCATTAGCCGAGGCTAAGAAAGCCATCACAGAGAAGACCACTCTAGTTGAGTCTAAGGAACAGGAAATTTCCAAAGCCAAAGACGAAGCAAAACGTGTTGCAGTGATGAATGAGTTGTTGACTCCATTAGGTAAAGACAAAAGAGAAATCATGTCAGAACTACTAGAGTCAGTGCAAACAGAAAAATTGCACACAGCATTTGACAAATATCTACCAGCGGTAATGGAAGACAAAAAACCAACTACTGCGAGAAAACAGGCATTAACAGAAGGCACAGAAGTAACAGGCAACAAAGAGGTTAGACAACCGGTAGAAGAAAAGTCAAACTTAATAGAACTCCGCAAACTAGCGGGATTAAACTAAAAAGGAGAAGGACAAAATGTCAGAAATGATCAATGAAAATTGGCAGGCTACCAAAGGCGCATTGCTTGAAGGTCTAAATGGCCACAAGAAAAGCGTAATGGATGTCACT
>Ga0255778_10004759_pt1 | contig 11133 bp, 11 predicted proteins | sample 071ome_31_FD_179976 | JGI IMG/M metagenome (GOLD analysis project Ga0255778, IMG submission 179976) | Coastal salt marsh microbial communities from the Groves Creek Marsh, Skidaway Island, Georgia - 071405CT metaG (version 2) | ecosystem: Environmental > Aquatic > Marine > Intertidal zone >...
TAGTTATTGAACTAGTACCAATTTTTATAACAATATTTTTTCTATTTTTTATATTCAAATTCTAAATTTCCTAAAACTATTGTATCACCATCTGTAATACCTAAACTTTCAACTTCCTTTGAAAGATGAGATGTTTCAAATCTGTAGAAAATTTCTTCTAAAACACTATCGTTAGAACCATTTAATGAAAACAATTTCTCTATTAAATCACCTGAAAACACAAAAGAACCATCAGACTCAATTATTTCATATTTTTCATTATGCAATGTAATTCTTTCATAGTCTGAATACGTTCTTTCTAAATTATCTATTTTTTCAGATATTACATCAATGAGTTTCGGTAAACCCACTTGAGTTAAGCAAGAAATTGAAAAATGATTACTATCAATATTTTTAGCAATATCATTTTTATTCAACACTTTAATTACCGGTAGTTTTGAAAGGTTTGGATCAAAAGTTAGAATTTCAGAAGAAATTAGTTCATCCTGTTCTTCAATAGAAGAAGGATTTGTTGGGTCAAGTAAATATATTAATAATTTGGTATTTCTCAGATGTTGTAATATCTTCTTTCCCATTCCTATCCCATCTGCGGCACCTTTTATGATTCCAGGTAAATCACATATAATTAGTCTGTCTTTTGATTCATTTATGACACCTAGATTTGGACTGGTAGTTGTAAATTCATAATTTGCAACTTGTGCTTTGGAGTTGGTGAGTTTTCCAATTAAAGTACTTTTTCCAGCATTTGGTAAGCCTATTATTGCTAAATCTGAATATATAGAAAAAGAAATTGTTATATCGTATTTCTTTCTTTTTTGACCATTTTCTGCAAATGTAGGATTGGGAATTCTTTTAGATTGCAATTCATAGTTACCTCTACCCCCTTTTGAACCATTTATAAATATGAATTCAGAATCATTTGAATGTAAGTCTGCATATAAAACATTGTTGAATAATATTTGAGTACCTTTAGGGACAGGAATGACTAAATCTTCACCTTTTTTACCATTCTGTAAATTTTTATTTCCATCGCTACCATTACCTGCTTTAAGAGAACTGTTAGACAGTATGTGCGATAAATCTCGTTTGGTTGAATCGACTTTGAAAATAACTGAGCCACCATCTCCACCAGAACCACCTGAAGGTTTTGTCTTTAAAGAAGGATTTCCAAAACTGATTGCACCTGATCCACCAGCTCCAGATTGAACTGTTAGATTAATTTCATCAACGAACATGAGTTCATTGAGGAATTACATTAACTAATTTACGACCATTTCTTGAAGAAAACTTAACAACACCATCGGTTTTTGCAAAAAGAGTATCATCTCCACCTTTAGAAACATTTTCACCAGGATGAATTTTGGTACCTCTTTGTCTTACCATAATAGAACCAGCAGAAATTTTTTCACCGTCAAAAACTTTAGTGCCAAGTCGTTTTGACTCTGAATCTCTACCGTTTCTAGTTGACCCACCAGCTTTAGTTTTAGACATTATTCCTCCTCTGAGCTATCGAAACCATTTATACCAGTCACTTCTAAAATTTTTTGGTTTTCTCTGTAACCAAGTCTTCTTCTGTTTCCAGTTTTATTTTTATATTGAAAAATGTTAATTTTTTTTGATTTTATTTCTTTAACAAGTGATAATTGAACTTCAAATTTTTTTAATTCAGTACTGTCTGTAATTAGTTGTCCTTTTCTAGGACTGACAAGAATAGGTGTTATCTTTTCTGCATTAAAAGCAGAATTGACAGTAATCTTATCACCAACGGCAACTCTTTCTTGAGAGCTTCCCACTTCAATAACTGCATAATTACTCATAACCCAACTACTCTACTACAGCTTCGTTTTCAATCAAGCCTTCTTCTAAGCTTTTATTTGAAAAAATATCATTAATAATTAATCCACGGCCATTGCATTGTTCACATTCTTCAGAAAAACTTTCAACTAAGCCAGCAGCAACATTTTTTCTAGTCATTTCAACAAGTCCAAGTCTTGAAACATCGAAAACCTGTGTTCTAGTCTTGTCTTTAGCTAACTCCTGTTTGAAACTAGAGAGTAAACTTTGTTGTTTTTTTGTTGATTCCATATCAATAAAATCAATTACAATGATTCCACCAATATCTCTTAAACGAAGTTGTCGCGCTATCTCTTCAGCCGCTTCTAAGTTGTTTTCGTAAACTGTCTCTTCTAGGCTATTTTTACCAACAAATTTTCCTGTATTTACATCAATTACGGTCAGAGCCTCTGTTCTATCTATAATCAAATGTCCACCAGATGGCAGCCATACTTTTCTATCTAAAGCTTTTTTAATTTGATCTTCAATATGGTACCTCTCAAATAATTGCATCTCGTCTTGATACAATTCAACAATTTCTTTTATTTCTGGAGATGTAATAGAAACATATTCCTGTATCTCTTCATATTGATCTTTTTTATCTATTAGAACCTTTTTAAACATTGTATTTAAATGCTCTCTAACAACCTTTATAGACACATCTGGTTCTTCGTGTATTAGTTTTGGAGAGTCTCCCGTAGAGTAATTGCTTACATCCCTCCATTCATCCTCTAATTTTTGAATGTCTATTTTTAATGCTTCTTCACTTACTCCCTCTGCAGCTGTTCTGACTATTACACCAAAATTATCAGGTTTAATCTTTCTAATTATGTGATCTAATCTTGACCTCTCTTCATCTGAAAGTCTTCTTGAAATTCCTTTGGTTTTCGAATTAGGCATGAGCACAAGATATCTACCTGGTAGAGAGATTTGGCCTGTTAATCTAGCTCCCTTCTCTCCCATTGCATCTTTTACTACTTGTACTAATATTTCTTGTTCTGGTTTTAGTAAATTTTCTATTTTTGAATTTCTACTTGAACCCTGTATATCTGCAACATACAAAACTCCATTTTTTTCTTCTCCAAAAGAAACAAATGCAGCCTCCATACCAGGTAAAACATTTTTAACTTTCCCTAAGTAAATATTGCCAACATTTGATTTTTTATTATTTTCTGAGGTGTAATACTGAACTAATGTAGGTCCTTCTAGAATTGCCACCTTTGTAACCCCATCTTTAGAACTTACAAGCATTTGCTTTTTGTCAACATTTGGAACTGGTAAAGGCTGTTCTCTAAACCAGGTTGGATTTTTCTCTTTATGTCTTTTGTTGTTTTTAGTCTTTACAGATGAAGAACCAGATTTAATCTTTACTTTTTGTCCATTAAACCATGTAGTTTTTGTATTATCTTCGCTTGTACGTACTATTTTTGACTTTTTGAATATTCCAAACATTAAAACCTCCGAATAGATGAAAAAACTTAAATATCATAAGAAAATATTAGTATTTTCAAAATTTTAAATAGTTAAGTTATTTTCAATAAATGAACGATTAATAATTCCAAATGCTGCAGAAGTTGCCAAAATGGAAGATCCACCCAAACTTAACAGTGGAAACGGATCACCAGTTAAAGGAATTAAACCTAAAACAGTAAATACATTTATGAAAATTTGAATAAAAAATAAAATTATAAAACCGGATAATAAAAACTTTTCAAATACGTAATCACTTTTTAAAACTAATCTCCTTACTCTAAGAGCAAATAAAACCCAGAGTGAAAATAGCATGATATTTCCTAAAAAACCAAAGTTCTTAGAAAAAGCAGAAAATATAAAGTCTGTTGTTTGTACTGGAACAAATATAGAAATATTTTCATCAATTGACTGACCAGTTAATCCACCGAGTGAAATTTGAAGCCTTGCCTGTGTTTGAGAAAAGTCTTGAATATCTGAATAAAAATCTGTAATTCTTTTCACTTGAAATCTATTAACTAAATTTAATTCCAGTAATGCTAAAAATCCAAAAAAACTACTAATTAATACAGTTACCAGGAAAATAATTCTTGTGCTTGAGATAAACATAAGTAGAAATATCAGAATTAATAAAATCAAAGTTGTTCCTAAATCTGGTTGAAGAAAAATTAGAAGTACATTAGCAATTACGCCAGCTATTATCCATATGTTCTTTGACGATTCGGCTAAAAATTTAGCTATTACAATTACGAGAATTATTTTTGTAAACTCTGACGGTTGAACATCAATTATTCCAAGGTCGTATCTCCGTCTTGCGCCGAGACTTTCTTGAGTAAATAATACTCCAAAAAGTAACACTGTTGAAGAGAACAGCAAAACCTCCGAAAGATTATAAATATTGTTAATTGATATGTAAGTAAATAAGAAAAATACAGCTACACCAAGTAATGAAAATATTATTTGTCTAAATAATACATTGCTTAAATTAAACTCTAAAGTGTTTTCTAGTAAATATAGATTAAACCAAGAAATTAAATTTAAAATTAAAAATTGAAAAAATACAAATAGGTTTGTTCCTTCTGGACCTATCAAAGTAATTTCTCTAGAGTTCACTCTGTTACCTCTCCAAATTCAACCGGGGTCATATCTAAACCCCTCAGATATTGAATAATTCTTCTTGTAATTGGTGCTGAAACAGCACTGCCTGACCCACCTTCTTCAACAACTACTACTATTACAAATTTAGGATCGGACAATGAATCTATTCCAACAAACCATGATGTATCATTTAGGTCGCCGGGATTTTGCGCTGTTCCAGTTTTTCCTCCTACATCTTTGGAAATGTCACCCATAATAGAAAAGGACTTAAATGCAGTACCACCTCTATCTGTAACTTTACCTAAATCATCTAGAAGAAGTTTTCTATCTCCTGAAGTGATATCAATTTCTTTGGCATTTGGTTCAAAATATTCTGAAGATAAATATGGTTTATCTTTTTGACCTACAACTAAACTCCTATATGCATTTGAAACTTGAATTGGCGTTGCTGTTATTGCACCCTGTCCAATTATTAGGTTCATTAAATCTCCACCTAACCATCCTTCAGCACGTACAAGCTCAGGCCTAGTTGTTTTCCATTCTTCAAACAAATCCCTATCTGGAATTACACCAAATTTTTCAAAAGGTAAATCAATCAAAGTTTGTGTACCAAAACCTATACTTTTAGCATAATCTTGAAGAATCGATTCTGATTCAGACTCCCCATAAGTTCTCCAAATTTTTAATGCAATATCCCAAAAGTAAACATTACATGATTTTTGAATTGATGTCCCTAAATCTACTGAACCATGTCCATCTATTTTCCAGTCTTTATAAACTTGTTGAGAACCATCATTAAAACGAAACGAAAGACTTCCTTCACAATCAATTTTGTCATCATAAAAATTTGCACCTTCTGGATATAAGTTTTCATTTAAAGCCAACCAGTGAGCTACTACTTTAAAAACTGAGCCTGGTGGATATAAACCTTGGATTGCATAGTTGTTAAATGCTTTTTCTCTATTTAATTTGATAAAATCATAATTTGATATACCTTCTATAAATTGATTTGGATTGAAGTCTGGTAACGAGACCATGGAAACTATTTCACCAGTATCTATTTTTTGGACTACAACAGCACCTCTTTGTATCAAAGATTCCGTATCAAAATTTTTATTTGCTAAGTCAATACCCTCTACTAAAGAATTTCTAACAACAGTTTGTAAGTTTAGATCTAAAGAGGTTTTTAAAGTTTGGCCCTTTATTGGCGGGGTGTAATCTACTATTTCACCATTTTTTATAGTTATTTTTCCTGGTGTTCCAGATAAAACATTGTCATAAGCTCGCTCTAAACCATTTTTTCCAACAGTATTGTTTCTTTTTGAATTAATAAATTTTACTTCTTCCTCTAAAGTTGGGACGCCGGTATATCCAACTACGTGAGCAAACAATTTATTATTTTCATATACTCTGTATGGAATTTCATATATTAAAAATGCTTGATATGAGTTTATATCAGTTAAAGTTTTTGACTTATCAAGGATCTCTCCCACAGCTACCAACGGAGAGTTGCTTTGTAAAATTTTAGTTATTTCGTTAGTAGATAAATTTTCGTAATTATATTCAATATATTGTTGATAATAATTTCTGTTTTCATCACTTATTTTGCTTGTGTTTATATATAAGTATGATTTAAATTTACTGGTGGCTAATTCGTTTCCATTTACGTCTAAAATATCTCCTCTGGCAGCTGGGATATAAAATGTTTGAAAATTTTGCCTTAGTATTTCACTTTCAACATCACCTTGTTTATTTATTTGTATATTATATAAATTTAAAATAATGATAAAAAAAAGACTTAAAGCTAAGGATAAAACAATATTCAGCCTTTTTGAATTAAACACGATTCCTCAAATAAATAATAAAGTTAAATATAAGAAGATTTATAAAATAAATTTTTACAAAAAAAATAAAATCATTTCTAATTGTCAAAGTAGGAATTGAATAAATAATAGAACAAATAAAAAAAACAAGACTATTTTTATATACACTCAAATTTGCTGTTATTAATTCATTCAGTATATTCGCAGTTATGTAGATAACTAAGTGGATAACTATATAAAAGCCTAATGGATAAGTACTAAAAAATACCTCATAAGATAAAGAAATCAAAGCAAGGATAAAGATGTTTTTATTTTGAAAATTTTCAATTGAAACAAGTATTAAAACCATTAAGTATGGAAAAATTAATAATTTATAATTTATTAAAAAAGAATTAAAAATTAATTCAAAAATATAAATGTTGAGAAGAAAAAGAAGAGATTTTAAATTATTCATTTAACTTTACAACAAAAAGCGGTTTATTTGATGTTACGGTAAATTCAAAATTTTTGATTAAAAAAACATCTCCCTCTTTTGAATTAACAACATAATTGTCAATACTTAATAACTTAAACCTTCCCAATGCTCCATAAGAAGGATCTGTAAATAAATTTAAATTACTTGAAGATCGATCCTTTTTTTCAGTTAACTCAATTAATAAATTATTCCCTGTAGACGATACAAAATATTTATTATTAACATCATCAATTACCGTTAATGAAAAGTTTTTGGAATTTAGTGTTTCTAAAATTGAATATGTATTTCTAACTTCTGAAATGTATCCATAAATCCATCCATATTCATCAACTAATAGATCATTTTTGGAAAAGTTTTCGTTAAATCCACCATTTATCACAAATTGTTTTGAAGAATTAATAAATACTACTCTTGTCTCAGTGTATTTAAACAAGTTATTGTTAGTTGTTTTTGAAAGGTTTTCATAAGAAACCAATAATTTTTCTAAATCTTTTTTTTCTAATTCAATATTTCTTAGTTTGGTAACTTCTTTTTCCAATCTAAGATTTTCATTTATTAAGTTTGATTTAGTTGATAATATTTTGAAAAAATTTTGATCATATTCAAAATTTATTTTTTCTAAATCTAAAAATTGACTTAACGTTACAGTAATTAAGTTCTCAGAAAAAAAATCAATAACCATTAATAGACTAAAAATTAAAATAAAAATTATTACTATAACATATTTTCTAATTAGGAATTTTCGACTGTTTAACATATTATGAAGGTTTAACTGAAAACTTTAAAACCGATTTAAAATCTTCGAATCTCTCCAAGCAAAGTCCTGAACCTAATACTACTGAGCTGAGGGGATCATCAGACGAGTTAACAGGGATTCCTAAATCCTCAGCAATTTTCTTATCTAATTTTCTTAATAAAGCTCCACCGCCTGTTATCCATGCTCCATCTTTATCAATATCTGAAACTAGTGCTGGTGGTGTCTTTGAAAGAACAATTCTTATTGCTTCTATTATGTTGTTAATTACAGGTTGAATTGCAGTTCTTACATCTGATGCTTCAAGCAATACTTGCTTTGGTATGCCTTTAACTATATCTCTGCCTGTTACAGTAACTTGTGGTTCTTTATCGTATTGATACGCAGAACCAATTGCATGCTTTACGCTTTCAGCAATACCTGAATCAACTAATATCTGGTGCTCTGTTCTAAGCCACTCAATCAGTGCCTCAGTCATGTCTTCTCCACCCAACCTTATAGAATTAGCTATAACAATATCCCCCATTGAAATAACTGCAATTTCAGTGGTTCCACCACCTATATCTATAATCATGTTTCCATAAGGTTCAAATATATTTAAATTACTACCTATAGACGCGGCCATAGGTTCTTCGATTGTATAAATTTCAGATGCGCCAGTAGCATGCGCTGCAGTTTCAATAGATCTTTGTTCAACACTAGTTACACCGTTTGGTACACAAATAACTATTCGCGGCCTTGAATATGCTTTACCAATTGCTTTGGATAATAAATTTTTTACCAATTGTTCAGCCATTTCAATTTCAGAAATAACTCCATCCCTTAGAGGTTTTACCAATTGGATTGAGTCTGGAATTCTACCTTGTAACTGCTTTGCCTCGTGACCAACAGATAGTATTCTTCCATCTTTTTTATTAACTGCAAGCAAAGTAGGCTCATCAACTACTACTCCAACACCTTTTACATATATAAGAGTGTTAGCTGTACCTAAATCTATAGCAATGTCGTTTGAACCAAATAGTGTTCTTCTGAGATTAAATCTAACCATCATTTATAGGTTAATCTAAAGATAGTTATTTTATAAATATTTTTTTAATAACCAAAAAATATAGACAATTCTCTACTTGCACTTTCCTCTGAATCTGAACCATGAACTACATTTTTACCTAATTCAGTTGCTAAATCTCCTCTTATAGATCCAGGAGTTGAATCACTTGGATTTGTTGCGCCCATTAAATTTCTTATTTGAGCAACGACATTTTCACCTTGAACTTCCATTGCAACTACTGGACCGCTTGTAATAAAACTAACTAAATCATCGAAAAATGGTTTTTTGACATGCTCTTGATAATGTTCTTGCGCTAATTCTTTAGAAATCGTCATCATCTTTATTTTGGTAATTTTAAAACCCTTAGATTCTACTCTAGAAATGATTTCGCCAACTAATTTTCTTTCAACTCCGTCAGGTTTTACCATAAAAAATGTTTTCATATTAATTCCTTTTTTTGTATTCTCCAATTAAATATAAACTACCTATCAAGATAGATGGATTCTTATTTTCTGAAAAATAATCTAAATTTACTTTTTGAAATTTTATATTATTTTGTTTTAAAAAATTACTTAATGTTTCATAGCTTTCTTGAAGGAAAAAAGAATTTTTTTCAATAAGTTTAATATTTAAAGAGCCAATGGATGACAAATAATCTAATATCTCTTGATAATTTTTACCAATTTTGAATCCTACAAAGACATCATAATTTGGATATTCATAGTCAGATAATAATTTTTCAATAGATTGCTTAACTCCATCTAGATTATGTGCTCCATCAATAATTTTAAGGGGATTATTTTGAATTATTTCAAATCTTCCCGGTATATTAACTTCACTAACCAAATCAATAATAGGTTCTACTAATTTTTCAAACATTGTTTTAAAAGTCATTAGAGCTAAAAAATAGTTTTTTTCATCAAAAGCTAGTTTTTCAATGTTTATGTCATTTAACTGACAGTATTGACTTAAATAATAAAAATTATCTATATGAGTATATTTATTAATTAATTCATTTAACTCTGTATTTAAAACACCATTAAACAAATTTTCAATTGAATTTGATATGTGAATTTTTTCTCTAAGAATTGATTCATGTGTATCCCCCAATAACTCTGTGTGATCAAGACCAATATTTGTAAGAACAACGGTCTTTGCTTGAAGGATTGATGTCGTATCCAACTTTCCTCCAATCCCTGCTTCACATATAAAATATTCATTAGTACTGTTTAAAAAAGTTAAACAAGAAATTAAAAATAGTGTTTCAAAGTAACCCAACTCTAAATTATTTTTATTTTCAAAAAATTTTATCTGATCATAAAATTCATCAAACTCTATTTCCTCGGAGCTTTCAATTCTTTCTTTGTAGGAAACTAAATGTGGAGAAGTAAATAAAAGAGATGAAATATTATTTCTATCCATGAAATTTTTGAGAAACAATGCTGTTGATGTTTTGCCATTTGTTCCCACAACTGCAATAGAATTATTCCTTAACCTTCTTAATTCATCTTGAGTAAAAATATTATCTAAATGGATTAAATTTTTATTTTTAACCTGATTAATTTTTGATTCTAAGAATTTTTCAAACTTGCTCAACGTTTTAGAGAGTTTAAAGCTATTTCTAAATTACTTATTTCCTTACTAAAAGAATCTAAATTATTTTTTTCAAGGTCTATAAGTTCTTGTTTAGCATTTTTCATAAAATTTTCATTATCTAATCTACTTTTTGATACATCTAAAGATTTTTGTAACTGTTGAATTTTGTTTTCTAAACGATTTACTTCTTTCTCTTTGTCAAAATACTCACTAGCAACTACTTCAAATTTAAATTGACCAGATTGAAAAATAGTTGTTGATTCTTCATTATTTAAATTATTAATATCTTCAATTTGAGCATTAACAAGTGTAGATAATTGAGTTGTGAACCAATCTTCTTGTATTTTTACAGAAAACAAAGAAATCATAGTTGAGTTTTTAATTGAGTAAGTTACCCTGAAATTTCTTATTGAAGAAATAATTTCCTTCAAATTTTCAACAAAATTATCCTCAGCGTTATTTGCACTAATTACTTCAGGCCACGATGAGTCAATTAAATTTTCTTTATTGAATGATGACCAAATTTCTTCTGTTAGATGAGGCATTGCAGGGTTTAACATAGTAAGACTTTTTAAGAAAATATTCCTTATAGTTTTTTGAGTTTCTTCTTTAGAACTGTCATTTGACATTAAAGTCTTTGCAAATTCAAAATACCAATCAAAAAGATCTGCCCACAAAAAGTTATACAAAATCTTATATGCATCTGAAATTTTATATGTAATCATCAACGAATTGAATTCTTCGAGAGTTTGATTGAATCTATTAATAATCCAATGATTTTCTGAACACTTAATTTCAGTTAATTCATATGAATCTTGTTCGTCAGTGTACATATGAACAAATTTGGCAGCATTCCATACTTTATTGCTAAATTTTTTAGCCGCAACAGTCCACTCTTCATCAAATGGGACATCTTGACCAGGATTTGCTTTCTCAATCAAAGAAAAACGCAATGCATCAGCACCATGTTTTTTTGACAATTCCAAAGGGTCAAGTGTATTACCTAAACTTTTTGACATTTTTCTTCCTTGAGAAT
>Ga0255778_10004766_pt1 | contig 11127 bp, 9 predicted proteins | sample 071ome_31_FD_179976 | JGI IMG/M metagenome (GOLD analysis project Ga0255778, IMG submission 179976) | Coastal salt marsh microbial communities from the Groves Creek Marsh, Skidaway Island, Georgia - 071405CT metaG (version 2) | ecosystem: Environmental > Aquatic > Marine > Intertidal zone > Salt...
TTCGATGGTGACGGGGTGCCGGAACTCACCGCCCCTAATAAGGGCGCCCAGACTCCCGGGCCTGAGGACTATGCCCGATCAACCCCGGTTGAGCTTCACACTCTGCATGGCGATCCACTGCAGGGAGACAGCTGGCAAGTACAGGTCCTCGGGAACTACAGTATCCCTCAGAACGCCGAACCCGTTGATATCGACAGCGACGGTGACATGGATATTGTAGTGGGTACCCGAGGCGAGTCACGCCTCATCATCTTTGAAAATCCCGGCGACGGCACCCTGAATTTTACTGAGCGGGCCGTCGGCATTTACGGTGCCAGCATGGCCGGTTTCAATCTCGAATACACGGACCTCAATGGTGATGGCCGGCTGGATATCATCGGCAATGCGCCGCGGAGCATGGTGTGGATCGAGCAACCCGAGCGTAAGGGGGACGCCTGGAACGCGCACTACATAGGCAGCTTTGCGCCGGACAGCCATACAGGCTACGCACTTGCGGACATTGATGAGGATGGTGACATCGACCTGATCGCCGGCAGCTACAGTCGCGGTGATCGTACCGGGGACGATTCCTCTGTAGGTGTCAATGGCGCACTGGGACGGATTGGCTGGTTTGAGAATCCGGGTGTCAGTGGGGTGTACGAAGAATGGCAGCGCCACGACATTTCCAGACGCAAGCGGGGCATGTTCGATAAGTTCATGGCGCGGGATCTGGATGGGGACGGCGATATGGATTTCCTTGGCACCCGGGGCAACAGCTACCCCTATGACGGTGTGTTCTGGTTAGAGCAGGTTCGGTCTGTCAGCCCGCGCGCTGCATTTGAGCGGGCCCGCGAGCAGGAGAGCGATGAGATGCCGCTGCCATAGGCCACCACTCAGCTTGCTCGGTGGTCAGGCATTGAAACACCCGGTCAAGCTACGGTCACTATCTGCTAGGGTTCTGCTCCGTTTCGAGAGCGCTGTGCCTGGGGCTACCCGGCCGAGGCGCTGTAGTGAAAGCGTTCGCACAAGTCCCTGAAGGCCTGATGTTGGGAAAGATAAAGATTGCCGGACAGCCGATCCATGAAAGCAGTGCGGTGCAGGCGATCCAGAACCGGCCCCTTGACCTCTGAAAGGTGCAGAGCCAATCCTTGCTCTTCAAACCGTCTGTTCAGCTCTTCCAGCACCTCCAGGGCACTGAAATCGATTTCGTTCACAGCGCTGCACATTAAGATGACGTGCCTGATAGCGGGTTGGCTACTGAGTTTCAGAAAAACTTCATCTTCAAGAAAGCTTGCGTTCGCAAAAAACAGACTTTCGTCAACCCGCAGAGTCAGGATCTCCGGGACAGTCTTCACCTCATAGCGGCGCACATTGCGAAAGTGCTCAGTTCCTTCTACCAGACCGACTTCGGCGATATGCGGCCTAGACGTACGATAAAGATGCAGTGCCAGAGAGGTCGCCACACCACAGCTCACGCCTGTTTCCACCCCAAAGCCGAGGGTTGCGCCAACAGTGATCAAAAGCGCGAAGCTGTCACTTCTGGAATAGCGCCAGGTCTTCTTGATTATGGATAGATCCACCAATGAAAGCACAGCAACAATGATTGTTGCGGCGAGTGTGGCTTTCGGCAAAAAATACAGAGCCGGAGTCAGGAGCATTGACACCAGCGCGATGAGAATAGCCGTGTAGATACTGGCGCCCTGAGTGACGGCGCCTGCATCAAAGTTCACGACGGACCGGGAGAAGCCTCCGGTTACCGGTAGCGCGCCTGAGAATGCCGAGGCCAAATTTGCCGCACCAAGACCGACTAGCTCCCTGTTGCTGTCCACTCTTTCTTGCCTGTGTGCGCCCAGGGTTCTGCCAACAGAGATCGATTCGACGTATCCGATAATGGAAATCAGCGCAGCCGGGACGAGCAGCATCTCAATCAGCTCCAGGGAAAAAACAGGCGGTGCGAACGATGGCAGACCTGTCGGGATTTCTCCGACGATAGCGACTCCAAGTGCTTCGAGTTCAAATGTGACAGTGAGCAGAATTGTGGCAATCACGCCCATCACCGGTGCTGATTTAGCAGCCAGCTCGGCGGCTCGCGCAGACAGACCTGCTTTCTGCAGCACACTGGCACCCCAGATCCTCACTGCAAACAAAAAACTCAGCGTCGCAATCCCGATTAGCACGGTATAGAAATTGGCATCATTCGACTGCATGCCGATGGCGTGGGCCAATTCGAACAGGTTATCGCCCTCGGCTTCTATTCCAAGCACGTGACGAACCTGACTGAGCGCAATGATTACGGCTGACGCTGTGATAAACGCCGAGACCACCGTGTGAGATAGGAAATTGGCCAGAAAACCCAGTCGCAGCAGGCCAAACCCCAACAGCATCATGCCGGACAGGGCCGCCAGCGTAATGGCGCCGGTCAGATAGTCGGCCGTGCCCTGTTGGGCTACCTCTGCCAGTGCAGCGCCGGTCATCAGGGAGGTGATCGCCACCGGGCCCACAGACAGCGTGCTGCTGGTGCCGAGCAAGGCATAGGCAATCAGCGGAGCAATACTGGCGTACAGACCGACTTCCGGTGGCAGCCCTGCCAGCATGGCGTAGGCAAGCGACTGAGGGATCAACATGATGGCCACGATCACCGCGGCAATCAGATCGCTCAGTAAGCTGTGCTTATTGTAGTGCTTCACCCACCCGGCAACAGGGAATGATGCCGCGTGTCTTGCCATGAACTATTCTGCCTCGACCTCTGCCAGGGGTTTGGGAGCAGCCAGCCACTCCCGGCCTTTCAGCATCGCCTGCCAGTAAATGCTCGGCAGAATATCGGCTTTCAGCGTCCATGCGCGGCGCGTAGGCTGCTTTCCATTCAGCAACCAGGTCGGGAAGGTTGGAATCACCCTTCCTCCGTAGCCAAATTCAGCCAGCACAATCTTTCCGCGCTCCACTGTCAGCGGGCAGGACCCGTATCCATCGTAAGCTGCCCGCATGTCCCGGCCTTCCATCGTGTCGATCAGATTCTCCGCCACCACCGGCACCTGTTTGCGTGCAGCAGCCATTGTTTTTGCATTGGTGGTGTTCATTACATCACCCAGTCCCCATACGTTGGCAAATTTCCGGTGTTGCAAGGTGCTCGGGTTGACGTCCAGCCACCCTGCGTCGTCGGATAATTCGCTGTCAGAAATGAAGTCGGGTGCACACTGCGGCGGACAAACATGAATCATGTCAAATTCTCTGGAGACCAGCTCTTCCCCGTCATCACCCGCTTTTTTGAAGTAGGCCACTTTGTTTTCGCCATCAATTTCCTGAAGATTGTGCATGTAGTGCACATTAGCTTTGTACTTCTCGATATAGGATTGCAGTGCCGGCACGTAGTCCGCCACGCCGAACAGCACCCCACCAGCGTTGAAAAACCCGACGTCAATATGGCTGAGGGCGCCGCTTTTGAGCCAGTGATCACAGGAGAGGTAGAGCGCTTTTTGAGGAGCGCCGGCGCATTTAATGGGCATGGGAGGCTGCGTAAAGAGCGCCTTCCCGCTTCTCAGACCCTGCACCAGTTCCCAGGTGTAGGGAGCCAGGTCAAACCGGTAGTTGGAGGTTACGCCATTCTTGCCCAGCGCATCCTCCAGGCCTTTGACGCCTTTCCAGTTCAGCTTCAGACCCGGACAGACGATAAGCTGGTTGTATTTGATGCGGCTGCCATTAGCCAGCTCAACTTCATTATTTTCTGTTGCGAAACTGACAACCGACTGCTGAACCCAGGACACATTCTCGGGGATCAGAGAGGCTGTTCGGCGCTTCGTGGATTCAGCGCTGAAAATCCCACCGCCAACCATTGTCCAGCCAGGCTGATAATAGTGTTCAGCGGCAGGGTCGATGAGTGCAATGCTGAGGCGGTTGTTTCGTTTCTTGAGGCTTGAGGCTACTGAGATTCCACCTGCCCCCGCACCCACAATGACAACGTCGTAGGATTGATTGCTTTCGGACGCCGGCTGGCCCGCGTTGCTGTCAGTCATGGTCGGATTCCTAGCATAGTATGGCTTGATAATTTGTGTGATGTCGAAACCGAACTCTTTCGACAGCGCTGTGATTTCCGCTTCCGGTCCGCCTGTGCTGGCATGAAATGCCGCATACAGGCAGAAAGACCGGTTGCCTGTTCGGCAATAAGCGTGTGTTTTTTTGCCAGCGCTCAGCAGATGCGTAAATGACTCAATATGCTGGTGGTTCATCTCGCCGGTTTTGAAAGCAATCAAGACCGCTTCCATGCCGAGAGCTGCTGCGGCCTGTTGAATAACATCGAATGAAACCTGGTCGGCGGATTCGTCATCCGGCCGATTGCATATCACCAGCTCAACGCCGTCGTCTGCCAGGCTCTCAAGGTCTTGCACACTTATCTGAGCCGATAGGGTTACCTGCGGTGATGCTTTCATCAGTATCATGTCTGGCTCTCCGTTATCGGCGCCCGCTGATGCACGCCGGCAATCTGCCCTGCCACATCTCGCCTGTTGTCAACGGGGTTGCGGTTTCCGCGAATATCTTGTTGCCTGCTGCCCGATTCGACTTCTGTCGATCTGAGTAGATTCGACGCTTCACTAGGCCAGCTGCTAATCATAGCTTAACTGCACCCCATAATCGCCGAAGTATTTGCGACATTTTGTCGCAGATTCCACTCTCGATTGAACCAATACCAGCGCAGGTTCTGTACCCTGGAGTAGGCCATCTGCGGTGACTTCGACTCCGCTGTAAACGGTCGATTCACGTTCTGCTATCCTGCGTACATGAAGAGCGTCCCGATCAAAGCGCATTAACCGGAATTTTCAGGTAGGCGATGCCGTTGTCTTCCTCTTATCCAAAATGCAGACATGGTGGTGCCAATGGCGACAAGTACAGCAGACGTCAGATGGACGCGGTTAGACACCAGCTTTTTTCCGTAGAGCATGATGCCTAAAAAGGAAGCTTCAAGGAAAAACGCAGTGAGTACTTCATATCCGAGTAGCGGGCCGGCAATATTTCCCACGCGTTCCATGAACCCGGGCCAATTGGTGCCAAACTGGAAGCTCATTGTTATTCCGGATACCACGCCAAGAGCGAAGGTGAGGGCAAAAACTTTCACCCAAAAAAGTAGGCATACTCCCAGTCTTTGTCATTGCTCCAGGTAAAGCGAAGACGAAAATAGACCAGTAGCCAGCAAAGCCCAATGGATATACTGGGAAAAAGGATGTGAAAACTGATGTTTGCAGCAAACTGAATTCTAGAAAGAATAAAAGGATCTAGCTCCATTTTCGAAACCCCTAAGATGGAATTGAACCGGTATGGGGATCAGAGAGGGAACACGATAATGGCCCAGCAGACTCCGGCCGTGATTGGGGCAACAAACAACATGAGAACCATTTTTTTCGGGTGAATCATTAGCATATCTCCATGAACTTACAGCAATTCTGAGGCAGTGCTTTGGAAAACGGTAATGATCTGCAAGTGGTATGCCAAAACCCGCATGCGTCGTAACTCATTGAATAGGATGAGAAATAAGTATTTTTCGAAGGATCAATGCCGTAATGACCGGAATTGATCGGGCGGAATGGTCGTTTTTGGCAAAATATCTTGTCAAATATGGCAAAAAGCTGATCAAAATCCTGGCCGCTGACGCTGTGTCGTCCAGAATCCGGCGTGCACTTCGCCGTTTTGACCGGAGGCCAAAAGAGCGGTCCGGCTATGATGTATTGAGCAGCAGTTTTGAGGAAGTCGCGCCGGTACAGGCCGACGCCCTGCGCCTACTGAGCAGGAAACCGGCTGGGCCGGCCATTGCCTGATACTCGAAGAGACCTTCCGGGCTGCTCGCGGCGCGTTTTGAAGAAGTGCTCTTACTGCTCTAGATTGGGTACGGAGAACCGGGAGTCAGGGTCGTTCCACTGTCGCAGCGCGAAGACGTTTCCATCAATGTCATGGGCATAAACCTGTTGGTACTCGCCCATATTTACCGGTTCGCTGACGAACTCTACGCCGAGGTTGCTCATCCGCCGGACCTCCGCTGCGATATCTCCCACTTCGAGCGAATAGGAATACCCAAAATCAGTAACGCCCTTTTTGCCAGTGGGTTCCGGGGTGATCGGGTCGCGGTATTGCCAGAGCTCAATGGTCTTGGCGCGTGAATCCATGCGGAACCATGATGCCAGCAAAGACAGATAGGGTTCACCTGCGACTTCGGCCATGCGTGGATGACCCTCGTAATCGCCCGTCCGATAGGGCATGAATGCCATGATGTCGGCATACCAGTTGGTCAGCCTTTCAATATCATGGGTGACCAGAGCGACCTGAGTCATCCACATACTGTGGCCTTCATCGATCCAGCGCAGCTTGGTTTCAACCTGAGCCAGGGGTTCAGGATCCAGTTGTTCCATCTCAAACATATTGCCTTCAGGGTCATAGCCGTAGGCATAAGTGACTCCATAGCCACCAAGATCTATTGGCTGATTGCTGTATGAGAGAATGGCTGCGCCGGCGTCGCCAAATTTTTCATACCCGGAGTCGTTCGATGCGGATTGAAAACAGGTATGTGTCATACCCGGGCCATTTACCGGCATTTTCCTCATCGGCTTATCAGCATTGTGTTCAAATTCAATGAACTCGAACAGCATATTGGGCGCTTCCAGTACGGCAATTTCATAGGCGACACCTTCCACCCCAAAGAGCTGGTCCGCAGCGGCACTGTTGCTGACTGATTGCCGGGAGACCAGTTCAAAGCCGGAAACGTTTTGATAAAAAGCCAGCGTTCTGTCGAGATCTTTCACCGATAGGCCGATGTGATTCACTCCCATCAGAGTAGTAGGGGAGTCATGAATGGTGGCATCAGGATCAATTTCTATGTCGGCCCTGGCATTCAGCGCGAGCAGAGCGCAAGCGACGGCACTTGCCCCGGTTATTGTTATTTTCATGGGAACCTCTTTAGCTGTGACAGCGTTATCCTAGCACAGAAAATATGCTACAAAATGGTTGCGCAATATCGCGGGGCAGCACAACTGCTCTGAAAGAGTCCGCATGTCTGACAGAGGGAAAACGCCATGACTCAGAGAATTCTCTTCACCCTGACGGCAATGGTGTTGTTGTGGCAGACGTCTCCTGCCCAAGCTTCTGATGAGGCTCTTCAAGCGTTAATGGATCAGTACTGGGTATACCGGCTGCAGGAGAGCCCCACGCTCGCAACCCGGGCAGGGCTGCGCGATTTCAATCACCTGTTGCCGCAGGTTTCGCCGCTTGATCGCGCCCGCCGTTTGCGCCGCGAAGAAGGGTTTCTGGATCAGCTTCGGATGATTGACCGTGAATCGATAGGCCAGGATAACCGAATAAATTACGATCTGTTGGCATGGGTGCTTGAACGGTCCATCGATGATAAGCGGCTCAACGCCTCAAGAATTCCTTTTAACACTTTTTCCGGATTTTTTACGGGCGCGCTGCGCGCTAGCTACGGCGTTGCTATGGAAACCGAGGAAGATTACCGGGACTATATTGCGCGTATCCAGGAATTCCCCCGATATTTTTCTGAAAATATCGACAACATGCGACAGGGCATGCAGGAAGGCTTTGTGTTGCCCAGAATCGTTATTGACGGGGTTTTGCCGACGGTTCAGGCTCAGGTCTATGACAATCCGGATCAGAGTAGTCTGGCAGAACCGCTTCTTGATTTGAGCGACAGGCTCCCTGAGACGGTGCAGGCAGACCTAGTTGAAGACACCCGGGATGCGATTCGCAGCTATGCTATTCCCGCATTCCGGGAGCTGGTGCGCTTTCTTGAAGAAGAATATTATCCCGCCGCGGCGGAAAGCATCGCTGTGTCAGACCTGGAAAATGGTGAAGCGTTTTATGCACATCAGATCCGGGTGTATACCACGCGCACCGATCTTACAGCGGCTCAGATTCACGAACTGGGCCTTAGCGAAGTTGCCCGGATTCGTGAGGAGATGGACGAAGTCATTGAGACCTCTGGCTTTGACGGCAGCTTTGCAGAGTTCACTGAGTTCCTGCGCTCTGATCCGCAGTTTTATGCCACCAGCGAAGAGCAGCTTTTGAAAGAGGCGGCTTTTGTGGCGAAGCAGATTGATTACAAAATGCCCGAGTTCTTCGGTCGCCTGCCGCGCTTGCCCTATGGCGTGGTCGCTGTACCTGACGAGATAGCGCCCAACTATACGACTGCATCCTACAACGGAGCCCCTATTGGCGGTATCCGCGGCGGTGCCTACTGGGTGAATACTTTTGCTCTGGACCAGAGGCCTCTGTATGAGCTGCCGGCGCTCACCGCACATGAAGCCGTACCCGGTCACCACCATCAGAATGCCATTGCCCGTGAGATGGAAGGTCTGCCGGATTTCCGCAAGCAACTGTATTTTTCAGCCATGGGTGAGGGCTGGGGTCTGTATGCGGAAAAGCTGGGCATTGAAATGGGCATCTACAATAATGCCTACGAACATTTTGGCCGGCTCAGCTATGAGATGTGGCGCGCCTGTCGCTTGGTAATCGACACCGGCATTCACACTCAGGGGTGGAGCCGGCAGCAGGCACTGGATTATTTAAGTAGTAACACCTCACTGTCAGCTGCGAATATCCGCGCAGAGGTGGACCGCTATATTTCCTGGCCGGCGCAGGCGCTGTCCTACAAGCTGGGGGAGCTCAAAATTCTTGAGCTCAGGGCCCGCGCTGAAACAGCTCTCGGTGGTCGCTTTGATCTTCGTCAATTTCATGACGTGCTTCTGGGGCAGGGGGCTTTACCGCTGGATTTGCTGGAGAGGGTGATCGATGACTGGATTGAACGTGAATCCGCTCCGAGCCGTCTTTGACGCATTTTCTCGGCAACTCTACAGTGCTTTGATGTGGGCTACCACGGCCTTGAACACAGGCGGGCGGTTGACGTCAGTGTAAAGCCCTCACCCGGCACGGATTTCCAGTTTTCCTACACTCGGACACAAACCTGTGAGAATCTATATCCTTGATGAAATTTGACGAGTTTCCGGAGTCCGCCTGTATGCGTAAGCTGACGAAATCACTGTTTGTACCTTTAATTCTCTCCAGCGTGGCCGTCTCAATGGCGTATGCCCAGGACAGCGAGTTTGACCCGCCCATGCTGGAGTTCGGTGTGCCTGATTTGCAGGGCACATGGAGTTATGAAACACGCACAGGGTTGCAGCGGCCTGCCCATTACAGCGAACTTGAGATAGATGAAGACACCATGCTAAGCACCCTCGAGCCCACCTCCGAGATTCTTGATGACTATCAAAATTTTGGCACCAACCGGCAAAACGACCCGGCCAATGTCGGTGGTTACGATCCTGAATACTTCAGCATTGGGGAGTCGCTCGCGTTAATCGACGGGAAATACCGCACGTCGATCATTATCGATCCGCCGGATGGGCGAATTCCCTATCGTGAACAGGGTGCGGCAATCCGACGCCGGCAGGCCAGCGCCGTATTTCAATTTCCCGATTCCCTTGGCCGTAGCGATGGCCCGGAGGGAAGGCCTCTGTCCGACCGCTGCCTGAAGGCTTTCTCGTCGAGCACACCGTTCATTAGCAGCGTCTACAACAACAACCTGCAGATCATTCAGAGCCCTGACCATGTTGTCCTCGTGGTCGAGATGGTCCATGACGCACGGATCGTGAAGATAGACCAGGCCCATCGTGACCTGCCTTACAACAAATGGCTGGGAGATTCTGTGGGTTACTACGACGGCGATACCCTGGTGGTCACCACTAAGAACTTCAGTGAATGGGAAGTTGCGCAGGGATACGGCATCAATGCTTCGATGAATATGGTGCTTACCGAGCGCTTCCGTCGGGTGGCTGATGATGAAATCCGCTACAGTTTTACCATTGAGGACCCAGAGCTTTATACGCAGCCCTGGACCGGTGAGATGCCAATGCGGCCTTCTTCCGGTTTGTATGAATACTCCTGCCACGAGGGTAATCACGCCCTGCCCGGCATTCTCGCGGGAGAGCGCCGCCTGGAGATTGAAGAAGAAATGAATCGCTGAGCGGGGCAGGCACCCGCGACAGGATTCAGGCAAGATATGTTTGGGCGGCCGGATGAAGCTCACTATGTAGAGCAGTGATGCGCTGCTGATTCTGAGGATCACGCAAGCGGCCGGCCCGCGTGCCCCGCAGACGCAATGCGTCCGCAATGATGGGGAAGGAGTGCCGGTAACCCGTGATCAGGATTGTGACTGGGCTTTCAGGCGATCGATAAAGCGCGTATCGAAATCAAGCAGCAGGCGGTGCGTGGGCAGGCGAAAAACGACGGACGCGGGAAATCCGCTACAGGGTACAGTCAGAGTCGCAATCTGCCGATGTAGCTGCTAACTTGGCGCCAATGACAACAATAATGATAGGAACCGTACCGATGGCAGCGGAAACCACCCAGTTCGTCGCAGTTTTCCTCGCCGTTTTTTACAGTGCGGTCGCGCTTTTCTACCTGATATTCGCCAAACTCCGCAAGGCTAAACACCGGGGTCAATCGATGATCCACATGGGTGAACGCTACTCCCGACATTGGTGGAACCATCTGACGTTTCGGCTTTTCCGCATCGCGATCTGGGCAGCTTGCGTGTTGCGCCTCTTGTTTCCGGCGGTGGAGCGTTGGTTGCTGCCCGTAGCAAGCTTACAAGCGGACTGGATCGCGCTGGCTGGTCTTGCTTTACTGTGTTTCGGCTTTGCTCTGGCGGTCTGTGGCAGCCTGAGCCTGGCAGGGGCCTGGCGCTCGGGCATTGACGAGGCTGCCAGTGAGCAGCTGGTCACGACTCAACTCTACGCATTCACCAGAAATCCTACCTTCTTCGGTGTGCGCCTTGGTCAGCTGGGGTTTTTTCTGGCCTGGCCCACCGTGTTCTCGATGGTTTGCCTGATCGTCGGATGGATCGCTGTCAGTGTGCAGGTCGAATTGGAGGAAGCGCATCTTCAGTTGCGTTTCGGCGACCGCTATTCAGAGTATCAGCGGGCAGTAGGTCGCTGGTTTCTGGCGGGCAGGCAGCCGGCTTGAAGCGCCACACAGGGCGCATCGTGTCGCCATCTGGACAAGATTCAGGATAGGGAATAGCCTTTGCTTCTGGGTTCTCCAAGCCACCAGGGGGGTCGTGATGACACGCCTTAATCGCAACAAACTGCCAGCCACTTT
>Ga0255778_10004771_pt1 | contig 11122 bp, 10 predicted proteins | sample 071ome_31_FD_179976 | JGI IMG/M metagenome (GOLD analysis project Ga0255778, IMG submission 179976) | Coastal salt marsh microbial communities from the Groves Creek Marsh, Skidaway Island, Georgia - 071405CT metaG (version 2) | ecosystem: Environmental > Aquatic > Marine > Intertidal zone >...
TGATGTATGCCTCTGGCATCCCCGTTGCCATTGCTTACTATTTTCTCTGGGCACCCCCTACGCTCGACGAAGGCGACTTGTTCCTTTATTTCGTGGTCATGAGCGTGCTTATCCGGACCTTGATTACGTTTTATGAAATCCCCGCCACGGCGCTGGTTGCCGAGCTCACACCCGACTACGACCAGCGCACCGATTTGATGAGTTTCCGTTATTTCTTCGCCTGGTGGGGTGGACTCACGATGGCGGTGCTGAACTACCTGGTCTTCTTACCGGAGGAGAAAGGCGGACTTGAGTACGTTGAGGGCTGGCAGAACTATGGCCTGACGGCGTCCATCATCATCTTCTTGTCGATCTATATTTCGACGATCGGTACGCATCGGCACATTCCCTATTTGCGACAGCCGCCTGCTAGCACAGGCTTCGATTTGAGAAAAACCGCGCGAGAACTGAAAGAGACACTCTCCAACCGTTCGTTCTTCGCGCTTTTTATCTCCGCACTTTTTATGGCCGTCGCCTCGGGGGTTGCCACCTCGCTCAGCATTTACTTTACCCGGCACTTTTGGGAACTGACCAGCACCCAAATTGGTTATTTAAATTTGCCTTATTTCCTATCGGCACTGTTGGCTTTGCAGTTGGCGCCTTGGGTGTCAAAGCGACTTGGGAAAAAAGTGGGCGGCATGACCATCTTGGGGCTGTCTTTCCTTTGCGCGCCGCTCCCCTTCGTTTTGCGGCTCTTCGATTTGTTCCCGGAGAATGGCACCGACGCCTTGTTCTGGACTTTGATCGTTTTCAACACCGTTGAAGTGACTCTCATCATCGCAGCCTCGGCCTTAGTTTCAGCAATGATTGCGGATGTCGTCGAAGACAGTGAGATCAAAACCGGTCGCCGCTCTGAAGGCATCTTTTTCGCGGCCAACAGCTTCGCGCAGAAGGCTGTGAATGGCTTGGGCGTGGTGGTTGCTGGCCAGATCCTAGCAATCATTCAATTCCCGACAGGCGCAAAGCCGGGCGAAGTTCCGGCCGCCACCGTGGATTCGCTTGCCATATATTACATCCCAGTGATTTTGGTGTTCTATGTGGTGGCGCTATCGATCCTGAGCCTTTACCGCATCAATCGAGAAGGCCACGAGGCCAATCTTCAACAACTCGAGGCGCGCAGTACGAGCTGACCCTCGGCGAGGAGGCCGCGCCGCCTAAAGGCCTCTTCCATCGAAACCCCTGAATCGAACCGAACGGCCCACGTGCGCGGCATGCGCTCGGCTCCACCTCGGACACCCGCCGCAAGTACTCCAAATGCCCTACTTCTCTGCGTTGCCTCGCGCCTTTTCACTTCGCGCAAACCCATCGGAGCCGAGAAGTGGGCACCTAACGACTGAGGGCAGGACGTTGGGCGCTTCAGATCCGCTATACTGGCGCGCTCTTCACCGGGGGCGCTATGAAGGCCGACAGCAATTATCGATTCTTGTTTGAATCTGCCGACGTTCGCGGGCATCTGATTCGTCTGGACCAATCCCTTGAGAAAAGCCTCGCCGCCCACGATTACTCCCCCCTCCTCAAAGGGCTCTTGGGTGAATTCCTGACGGCCTCATTACTCCTTGCCGAGACCATCAAATTTGATGGTCGCTTGATTCTCCAAGCACGGAGTCAGGCCGCGCTATCACTTATTGCGGCGGAGGCAACCAGTGATCGCGGTATTCGAGGGGTGCTGCGCGTCAATCAACCAATCAGCCAGGCGACTGCCGAGGCGGAGAGTGAGCTTGACCTTCAGGTGCTTCTCGCGGGTGGCACCATGGTCGTCACCATTGAGCCTTTGCAAGGTGAGCGCTATCAGAGCCTCGTCCCGATCGAAGCAAAGAAACTTTCCGGCTGCCTCGAGTTTTACTTTGGACAATCCGATCAGCTGGGCACGCTTTTATTCTTGCATTGTGATGGCCGACAAGCATTCGGGATGCTGCTGCAGCAACTGCCCCCTCAGCGGGTGACGGATCGATCACAACGCGACGGCCAATGGACACATTTCACGACGCTGGCGAGCACGGTGACGCCAGAAGAACTGGATCAGCTCGAGCCCGAACAGCTGCTGCGCCGCCTATTCGGCACCGAACCCATCACCTTGTTTGAAGAAAAGGGCCCCGTGTTCGCGTGCACTTGCTCAAGCGAGCGCATGGCAAACGCACTCATCGCGCTGGGCGAAACTGAGCTCACTGCCATGTTCGAAGAGCAACCAACAATCGAAATCGGGTGCGAATTTTGTGGCCAAGTGCGGCGGATGAGCCAAGAAGATGTTGCGAACATCGCTCGCCAGGGTGAAGCGCCGCATTAACTCTCTGGTTTAGCAAGGCGTACGCCCTTCTACCTTCCCTTAAAGCGTCGGATCGCTTCTCAAAAACGCGAGGCTGAGAGGCTCTGAGCGCGCGCCCCGCTGCTCCATCCTAAGCGTTCGTGCGTCTTCGTTTCCATCTGATGCTCAAGCACAAGATCTTTCCGGCCTTGAGTGGAAGCGACGTCAATCAGACGTAGTGCAGAAAACTGAAACATCGAAGTAGGTCATTTTTGAACCGACCGTTCGGCCCAGCGTTCACTGCGGAAGGTTCAGGTCCGAGAGCCAACGCGAGCGTTGGCCCACGCCCATTTTTTCCTATGCCCTCTTAGGTCAAGTGCCTCGTGAATCTTACGACTCTCTTATTTACTGACTTCTAATTTCTGATCGGCCATCTCCGTTTTCCGAACTGGTTTATTGTCAACTTTTGGAGAGAGCCCCTCCCACTCTGCTGATCTCAAGCGGACGACTTCACGCGTTCCGTTCGGAGAAAGACAAAAAAGCACACTGTTGCCACAGCGGTCATGAGGTGCCAAATGCCGTGCGCTTGAATCAAACTGTCCGGGTCACACCAAGCATGCGAGGGTTTACCCGTTTGCCAAATCACCGAGGCCGATAGATAGAAAGCCACGCCGAAAAAGAACCAAGGCCAGTAGGCGCGACTTCGAACGGGCGCCTCCCGAGCAATGAGTGCTGGCAACCAGAAAAGGACAACCCACCAATACTTCCCAGGGTCTGCCCACATCTCAAGCGGGGTTGTGCCGAAGATTGACGCCACTAAAAACCCGACGAACCCAGACAACCACCTGAACATAGGAGACCAAAATCGATACAGCGACTCGGTGATGACCCAAAGCCCGATGGAAAGCCCGAAAAGATCCAGACCAATCCCGAGGCCCCAACCAAAGGCGCCTCGAAGCACGGCGTAAGCAACGACGATGGCGGCGTAGATCCAGAGAAAACGAGAAACCGTCCACCGGCCCATTTGAGACAGATTCAACAGCCAGGGAATCAGGATGTACATCACCATGCTGAGGTTATCGAGCCAGCCACCCCAGGCCGCATGGGTGCCATGCATCATGAGTGAGCCAGGACCAAGAAACCAAGCAGCACCGGCGTAAACCAAGGCAGTTGGCGAAAAACCGATCAGTCCTGCTCGAGTCCGACCCTGTTGCTCATCGCGACCCAGCACCCAGAGCATCCAGAGGCCAGCGACCATGAACCCAACATTACTGAGCGCATTGACGGGCTCGCGAAAAGCGCCCGGTGCCACCCGTTCACACCAACGCGAAGCCTCGCCAATGGCGGACTCCCATGGCGCCGGATTTTGCCAACCGATCCACGAAGCGGTCAGAAAATACAATCCAAAGAACGCAACCGATGCGCCGACCCCGATTGTAAGCGGTCTGTTTGAAGCATCGGGCAGTAAACGATCTTTGGCTATCATGGGATCGAAGCCACTAGAGGTCTGCCTGGCGCTTCAGATCTTCTCTTAAGGTTTTGGATGCGAAGTAGTAGTGCAGCGCTGACCACAAATTGCCACCCACAGCCAAAATGAAAAGCGAGTAGCGAATCGACTCCACACCGTATTCAGGCTTCAGGAGATCACTCAATACGCCTGCGGCAACAGGACCCAAGCCGAGGCCGATCAAATTCAAGACAAAGAGCATCAGTGCGGATGCCGTGGCCCGCATCGCCGGCGGCACGAGCGTCTGCGTCATGCCGAAGGTTGGGCCTAGATACATGGGACCCAAGATTGCACCTGGAATCGCCAAGAAGAGCGCTAGCACTGGGTCACCCGTCGAGTAGAAAAGCGCTGCGAATGGCACTGAAATCAGCGTCGCCGCGCCAGGTATAAACATGTACCAACGCTTGTCATTTTGGCCGAACCGATCGCCCAAATACCCACCAAGATAGGTCCCGATGATGCCGGTCAGACCGATCAGAAAAAGGTAAGTCGACGTCTCGGCTAGGCCATAGCCGTGGATGCGCATAAAAAACGATGGCAGAAAAAGCCCCACGCCATAACCCACAAATGCATGCAGCGCCCCTGCGAAAGATAGATTCCTAAACGATTTGAGCGACCACATGAAACGGATCGTCTCCTTAAGGGTATAACTCTCTGCTACGCTCTCGACTTTGACGCTTGCCACCTGCAGCCCACGTTTAGGCTCACGAATGGTGAAAAAAACCACCGCAGCGAGAAAGATGCCCGGCAGGCCAACCACTAGGAAGGCATTTCGCCAGCCGAAGTATTCACCAATCCAACCGCCTGCCAGTGTGCCGATGGCTCCTCCAATCGGAATACCAAGGGCATACGTCGCGAGTGCAGTGGCTCGCTTCGATTCCGGAAAGTAGTCTGAGATCATGGAATGGATGGGCGGTGAGCAACCCGCTTCACCGACGCCAACGCCAATTCGAGCAATTAAAAGACCGCCGAAGGATTTCGCGGTACTGGTGAACATGGTCATGGCGCTCCAGATCAGCACCGCAAGCGCCACAATATTTTTTCTCGTACCGACGTCAGCCCAACGCGCGATGGGTATCCCTGCGAAGGTGTAAAACAGTGCAAACGCGATGCCGCCGAGCAAGCCCAGTTGGGTGTCGCTGAGTTCGATCTCGGCTTTGATCGGCTCAATCAGGATTGAGAAGATCTGCCGGTCAATAAAATTGACGATATAGACAAGGAGAAAGAGCCCTAAGGCATACCGCAAATAGGCTTTCGAATAAGTTTGCTCAGCAGCATTTTCCGCGGCGGTTACCGGCTCTGATTGCTGACTCATGATGGTTGTTCCCTTCTAACTTCTGGTACTCTCGGCGCGGCGAAGAGTGCCGGACTGAGGCCCCTTTCTACCTTAGGCCACCCCTACCGGGACACCACCTCAAACAACCACGCATCGCCCGCAGCAAGCATCGCAAGCAAGCTTTCATCGGACGTCGACACGTCAGCGAGACCATATTTTTTACCGAATTTCCTCATGACGTCAGCGGCCATCTGCCCGCTTACAATACGCGTGAGCTGCTGTTCGTAAATCTTGCCTTGATCTCTAATCAGGATATTTGGATTCTCTTGAATTTGAAAAGGCCAGTGCTTCCAAACCTTGCCAAGGAGCGTGTTCATATAGCCACTCACTAAGAACAGTCGACCCTCGTGGACAACGAGCCAGACCGTTCTCGAGCGCTCTGGCGCTTCAGTTTGGAACTCTAAGGTGTCTTGGCCCTCTAGAAATTGCCATGACGAAGGTGATGCCATGCGCTCTCCGGATTGAAAGGCCCCGCCAGCCAATAACCCCCTTGGACCGTCCAGCCGTGTACTGGCGAGGAGGACCACCAACACGATCACCACAGCCAATGCCAAGACTTTCAAAATTAACTTCATGATCTACCGCCGATTCGCACTCAGTGACCAAAAGGTAGCACAGCCTCAGGCAAAGCCGGAGTGTTTTCGGTAAGGCAGCTGACAGGTCAGGTGATCGCGCTGCATAAAGGCCGACGAACAATCACTCCCCCAGAGACTTGTAATCAGGTTCTAAAACAAAGAATATCCTTTGAGGTTACTTAGGCATTGCGCGAGATCTTCCTCGCTGCTGCAAGGCTAAAGCGACGCCGCTGGGATTCATTTGGGCTAACGCGCCCTTGATGACGCTCAGCACTTAGGCCCTACGTCGACCTGAGTCTTCGTTGCTCGATGCAATGACATCGCGCCTAACTGCTTCGTCTAAACAAAGAGACACAGCCATGCTCACCCACACCACGCATCTTTCAAAAGCTGACATCCAAGCGCACACCGGATGGGAAATCAAACCTGAGGGCGCGTGCCAGGGGGATTGGTGCCTTCCGCTCTCAATCGACGAAACTGATGCGGGCTATGAAGTGCACGCCCTCGCCCAAGCACTGCACATGCCGCTGGTTGAGGAACCTGCGCTTGGTCTAAAGGCCTTAGGCCCAAGTGTGATTGCTGGGCATGCCTTAGCGAGTGCTAAGGCGCCGGACCTGGCGCTACCCGATCTAGACGGGAACATCGTCCGCCTGTCGCATTTCCTAGGACAAAAGGTGGTGCTCTATGCCTGGGCGCCTTACTGAGGCTGCGCTAATCACCTGTCCGTGTGGCAGGCACTCAGAGAAACGATTCACGCCAAAGGTGCAGAGTTAATTACGGTAGGGCTTGATACCCTTGGCGCCGAGGGCTGTGCACCAGCGATTCAAGCCTCAGGCGCAAAACATCCCGCGTTGATTGACACGCACCACCAGATGGCGAATTTGTTTGGTGTGGTGAATATTCCGCAGGCCATTTGGATCAATGAGCAAGGCGTCATTGTCAGGCCCGCTGAATCCGCACCGCCACCACCCGTGCCCGGTGATGCGGCGCCTCCCCCCACGGGACTGGATGCACTGCCCGAAAGAATGCAGCAGATCATGGTTGAGGCCTCACAGATCCAAAGTGATCCAGAGACCTACCATGCAGCCCTCATGGACTGGATAGACCGCGGCGATGAGAGTGATTTTGCGTTGTCAGAGGCCGAGGTGGTGGCTCGCTCACGACCTCAATCTGACGATCGGGCACGAGGGCACGCGCATTTCGAACTCGCGAGCGAGGCTGCGAGACAGGGCCAAAAGGATCTCGCTATCAAGCATTTCCGGGCTGCACATGCGTTGGTCCCCGATAGTTGGACCTTTCGGAGACAAGCGTGGTCGCTTGAGTCGGTTGATGCAGCAGGACCCTTCGCCCGGTTCTGGCAAGGACCGCACCCAGACCATCCCGAGACTTGGCCTTATGATGGTGACTGGCTTTCTGACATCCGAGCCGAGGGCCCCGCGAATTACTACGATCCTTTCAGTGGCGAGTAAGCGTTACGGAATTTGATGCGTGCGCAGTTCCGGCCACGTGATTTGAAAGGCTGGCAGAACGAGTACGGTCAATGTCGGCGCGGTGCCAGTCTGTACGGGTCACGTTCGTAAGCTTAAGCCGTCCTGGTCACCAACCCTCGGTTGAGAACTGCACCTGACTCAACTTACTTCGAAAGGGTATTAAACTGAGAGGGACAATTTCGTTCCGAGCCGAACTAATCATCCTCTCGCGGCTTGGGTAACAGATCCATTCCAAGCGGCTGCCGTCGACCAGCCGAAGTCGGGGCGTAATACTTCGCCAGATAATCAAGAATCGGCGCCTCAAATTCACCCAACGGCCAGAGACCGTGTTTGGCTTGCATCCAGCGAATTAAATCTGTCCACCCTCTACGATCAGCTCGATTTTGAGTGACCAACGCCAGCGAATGACACACACTACATTGCGCGGCGACCAACCTCATGCCTTCGCCTGCCTTAAGCATCAACGCTTGCGAGGACTTCATTTCAATATCAGTGGCCGCGTGGCCAGTCGACCAAGGGATAGAAATAATCACCGATAAAATGAGGGGCGCCTTCACGCCACCACCTGGACCGCTATTCGATGGCAGGCATTATTCAAATAGCCCTTGGGGTTCCAACCCGGCACAACCATGGGCTGGTCGCGGTCTTGAACATCGGTCGCCTTCGCCCAAATTTCAAAATACCCAGTTTTTGATGGTGTCCATTCGTACTCAAACCGTTGCCAAGCAAAGCGATTCACGGGTTCCGCAAGCTGAGCCGACTGCCAAGTCGCACCAAAGTCTGATGACAGCTGCACGGTTTTCACCGCGTCGTCGCCGGCCCAAGCGAATCCACCGATTGAGAGTGGCCTTCCAACCATGCATAGCTGCCCCGACCGGGGCGTGGTGATGAGCGATTTAACCGGCATGGACTCGATGATGCACATCGCATCATCGGGCACCTGGCTACCCCTGGCCACAGGCTCGCAAGGCACGCGATAGGACGAACCCAACATTTTTTCTCCGTCGTGAACACGGTCCCGAACACGAATCCGCTGCAGCCACTTCCCACAGACAGACCCAGGCCAACCACCGACCACCAGACGCAAGGGATAACCGTGCTCAAGAGGGATCGCCTCATCATTCATTGAAAACGCAAGGAGTGTCTCAGGCTCAAGCGCCTTATGCATGGGCACGCCGCGACTGATTGGTGACTTACTGAGATCGCCCGACAGATGTCGATCAGCGCCGTAATACCCAATATAAACCGCATTCTCCTGCACACCGATGCGTTGCAGGACATCCCTCAGTCGAACCCCGGTCCATTTCGGGCAGCCCACGGCGCCGGTCGTCCACTGATTGCCGGAAGCCGGCGGATCAAATTCGCTTCGCCCATTGCCCCCACACTCAAGCGTCATCTGCAAACTGACTTGCTCAAACTCCTCTTTCAACGCCTTCAGCGTAAAAGTCTTTGGCATCGAAACGGCTTCCCCATCGAACGTTAGCGTCCAATCATCGGCCCGGGTGAGCGCGGGCATCAGCCCATTGTTGCGAACAAAAAGTCTGTCTGCCCGCGTGACTTGATCATTCAGCAGGTGTGCTGGTGCTTCAAGGTTAAGTGGCCGATCATTTAAGAGCCGCATCTCACTATGCTTTGGCGCTGGCGCAGGCCTAGCTGTACGTTCTTGGGGAGCCGTCACTGCAGAGGCCGCTCCTGGCACGGAAAGCAGTGCTGCGCCTTTGGAAGCACGCTTCAACCATTCACGTCGGGTCAAGCGAGTTGGGTTTTTTAATTTCGGCATACACACGGCTCGCTGATGGCGCTCAATGCGCGCTAAGACAAGATCCAAACGATACCAGCGCATCCCCTCAGTGTCGCTATGTCTGTCGCACTTCGGCCTTTCATAGGTTTTAAATTGCATCAAGGGGTCCATTGAGAGGGCGCCGAGTTTGTGTTTTTCTTGAGCGATGAGCGGCTCGCCGCAGTTGCGCACGCAGCTGCCTAAAACTCGCTAGGGCAATCTGACGTTTGACTAAGCTGCTGCAAACTCGCAATGAAAAGGAGAACCCATGACATTGGAAGTGATTGGCGCCGGATTCGGGCGAACTGGCACTTTGTCTCTCAAATACGCCCTTGAGCAGATCGGCTTCGACAAGTGTTATCACATGCTCGAGGTTCGCAATCATCCAGACCACACCCGCCTTTGGCGCGAAGCGCATGAGGGGCAACCGGTCGACTGGCCCGCCATGTTCGAAGGCTACCGAGCCACCGTGGATTGGCCCAGCTGCAATCTATGGTCTGTGTTGGCAGAAACCTTTCCCGAGGCATCCATCATTCTGACCCTTCGAGATGCCGACGCCTGGTACGACAGCATCATGAACACCATCTATCTTTCCTCGAGTCTGCGAGCGGCTTCGGAGGATCCGGGCGAGCGAACGTCGGGCCAATGGGCGATGGATCTGATTTGGAATCGCGTTTTCGATGGAAAAATGGACGACCGAGCCCACGTCACCAGTGTGTTTAATCGGCACAATGAGGACGTGATCAAACGCGTGCCCGCTGATCGGCTCTTGGTCTTTGAGGCGAAAGAGGGTTGGGCGCCACTCTGCGCATTCCTAGGCCGCCCCATCCCAGAGACGGACTACCCCCGCGTGAACTCGACAGAAGATTTCCGAAAAATTTTTCCGGCAGGCTCTGCAAAGGCCCGCGAATGAAAATAAGGTAAGGGTATTCTCAGTCACTGAGAAGAGACAGTGCCTGCGCCCGCTACCCGTTCCAGAGAGGCACCCGTGGAGAAGGACGCACGGAAACTTGGCTTTTGATCGTTGATCGTTGATCGTTGATCGTTGATCGTTGATCGTTGATCGTTGATCGTTGATCGTTGATCGTTGATCGTTGATCGTTGATCGTTGATCGTTGATCGTTGATCGTTGATCGTTGATAAGCTAGACGCCACTCATGACACAAGCAACTGAAGAGACCCCACTATGAAACTTTGGCACTGCCCCGATGCTCGATCCTTTCGACCTCTATGGGCGCTTGAAGAAATGGCGCTTCCCTACGAACTTGAGATTCTGCCGTTTCCACCAAGAGTTTTCGATCGTAGCTATTTAGATGTGAATCCACTCGGGACCGTGCCGTACTTCGTCGATGGTGACCATCACATGACGGAATCAACAGGCATTTGCCATTACCTGGTAGAGGCTTACGGCAAATCAGAATTTGGCGTTGCGCCAGGCGCCTCAGAATATGGTGCTTATCTCAATTGGCTCTATCACAGCGATGCGACACTCACCTTTCCCCAAACGCTTTACTTACGCTACACGCGCCTTGAGCCCGATGAAGTGAAAGCGCAAGTTGGCGAGGACTATCGGAAGTGGTATCTCGCGAGGCTGAAGCTTCTGAACAGCCGAGTCGAGAATCATGAATTCTTGGTTGGCGAACGATTTACCATAGCGGACATTGCCTGCGCTTATGCGCTGTATCTAGGCGAATCGCTGGATATCGCAAAAGATTACAAAGCGCCCACGCAAGCTTACCTGGCCAGAATGAAGGCGCGACCGGGGTTTCAACGCGCGCTGCAAGCGCAGAAAAAGAATTAATTGATTTCGGTTCCTGCGATTGTTTACCGAATCTCATCGCTTGTGTGCGCCTCGTCCATTATCGACAGACAACCGCCCAAGGTAGAAGAGGTAGAAGAGATAAAAGCGACAAACATCAGCCGCCACACTGTGAAAACTCGTCCTCATTTGGTGCTGCGAGCGCCGCTTGCTGCGCGATGCTCGCAACCAAGTAGTTAAGCGCTGTCCCTTTAGTCGACCCTGCACGCGATTCACCCTGATTCAATTTGTCTGTCTCTATACAGAAGCGCAGGTCCACCCACGGGCGGAGTCTGCCCTGCCCAGCTGAACCGAACTGAGCTGGACTTAGCTGGCCTGAGTTGCACTGAGCTGG
>Ga0255778_10004775_pt1 | contig 11117 bp, 8 predicted proteins | sample 071ome_31_FD_179976 | JGI IMG/M metagenome (GOLD analysis project Ga0255778, IMG submission 179976) | Coastal salt marsh microbial communities from the Groves Creek Marsh, Skidaway Island, Georgia - 071405CT metaG (version 2) | ecosystem: Environmental > Aquatic > Marine > Intertidal zone > Salt...
AAGTAATTTCAAATTGTCGTTGAAGACTTTTTAATTCGAATTGCATTTGTTCTCTTAGTTTTAAATCAAGAGCTCCTAATGGCTCATCTAACAATAATACTTTAGGTTTGTTAATTAAGGATCTGGCTAGCGCTACACGTTGTCTTTGACCTCCGGATAACTCACTAGGTTTACGAGAGTCATAGCCTTGTAATTTTACTTTTTGAAGTATTTCTTCAATTAATCTTTCTTGATCATTTTTAGGAATTTTTTTAATTTTTAAACTATAACCCACATTATCCCGAACATTCATGTGTGGAAATAAGGCATAGTCTTGAAAAACAGTATTTACATCTCGCTTAAAAGGAGGAATTGAACTTACATCTTCATCAAAAAGATGAATACTCCCACTATCCGGCACTTCAAAACCCGCAATAACTTTTAAACATGTAGTTTTACCTGAGCCAGAAGGACCCAATAAGGAAAAGAATTCTCCATCAAAAATCTCAATATCAATTTGATCTAGCGCAGCTACATCTCCATAACGTTTTTGAATATTTGATAACTTTAATGCTGTTTTCATTGGAATTAGAAATAAAAAAGGAGGGGAAATCCCCTCCTTTAAACTATTTTAAAGTTTTATTTATCTACCACCCAGAACAGCAATGTAGTCTGTTACCCACTTATAGTAAGGCACACAGCTATCTTGAGTTTCACATTTAGATACTGGTGTTTTCCAGAAATAAATTTTATCGAAGTTGTCGATACCATTTATTTTACAAGCATCTGCACCCTCAGGGTAAATCCCCGCTGCAGGATCCATTAAACCTGTACCACATTTTGATGGTACTGAAGGAACAGCTCCAAACCATACACCTAAATCACTTTGTAGATTGGAACTTAATTGATGCTCCATCCATAAATATGCACAGTTTACATTCGCTGCCTCAGCATGAACCATGGTTGTATCAGCCCAACCTGTAGCTCCCTCTTGAGGAATAACACTAGCAATTGGTTGCTCAGCACCAACTAGTAGGTTAACTTGGAAAGGCCATGAGCCTGAAGCAACAAAACCCTCGTTGGTAAAGTCATCAATTTGCATAAATGCATCATGCCAATATCTTCCAACCAATTCTCTTTGTTGTCTTAAAAGATCAAGAGAAGCCTGGTATTGAGCATCTGTTAATTCATATGGGTCTTTAATACCTAATTCAGGTTGATGATACATTAAGTACATAGCAGCATCAGCTATATGAATTGGACCATCAAAAGCTTGAACTCTACCTTTGTTACTAGCTCCATCTCCAAGTGTTTGCTCTTCAAATACTACATTCCAACTTGTTGGAGCCTCACTAAATGCATTGGTATTGTACATTAAAACATTAGAACCCCACATATAAGGTGTTCCATAGTGTTTACCGTCAACAGTATGCCATTCAGCATCTTGCAATCTTGGATCAATGGTATTCCAGCTTGGAATTAAATCAGTATTAATCTCTTGCACTGTTCCACCAGCTATTAGTCTTAAACTTGCATCACCGGAAGCTGTTACAATATCAAAACCACCTTCATTCATAAGTGCTACCATTTCATCAGAAGTACCCGCAGTTTTAATATTTACTTTACAACCAGTATTGTCTTCGTAACCGGTTACCCAGTCAAAAGCCTCTACAGTTGCTCCTCTTTCAAGATATCCTGCCCAAGCAACAACATTAAGCTCACCTTCTGGTTCACCTATTGATTGAAGCGGAGCTGCATTAGCTGCCAATGGGAAATAAGATAAAGCGAAAGATAATAATATTGATAATATTTTCATCATTCCTCCTATAAGAATTTAATATGTTAAATTATCATATATTAATGATTAATTTTAATTAAATTTTTCAATTTCGGGTAAACCTAAATATGATTTAATCGTACTTTTATATAATGAATACTGCTGAAAAAATTAATTTTATTTCTAATTGGATATTAGATTACTCTAACAAAAACAACTTTTCCTCGTTGGTTATCGGAATATCTGGAGGAATAGACTCTGCTGTCACTAGCACTTTATCTGCAAGAACCAATTTACAAACACATGTGGTGACTATGCCAATCCTTGACCATCAAACATTGAATAATAGAGGAAATAATCATGTAGATTGGCTTAAGAAAAATTTTAAAAATATCACCCATCATCACATTGATTTATCAAAAGTCTTTGGTGAATTTCAGGATAAATTAGGTTCCAATAACTCTGAACATGGTTATGCAAACTCTCAAGCAAGACTAAGAATGACAACGCTTTACCAAATTGCTGCGAGTAATAATGGTATTGTAGTAGGTACGGGTAATAAAGTAGAAGATTTTGGTATTGGTTTTTATACAAAATATGGTGATGGAGGTGTCGATATCTCTCCCATCGCTGATTGTCTTAAAACTGAAGTGTGGGAAATGGGAAAAGAATTAGGGATTAATCAAGAAATTATCGAAGCAGATCCTACTGATGGATTATGGAATGATGGAAGAACTGACGAACAACAAGTAGGCTTAAGTTATGAGGAAATTGAAGAAGCGATGCTTAATGAACAATCATCTAATAGAAATAGATACATGGAAATAAGATCAAAAAATGTTCATAAGATGGAACCTATTCCAGTCTGTATCTTACCCAAGTAAATTTATATTAGTCTAATCTTTTTCCTGAAGAGTTATCAAAAACATGAACTAAAGAGGGTTGAATATTAAATTTAAATTCATCACCTGCTTTGACATCAATCTTAGAAGATAATTTACAACTAAATTCTTGATCGCCTATACTAGAATAGATAATCATATCAGAACCTAAATACTCAACTAAGCTTGCTTTACAAGAAATTGAACCACTATCTGAAATTTGAATATCATCAGGTCGTACTCCTATACTCGCATCATCGACATTTATAGATTTATCTAAATTGATGGAGTTGTTATCAATTTTAGCAATACCATTATCAATTTTACAATTAAATATATTCATCTGTGGCGAACCAATAAATTCTGCTACGAATTTTGTATTTGGTTTTGAGTAAATATCTTTAGGTGTACCTACTTGCTCCACAATACCATTATTGATAACCACAATTCTATCACCTAAAGTCATCGCTTCTGTTTGATCGTGAGTAACAAAAATACTGGTAACACCCATCTGACGTTGTAGTTTTTTTATTTCAAGGCGCATTTGATTTCTTAATTTTGCATCAAGATTTGATAAAGGCTCATCAAAAAGAAAGATTTTAGGGTTTCTTACAATTGCTCGGCCCATTGCAACACGTTGCCTTTGACCACCAGATAACATACTAGGCTTTCGAGAAAGATATTGATCTATTTCAAGAAGTTTTGCCACTTCATTAACCTTATCTTCAATCTCTTGTTTTGAGATACCTCTATTTTTAAGCCCGTAAGCCATATTATTGTAAACTGTCATATGAGGGTAAAGGGCATAATTTTGGAAAACCATCGCCACATCTCTTTCAGATGGGTCGATTTTATTGATAACATTGTCATCTAAAGTTATTTCACCAGATGTGATGTCCTCTAAACCTGCTATCATTCTCAATAAAGTAGATTTACCACAACCGCTCGGACCTACAAAAACAACAAATTCGCCTTTTTCAATATTCAAAGATGTTTCATTAACTGCTTTTGTCCCATTGGGATAGACCTTAGTAATATTTTGTAATTCTAAAAAGCTCATTTTATTTCTCCGTTTGTATTAATCCTTTGATAAACCACCTTTGTAAAATTATAACAACCAACACTGGTGGAAGCATTGATAAAATAATATAAGCAAATCTCTCACCCGTTCTGGGTAATGCCACTCCCTCATAATTTTCTGTAAATATAATTTTCATCCCCATAACCACAGTCCAATATTTTTCATCAGTTGTCATAATTAAAGGCCATAAATATTGGCTATAACCATAAACAAACATAAAAATAAACATGGCGGCTAACATAGTTCTAGATAAAGGGATTAAGAAATCTATAAAAAATCTCCAGCTATTAGCGCCATCTAGTTTTGCTGACTCTAAGAGTTCATCAGGAACTGTCTTGTAAAACTGCCTGAAGAAAAAAGTCGCCGTTGCAGAAGCTACCAGAGGTAAAATCAAACCTGTATACGTGTTAGTAAGACCCATGTCTGATACAATTTTATAACTAGGGAAAATTCTAACCTCTAAAGGCACTAATAATGTAATAAAAATTAACCAAAAAATTGGAACTGCTAATTTAAATCTAAAATATACTAAGGCATAAGCTGACATGGCAGAAATTACAACTTTTAATGTCGCTATACCTAGGGCCATAATAAAACTATTTAAGAACATCTTAGTCGCGGTAACTTCCTCTGACCAACCACCTCTTTCATTTAGAACTTCGTTGTAATTTTGATCAAAATAATCCCCTAGAAAAAATTTCATTCCTTCTGTCATGATAGAAATATTTTCATGAGTTGAAGTGGCAAACGAATACCAAATTGGCAATACCATAAGCAAAACACCTAATATCAAAATTATGTGGGAGAGTATTTGAACAGGCTTAAACTTCATTTATCTTGAAAAATTCCTTGTATAAACCACCTTTGTAAAAAAATGATAATTAAAACAGGTGGAATCATTGACATAATAACAAAAGCAAATCTATGCGATATCGATCCATACATAGTTTTTAAACCCATAACCACTGTCCAATACTGTTCAGTAGTGGTCATGATAAGAGGCCAAAGATATTGGTTATAGCCAAAAACAAACATAAAAATAAACACCGCAGCAATCATCGTTTTCGATAAAGGTACCAGAAAATCAATAAAAAATTTCCAACTATTGGCACCATCTAGCTTTGCTGACTCTAAGAGTTCATCGGGAACAGATTTATAAAATTGTCTGAAGAAAAAAGTTGCGATAGCAGAAGCTGAAATTGGAAGAATTAAACCTGTATAAGAGTTAAGAAGGTTTAGCTTGGACATGATTTCATAGGTTGGCATAATTCTTAATTCAAGAGGAACTAAAAGAGTGATAAAAATTAGCCAAAAAAAGAATGAAGAGTATTTTACTCTGTAATATACAAGTCCATAAGCAGCCATTAATGAGGTACCTACAGAAAGTGTAGCAATGCCAGTCGCCATGATAAAGCTATTGATAAACATATTCAAGGCAGTAATTTCTTGAAAAAAACCTGATGTTTTAAATAAGACTCTGGAATAATTTTCTAAAAAACTATCCCCAAGTATAAATTGTAATCCATTCGTATTTATAAATAAACTCGTATGAGTTGAGCTTGCAAAAATAACCCAAACCGGAACTATCATTAATAGTAAACCTGAAAATAAAATTAAATGACTAAAACTAAACGTTATTTTATTCATTTTAGTTATAATGAATTTTTCCTTCTATGTATCTGAATTGGAAAATTGTAATCACAAGAACTATCAGCATCATCATAATCGATTGCGCTCCTGCGCTGCCTAAATCTAAACCTTTAAATCCATCAATATATGCCTTATAGACAAGTGTTTTAGTTTCACTGCCAGGTGCTCCAATTGTAGTAGTATCGATTATTCCAAATGTATCAAAGAAAGAGTAAGTGATATTAATAATAATCAAAAAGAAAGTAGTAGGCATCAATAACGGAAATGTAATTGTCCAAAATCTTCTGATGCTACTTTTGCAATCAATAATAGATGCTTCTATTACTGTTTTTTGGATAGCTTGAAGCCCGGCTAAAAAGAAAATAAAGTTAGCGCTAATTTGTTTCCAAGAACCTGCAATTACGACATAAATATAGGCATCGAATACGTTTTCATACCAATTGAAACCCCAGATATTGTTAAACAAATGGTATAAAAGACCAAATCTTTCACTGAAGAAATAATTGGCCATAACGCCCACAACGGCCGGAGCTATAGCATACGGCCAAATTAAAAGAGTTTTGTATACATTTTTTCCGTGTAGTACACTATTAGCCTGAACAGCCAACAATAAACCTATAGACCCAGTAATCAGCGTTATTACAAAACTATAGATGATCGTAAATTTAAAAGCAGTAAAGTAAGAAGGGTCAGTAAATATAAATTTAAAATTTTCAAATCCAGCAAAATATGAACCAAAACCAAATGCATCTTGAATAGTAAATGCATCTCGAAAAGTTTGGATAATGGGCCAGTAAAGAAAAATTAAAAGTATTAATAGCTGTGGAGCTAAAAAAAAGTATTGAGAGTAACTAGATTTAAACTGGACTTTTTTCATATTTTAAAAAAGGAGGGCAATTAAATACCCTCCTTGATTTAATTAGAATTATAGAGTTTTAGCAAACTGAGCCAATAACTTCTCAGCACCCTTATCCATATTACCAAGCGCTTTTTCAACGCTGATCTCACCATTAAGCATTGGCTCAACATTATCGTAAATTACTTCACGAATTTGAGGCCAGTTCCCAGCTCTATATCCACCAGGGATAGTTGAACCTTCTAGACCCAATTGATCGCCAACAGCTTTATGATAAGGAGATGTTCTATAGAAGTTAATAGTCTCAGCTAACTCAATACCACCTTTAGTAACAGCAGCATAACCAGTCATGTTGTGATAGTATAAATCCATCTCTGGCGAACCCATAAATTCAATGAATTTAGCAAGTCCTCTATACTCTTCTTCTGTATGACCATTTAAGATCCAGTTAGCAGCACCACCAATAAATGTTGGATATTCTTTACCACCAGTTACTGAGTCCCAGTATGGGATCGGGTTAACAGTAAAGTTTGGTAAGACACCTTTCATACCGCCAAAAGATGCAGCTGAACCAAACCAAAACGCAGCCTCACCGTTTGTGAAAGGAGCTTGGTTATCACCCCATGCTCTACCCTTGTAGCCGTACCAACCTTTTTCATACCACTCTTTTACTTTTTCCCAGTGCATTACGAACTCAGGAGTGTCAGCAAAAAGTGTTTTGGTTGGAACTGCATCATAACCATTGTTACCATCAGTCATTAATAAATTATGTCTTGAGAAGAAATTCTCAGTCCAAATCCACGGGCTATGACTTTGTAGTAATGGAATGTATCCTGCATCAGCGATTTGTTGTGCCATTGCTTCAAACTCTTCATAAGTTTTTGGCACTTCCTCAATACCTACTTCAGCTAAGATATCCATGTTTGCATACATTAAACAAGTAGAACTATTGAATGGAACACCGACCATCTTACCATCAGAGTCAGCATAGAAGTTTTTAATGCCAGGAATAAAGTTATCCGCATCTACTTCAATGCCATACTTTTCAGCCATTTCTTCATAACCAATAACAACACCGTTTTTAACTTGCGCTACCATGATTGCAGCACCGGCATCATAAACCTGAGAGTAATGAGGTTGGTCACCCGCTCTAAAAGCTGCAATAGTAGCAGCCATGTTATCTTCATAACTACCCTTACCTGTTGGAATGACCATATACTCATCTTGAGAGTCATTAAATCTGTTAGCAATTTCAATAATCACATCGCCTAAAAATCCACTGTTACCGTACCACCAATGAATTTCAGTTTTACTGTAACTGTTAGAAGTAAAGGCAAAGGAAAATAGAATTACAAAAATACTTATAATCTTTTTCATTATTTCCTCCTTAAAGATTAATCTTAAGTATTAATTTAGAGAATTTTAATTAATATTTGTATCTTAAAATTTAAGATAATCTTAAATATATATGAAATTTTTGTTGATATTTTGTTAAATACTTGAAAGTAATTTTTTTCTTCTTTTTTGATTAAATATCACTAAACATAACAACATAAATCCAAACAAATACACCCATTCTTTATTAGGTCTATTTAAGTTGCCAATTTGAATAGATGTTATCTCATCATAGAAAAAGAGACCTCTTTGTTCGGCGACACCCATAAATTCAAGATTGACCACATCTAAATTTCCACGATCATTTAATTCCGTTTCGATACCAACAAATTTTTCTATAGACGTATTGATGTCTTCCTCTACTTCGAAGGCAAATAATTTATAACGTTCACCATAATTCGTATATCTAGTTACTTGAAGCCGGATGTCTCTGCCTTGTTCAAAATTTATATCTTCGTTCAAACCCCCCTCGTATTCAGAAAATTGAGGGTAAATACGATTCATTATCGCATCAGGTCTAAACATTGAAAGAGTAATTAGTAATAATAAGATGGTTTCATACCATTTTAGTTTCGTAATAAACCACCCTTGAGTTGCACTAGTGAAAGTCAAAATAGCGATTAACGAAACAACAAAAATTAAAACACCATGAGATACACTGGATACGCCAATTAATAATAACTCTGGATTAAAAATAAATACCAATGGTAAAATTGCCGTTCTGATTTCATAATAAAAAGCTTGAATACCTGTTTTGATAGGATCCGCTCTTGAAATAGCTGAGGCAGCATAAGCAGCTAAACCTACAGGCGGTGTAACATCTGCCATTAATCCAAAATAAAAAACAAAAAGATGGACTGCAATAATAGGCAATACTATTCCTGATGCACCACCTATTTCCACAATCACATTAGCCATCAGTGATGCAACAACAAGATAATTAGCAGTTGTCGGCAAACCCAAACCCAATATTAAACACAAAACCATCACAAGAAGAATGAGAATGATAAAATTACCTCCAGAGATAACCTCAACAACTTCAATCATAGCATTGCTTAATCCAGTAGAGGCTACCGCTCCCACAATAATTCCAGCAGTAGCAATTGCGATTGCTATATTCGTCATGTTTACAGCACCTCTGATCATTCCTTTAACTACATCTTCAATGCCGAGTTTTATTTGTGATAAATAATCAGAAAAGTGTTTGTTAGATTTAAAATCTATTTTTTGAAAAATCATCAAAGCCATCATGGCGATAATGCTGTAAAAAACGGATGAACCTGCTGACCACCTTTTTATAATAAGAAGATAAATGAGAAGTCCTATTGGAAGTAAATAATGTATTCCTGATAAAAATGTTTGACGTAATGGAGGTATATCAACTGGCTCCATTCCTTTAAGTCCTAATTTGCTCGCTTCTAAGTCTGAAATCCAAAATAAAGATAAATAAATAATTATGGCAGGAATAAATGCATGAGTGATTACTTGAAAGTAAGTAATACCCAACATCTCAGCCATAATAAATGCAGCGGCACCCATAATAGGAGGCATGATTTGACCATTTACTGAAGCTGCAACCTCTATCGATCCAGCTTTTACTGCAGGAAAGCCTGTTTTTTTCATCACAGGAATAGTAAATGTTCCGGTCGTAACAACATTTGCAATGGATGAACCAGAAATCATTCCAGTAAGACCTGAAGCTAGAATAGATGCTTTTGCTGGACCGCCACGAAATTTACCTACAAGAGCAATCGCAAGATTTAGAAAATATTTTCCACCTCCTGCATAATCCAACATAGAACCAAACAAAACGAATAAAAAAACAAAACTTACGGAAACAGAAATAGGTATTCCAAAAATAGCTTCACCACCAAACCAATGATAGCCAACTAATCTTTTAAGAGATAAACCCTGATGAGAAATTAAGTCTGGCATGCTTTGACCAAACACTGAATAAGCTAAAAAAACTATTGCAACAATAACTAGCGGTAAGCCTATGGTTCTTCTTGTTGCTTCTAGTAATAAAGTGACTGCGATAATTCCAATGATCATTTCAATTGGGAAATCATAACTAGCACCAAATAAAGTTATGGGTAATTTCCATAAAATTCCATTACTGTAGACAATCTTTTCATAGAAAATGACAATGTACATAGCACAAGCAAAAGCTACAAACGCAATAATAATATCTAGAATTCCAAAATTCTTATTTTTATCTTTTTTTAATAATGGGTATGAAAGAAATGCGATTAAAAAAGCAAAGCTTAGATGAATGGCTCTAGCGGGCACATCTATAAAAACTCCAAAACCAACCATAAAAGGAAATGGTGAAGCGTACCAAAGTTGAAATAAAGACCAACAAAAAGCAATAAAAGCAATCGTTTTAAGATGTAAACCAGAAAGAGATCTGGTTTTACTTTCTACTTCATCATATTTTTTTGCAATATTGTTTTCGGACATCTAGAAGTAAAAATAAAAAAAACCCATGCCATTTTATTGGCATGGGTCTAAGTAAATTAAATAATTACATCCAACCCATTTCTTTGTAGTACTTAACTGCACCATCATGTAATGGAGCAGAAAGACCATTAGAAATCATATCTGCAGGGTTTAAGTTTGCAAAGGCAGGATGAAGTTTTTTGAAATCATCTAAGTTTTCAAATACAGCACGAACAACTTCGTATACTACATCATCGCTTACTGACGCACTACTCACAAAAGTTGCCATCACACCAAAGGTCGTAGCATCTGCTTTTTGTGATTTATAAAATTGACCAGCTGGAATACTTGCAAAAGCATAAAACGGATTGTCATTTACAAGTGCCGCTTCAACGTCAGAGTCTAGATTAACAAAATGTGCACCACATCCGTCAATTGCTTGACCTATTGCGCCGTTAGGAACGCCAACCGTGTAACCAATAGCATCAACTTTACCGTCACAAAGTGCATTAACCTGCTCAGAAGATGTTAATTCAGTTGCCTGTTTAAAATCATCCATGCTTGTTCCATGAGCGTTCATAAGTACTTCCATCGTTCCTCTTTGACCAGAACCAGGATTACCGACATTCACAACTTTACCTGCTAAATCAGACCAAGAATTAATTCCTGAGTCTTTACCAGCAATCAATTGAAATGGCTCTGGATGAACAGAGAAAACTGCTCTTAAGTCATCAAACTGATTACCTTCCCATTTTGAAGAACCATTAAATGCATGATATTGCCAATCAGACTGGGCTACACCAAATTGAAGTTCACCCTCTTTAATTTGACCAATATTATAATTTGATCCACCAGTAGATGGAGCAGCGCAACGTAGACCGTGTTTACGACCTTCGCTTCTACCTTCAGCTGCTTCTTTGTGAACCATACGACATACTGAGTTGCCAACAACAAAATAGACACCTGTTGGTCCACCAGTACCAATAGAAATAAATTCTGCAGCTTTGACAGAGGAAATAGACGCACTAAGACCTAAAGTTAATAAAGCTGCAAAGACAA
>Ga0255778_10004778_pt1 | contig 11115 bp, 8 predicted proteins | sample 071ome_31_FD_179976 | JGI IMG/M metagenome (GOLD analysis project Ga0255778, IMG submission 179976) | Coastal salt marsh microbial communities from the Groves Creek Marsh, Skidaway Island, Georgia - 071405CT metaG (version 2) | ecosystem: Environmental > Aquatic > Marine > Intertidal zone > Salt...
TGAGCGCCTTGCAATTCAACGGGCTGGACCATTTGATCCCAGAAGAAAAGGACAGCATGCGTGATTTGATCCTGTCTGGTGGTCCGTGGTCCAAGGGTCAACGCTCAGCAATTTTAGCTTATTGTGAGCAAGACGTCGTCGCTCTTGGGCCTTTGCTGAATGCAATGCTGAAGCGTGTACCTTGGTCCGGGTTGCAGTTAAACCAAGTTCTACTCCGCGGTCGATACATGAAGGCTGTTGGAGCGATGCAACACCGTGGCATCCCATTCGATTTAGATCTCCTAAACACGCTGAATGCGAACTGGGACGCTATAAAGCTAAAACTGATTGCAAAAGTGGATACACAGTACGGTGTCTATGTGGATGGGACTTTCAAAGAGGCGCTGTTTGAGACCTACCTCTCACACAAGCAGATCCCATGGCCCCGGTTAGATAGCGGCCGTTTAGCCTTGGATCGTGATACGTTTAGTAACATGAGTAAGAGGTATCCCGCCGTTCAGCCCTTGCATGAACTACGCAAAACGCTCGGAGAATTGAAACTGAATAAACTCGCAGTAGGTCGAGACAGCCGCAATCGAACAATTTTGTCACCATTTGCTGCAAAGACGGGCCGCAATCAGCCGAGTACAACCAAATTTGTGTTTGGACCAGCAAAATGGGTTCGAGGATTAATCAAGCCCGCAGAGGGGATGGCATTGGCGTATTGTGATTGGTCGTCACAAGAAATTGCAATCGCTGCGGCGCTTTCGGGCGACGAGCTACTCTGGGACGCATATCACACTGGCGACCCGTATCTTGCTTTTGCGATCGCAGCGGGACTGGCACCGCCGGATGCAACTAAGCAAACTCACAAAGCCATCCGCAACCGATGTAAAGCGGTAGTATTAGGCACCAATTATGGAATGAGTGCCTATGGCGTGGCGCAAGCGGCGAAGATCCATGAGCTGGAAGCGAAGGCACTCCTTCAAAAGCATCGTGAGACCTATCGTAAGTTTTGGGCTTGGGCGGAAAACAACAAAGATCGTGGATTACTTGGACTGAAGCTGGAAACCTGCTTTGGTTGGCCCATTCAGGTGACCGCCGGTGATGCAAAACCGAATACGTTTTTGAATTGGCCGATGCAAGCCCATGGTGCAGAAATGATGCGCATTGCGTGCATTCTTGCAGTGGAACGCGGCATTAAACTCTGTGCGCCGATACACGACGCCCTTTTGATTGAGGCGCCTTCGGATCAGATAGACGCAGAGGTCGTCAGACTAAAAGAGTGCATGGCGGAAGCAAGCGAGGCTGTCCTTGGCGACGGGAAAATTTGCCGGGTTGATGCGGATATTGTTCGGTATCCAGATCGATATATGGACGAGCATGGCCAGGATATGTGGGACCAGATCATGGTCCTCCTAGCACAGACTTGAGGGGAGACCGACGCGGTTTCCGCGGGACACCTACGCGCGTTCTGCGGCACCGTATCTGTATCCTATTATTCTCCTTTAATATAAATATAGGGTATTACTATGGGTAATATGAAAGCCGCTCAGCGCGCAAAACGGGATGCTATGTTCCTCAAGGGGCCAATTACATTTGGATGGATCAAGCACAGCATCCCCGATCCAACATCTAGACTAATCTTGGTTGCTGAGGCATTCATGAAAATGGCAACGCCGAAACTCAACTCGTTGGAACTTTCACTCAAGATTTGGGACTGTGCAGGGATCGAGAGCCACGATCAGCGATCCCGGGTACTAAAAAAGATTGATCAGCGATGCGAAGGGTACTGGGTTGAAAGGCGTGATGGCCGCACTGCCGTGTTGCACAAAGGCGAAAACCCAAATGAAATTACACCCGAATGAATTTGTCGGGCCAATACTAAAGGACCCTGGACCATGGACCATGGTCCCTTTTAACGGGGGGTACCCCTTTTTGATCTTTTGGTTACTTCATTGGAATTTGGCACAGTAACCCCCGCATCCAGGTCCGTGGGCCTTGGATCTAGTTTATAGCTGCCAGTCTTTGCGCCAGGTGCGTTCTAAGACACCCTGCTCAATCAAATTTGCTTCAATCTGCTTTATCTCTGCGCGGACTTTGCGGCCTAAATCAGCACGCTTCCTGGCTGCCGCGCGTTTTTCTTTTGTTAATCGTCCGTGCGTAGTGTGCAAAGCAGCAATTGTGTCCCGACCAGCTTGCGTGCGAGGTCCCGTCGATTTGCCGCCGTGCCGAGTGCAGCGGCCAGTTCGCTTCACTGCAGGGCGCTGGCAGGCACCTCCAGCCTTGGTTCTTGCACCACAACGGACACCGGGCCAATCAGGCCCAAAACGTGTCTCAAGCCCGATTGTGACGTTGCCTTTTGTTAACATTCAGAACACCCCTATATGAGTGTTATACTATAACATATTTTAGGGCGCCTTGCGAGAGGGCACGCTGAGCGGAAACCTCACATAAGAATAACTGCGAGTTGGATGATCTCAGGGCTCGTTTTAAAATACCTGAATGGAGAGTGTTTTGTCATACGGCCAGGCTACGAAACCGCCCGCCCCGTCTCAAGTTAGTTTTATCTGACAGTACCGTCTCGGAGTAGTGCGGCTTGCGGGCCGTTCCGACGGGCAAACGAAGCGGCTGGTTTGAAATGGTCACGCAAACAAGACCTGAGGGAGCCAGAGTGCAATCTCGGGGAAGACCGTGATCAGCGCCGCACCCAGGCACATCAAAACAAAGAATGGCGCAGCATAGAGCGCAACACGCAGGATGGGCGTATGCGTCAGGCCCTGAATGATAAACAAATTGAAGCCGATCGGTGGGGTGATCTGGGCCAACTCAACCATGATCACGAGGAAGACCCCGAACCAGATCGGATCAAATCCGGCGGAGATGATCAGTGGCAATGTGATCGGCAAGCTCATCACAGTGATGGAGATGCCTTCAAGGAACATACCCAGAATAACGTAGAACACCGCTAGCACTGCGATCAGCTGGAACGGGGTCAGGTCGAACGAAGCGATTGCGGTCGCAACATCCTGCGGGACATGCAAGAATCCCATGGCCGTCGAGAGAAAGCCTGCCGCAATGAGAATCACTGCGATCATACAGCTTGTCTGGACCGAGGATATCAGACTCTCGAAGGTCAGTTTGAACCGGAATTGCCCGGTCACTAACGTTAGGGCGATGGTGGTCACCACGCCAACGGCAGCGGCTTCCGATGGTGTCGCTATGCCGCTGTAGATCGAGCCCAGAACGATGAAGATTAAGACGGCGATGGGTATCAGGTTCCAAAGCCCCAGGGCCAGATCGCGCCATCCGGGCGGGTCTACTTCGGCCGGAGCCATATCGGGTCGCAGGAGGCTGACCGCACCAACGTATAGGGAATAAAGGCCTGCCAGCATAAGGCCTGGAAAAACCCCAGCGGCGAAGAGACGGGCAACCGAAACTTCGGCCAGCACGCCATAGACAATCATAACGATTGACGGCGGGATCAACAGACCGAGGCTGCCGGCCCCAGCCAGAGAGCCATAGACCAAAGACTTGGCATAGTTGCGCTTGCCCAACTCCGACATAGTGATCTTGCCCACGGTCGCCGTTGTGGCCGCGCTTGATCCGCTCACGGCGGCAAAAAGCGCTGACCCGGCAATGTTGGTATGAAGGAGACGTCCAGGCAAGTGGTAGGTCAGCGGCGAGAGCCCCTTGAACAACCTGTCAGAGATATCCGTACGCAACATGATTTCTCCCATCCAGATGAACATCGGAATGGCCGAGAGCTCCCATGCGGTGGCGCTCCGAATGACAAGCGGTGACATGATGGTGCCGATACGGTGCAGATCCATATCAACCAGAAGAACCAGCGCGGTCGCGCTGACGAGCAGGAGCCCGGCAAAAACCCAGACCCCTAATCCGAGGTAGAAGATCACCAGAAGCAAGACAATGAAGGCGATAAAGAGACTCTCCATCGGTCAGGCCTCGGTCGGCGCAGGATCTGGAACGCCGTCGCGAATGGTCAACACGAGGCTGGTCAAAAGCTGCAAAAGAAAAAGGATTAGCCCCAGCAATATCACACCGTCGATGATCCAGATCGGGGTTTCAGTCAGCGTTGGGCTGACGGTGCCCCGGTTCCAGTCCCGTGCAAATGTTCTGAAGATATACCGGGCGAGAAAGGCGGTGATTGCGAAGGTCAAGACGATGCAGAGGATTTCGACCGCGACAGCAAGCCTGCCACGCACGAAGGCTTGCAAGATCGAAACTCGGATATGTTTGCGCGCGCGGAATGTGTAGGAGAGTGACAGGAAGGTCATGGCCCCCACGGCATAGCCGACAAATTCATCCATCGAATGGGTTGAGAAATCGAAAAAGCTGCGCGCCACGATCTCTATCGACACATGGCCCACGACATAGAGCAGCAAAGCCCCTGAAGCCCAGATTGCCAATGTGCCGAGCGCATCATTCAGTCTGACAAGCCAATGGAGCATGATCCTCCCCGTCCTCTTCTGCGATCAGTGGAAAACGGGCGCCACCGCTGGCGCCCGTCCAGAATGCAATTGACACTCAGTTATCCCGAGCGGCGCGGTAGTCGTCCAGTATTTTTTGACCTGCGTCGCCGACCTTGGCGATCCAATCGGCATAAACTGCGTCACCAGCTGCGGAAAGAGCCGCGAGAAACTCCGCCGGAACCGCAGATACCACTGCAATGCCATTGGCGCCCATATCGGCGTAGTTTTCGGCCACACGGGTTTCAAGCGCGCCCCAGGCCGCCTGGCTGGCAGCCTCAGAAGCCGTCATCAGCGCGGCGCGTTGATCATCAGTTAACGCGTCCCAGGCGTCCTTGTTCACATGGGTCATGTTGAGCGACATTGAGTAGCTGACCGCCGAAAAATGGGTCAACCCCTGATCCCAGAATTTTGCGTTTGTTCCGCCCTCTGCCGATGTCAACACGGCTTCAATACCGCCGGTGGCCAGTTGCGGCACAACATCGGCCCAGCTCATCTGAATAGCCGCGGCACCGGCCCCCTGCAGCGTCTGCGTGCCCGAGGCGTCCCAGGCCCGGATTTTCAGCCCACTCAATGCCTCTGAAGAATCGATGGCCTTCTTGGCCCAGATGCCGGCAGGTGGCCAAGGTGATGCATAGAGCAAGATCTGATTGTTTCTCGCAAAGACCTCGTCATAAGCGGGTTTTGCGGTCTCCCACAGCAACCGCGCCTCTTCAGCGTTTCCTACAAGGAAGGGCAGTGACGACAAAAGGAACATGGGTTCAATGCCTGCAACCTGCCCCATCGACGTATTCGCGATTGGCAATGCGCCGTCCGCGACCGCATCAAAATGCTCCTTAGACTTATAGCCGATGGAGCCACCGAAATGGTTGGTGATTTCAATGCTGCCACCAGATGCCGCAGCGGCGGTTTCGGTAAAGACCTTCTGCGCCTGACCGTGGATGGACGTGTCTTGGTATTCGTTGGCCATGTCCCATTTGACGGTGTCGGCGCAGGCTGTGCCTGCGGTAAACACCAGCGCAAATCCGGCTGCGATAAGTGATTTATTATTCATAGTGACCTCTCTGTTTGGTTAAGTGTGATCCGGTTGAGTCCGGTTTTTATAGTTGGCTTCGATGAATTTGGACGAGAACTTGCCAGAGGCACGATCCTCATCGACACGGGTTGGCGCCCTATTTTGCGGTTTCCCATACCCACCAGCGCCCGGGGTTTCGATCACAGCGGTTTGATCTGGATGAAGGCGAACGCCAGATGCTTTGGGCGGCAGGGCCGTGACCTCGCCATTGTCATTCTCAAGCCTAAACTGCCCGGCCCGTCCGGGCAATCCGCCAAAGACGCCCCAAGGCTGATGCCGAAACCGCTCACCCACGCTGCTGAGTTCGCAACTGTGGCCGATTGGCCGGATCGCGCGGCGCAGCCCCATTCCGCCGCGGAATTCTCCCGCGCCGCCCGTGTCTTCAACAAGAGCATAGGCCTCAACCCGCAAAGGGTATTCCGTCTCGATGGCTTCGATGGGCAGGTTGGAGGTATTGGTGATATTCACCTGGACACCGTCCTTGCCGTCTTTGGTGGCCCGAGCGCCCATCCCGCCGCCCAGCGTTTCGAGATAGACATAGGGTTTTCCCGTCGCCGGGTCTGTGCCTGCAAAAACTGCACTAGTATTGGCTCCATTGGCCGCGCCCGTCACCTGATCCGGCACAGTTTCCGCCAGGGCCCGCATCACAACATCCACGACCCGCTGACAGGTGTTGGCCCGCATGGCGACGGAGGCAGGTGCCAAACAATTCACGAAAGATCCCACGGGCGCGATGATCTCGATGGCATCAAAAATCCCCTGGTTGTTATCAACCTCAGGATCCAGAAGCGCCTTGAGCGAATAGCATACCGCCGATTGCATCGCGTTGAAGGTGAGGTTGAAATTGCCAGGGACTTGAGGATCGGTGCCGGTGAAATCGAAAACGATGTTTGCCCCAGATTTGCGAATTTCAACGGCAATTTTGATATCAAACGTGCCCGCGCCGTCATCATCCATGAAGTCTTCGGCCCTATAGGTGCCGTCAGGCAGTGAGGCGATGGCGGTTCGCATTCGAAGATTGGTGCGCTCCACAATCTCGGCAAACAATTGCTCAATGAAGCCCGCATCCTGACGGTGCAGCATGTCCTGCAGCCGCGCTTCGCCCAGCCGGACGCCTGCAATCTGCGCATTCAGATCACCCTTGCGCTCCTCTGGCAGGCGCATGTTAAGCAGCAGGAGGCGCATCACATCATCCTGCAATTGGCCCCGGTGATAGAGCCGGATGATCGGAATGCGCAGACCTTCTTTGTAAATCTCATCAACACCGCCGGTCATCGATCCTGGATAGGCCCCGCCCACATCGGCGTGGTGAACGATATTGGCGACAAAACCCAGCAGCCTGTCGCCGTCAAAGATCGGCATCGCGAGGTTGATATCGGGTAGATGGGTGCCGCCGGCAACATGCGGATCATTAGCGATGAAGATATCGCCGGGCCAAATGTCATCGCCGTATTGATCCAGCAGATGGCGCATCAAACCAGCCATGGATGCCAGATGGATCGGCAAGGCCATCTCTGCCTGCGCGATCAGCCGACCTTTGGCATCGGCAATCGCCGTCGAATGGTCGTGGCGTTCCTTAATGTTGGTGGAAAACGCGCTGCGCATGATTGTTATGAAACATTCATCCGCAATGGACTTAAGTCCATTCCAGCCGATTTCCAGGGCGATAGGATCAAGTGGTTTGGTCATGTCTCCAACTCCACCATAAGATTTAAGGCCGGGTCAACCATGGCGGTTGCACCTGGCGGGATGACCGTTGTGGCATCAAACTGCGCGATGATCGCTGGGCCGCTGATTTTCGTGCCGACAGGAAGTGTCTCGCGCCTGTAAAGGGTCGCCGAAACAGGCGCATCAGACGAGAAATATACCTCGGCGGCCCCCTCGGGCTTGACTTCACCGCAGGGAGAGTTCGAAACCTCTGCCGCGCGTTCAGGGCGGGCGAGCGCCTTGACCCTCACATTGACGATCTCGACCGCTGCGTCACGATCAACATGGCCGTAGCTGCGCTTATGCGCTTCAAAGAAACTTTCGCGGAGCGCATCGACACCCGGCTTGCCATCAGCGGCGACCGGAAGCTCGTAGTTCTGGCCCAGATATCGCATGTCGAAACTGACAAGGATGCGCGGATCGGAGGCATCAGAGGCTTCCTGTGTCAACCAGTTTTGCGCTTGTCGGGTCAGCTCATCGGCAACCTTTGACACGGTGCATAGTTCGCCACTGAGCGGCACACGACAAGTGGCGACAAAATTTTCCTGAAGGTCTGCTTCAATCAGCCCATCAGCGCAAAGTATTCCTGGAGCGCGCGGCACCAAAATACGAGTAAGCCCCAGGGACTTCGCCACATCGGCAGCATGCAAACCGCCCGCGCCACCAAACGGCATCAAGGTGAAATTGCGCGGGTCATGCCCACGTTCCGTGGACACCGCACGAATGGCGCGGGTCATATTTGAACTGACAATCCCGGCAATCCCAAGCGCCGTTTCGACCAACCCAAGGCCTAATTTATCGGCCAGTGTGGCAACAGCCGCTTCCGCCTTTGCCTTGTCGATCAACAGACCGCCGCCGGCCAGTTCTACCGGCAGCCGCCCCAAAACCACATTCGCATCCGAGACGGTTGGCTCTATTCCACCCTTGCCATAGCAAGCCGGCCCCGGCACTGCCCCGGCACTTTGTGGCCCCACTTTCAGCAACCCATCTGCGCCGATATGCGCAATCGACCCACCGCCGGCACCCACCGTGTGAATATCGACCATCGGCAAGCGAATGCGGAACCCGGCTATGTCGCGCAAATGCGTGATGGAGGTTTCACCACCCCGGATCATGCAGACATCCGTGCTGGTCCCGCCCATATCGAGCGTCAGAACATCACCGATGCCTGACGCCTTTCCCGAGGCGGCCGCACCGACCGCACCAGCGGCAGGCCCTGAAAGGGCTGTCCGCACGGGATAGGCGGTCGCATGATCTACAGCCATTAAGCCGCCACTCGATTGAAAGATCCCGAATTTCGCATTTGGAGCGATCCCGGCGATTGTGTCACGCAGGCGTGCAAGATAACGCGCCACTTCGGGCTGTAGGAATGCATTGATCAGCGTGGTCGAAAACCGCTCGTACTCGCGGAATTCGGGTTGAACATCGCTAGAAACCGACACGAACAAATCAGGACGCGCGGCGCGTACCGCCTCGGCTATCCTGCGTTCATGGGATGGGTTGAGGTAAGAAAACAGGCAACATACCGCCAGGCCCGATATTTCCGGATGCGATGAAAGCTCATCAACACAGTCTGCAATCGCCGCGTCGGTCAAGGGCGTCACGACTTCGCCCACGGGTCCAATGCGTTCGGAAATCTCAAATCGATACATGCGCGGCGCCAGAGCCGGTGGCGCATCGGTTTGTAGATCGTAGATCTTTGGGCGCACTTGCCGCCCGATCTCAACCAGATCGCGAAACCCCTTGGTTGTCACCAGTCCAACAGCGGCGCCCTTTCGCTGCAAAAGCGCGTTTGTGGCAACCGTGGTGCCGTGGGCAATCCGGACAACGTCCTCGCCCCTGATCCCGCTTTTTTCAAAGAGCTCCGCAAGCCCCTCGATCACCGCGCGCGACGGGTCCTCCGGGGTTGACGGGCGCTTGTGAATGGCGGTTTTGCCCGTCACCGCATTGCGCGCCGAGAAGTCAGAGAAAGTCCCTCCAACGTCAACTCCGATGATCCAATCCGGCATAAGTCCCCGCAAGAATTTTTAATTTGTATTCAGTATACAAATTGGATACTGAAGGTCAAGACTGTACTTAGAGGCCTTACACCCCTAAACTTTTGGGACCAATGTCTGAGGAGAGGGCATGACAGAGCGGGATGGCAATCATGTGGAAAAATGGATTCGCGAGGCGATCCTCCGGCTGAAACTGCGCCCCGGACAGGTTCTGGACGAAGCCCATCTTTCTGAAGAGCTCATGGTATCTCGGACGCCTGTGCGGGAGGCGATCATCAAGTTAATTGCCGACGGTCTCATCATCCGCGACGGGCGAAAGGCAAAAGTCACACCGCTGGATTTCGACGAAGTTCCAAAACTCTTTGACGCACTTCTGATCTCCAGCCGCATGGTGCACCGCCTGGCTGCGGAATTTCGGACCGATGCAAATTTGGAAGAAATCAATCGCACCTTGCTGGACTTCGAAGGTTCCGTTGCAAGCGGGGGCGGCGTTGATCGCTCTGAAGCCAATTTGCTATTTCATCAAGCGATTGCCCGAGCTGCGAACAATCGGTATTTTGCGGATTTCTACGACCAAGCCCTTATTGGGACCATTCGTATGGCCCGCGCCTGTTTCGCCAATTCGAGCCAGAGTGAGACTCCAGATGATCTGACCGCACACCTTGCCGAGACGAAACGCCAGCATCGTGCTATCCAAACAGCAATCCAAGATCAAAATGTCGAAGCTGCGGACCAAATGGCGGTGGAGCATTTTCATTTAACACAGCTGCGCTTAAAAACTGTGCTATTCCGTGGCGCCGAGGTTTTTGAAGGCTTGCCCGATCTTTCGATGCCCAATGACCGCTGGGAGTTTTCGTAAGCGCTACTGTCTTCGCGCCCAGAGCTGCGCCAGAACTGACCCGCCAGGGGCGGTTGTTGGGATGGCTTGGACTGTCAAGCCCCCGGTGCTGTCAGACAAACGAGCCCAAGCATCAGTATTCAATTGATGGCTATTTCTACGAGATCACTTAAGAGCGCCACTCGGTGAGAGCAGCGTCACGGTTTAGTTTGAATGTGCTACGTTTTGAGAGTGACCTTTGTGAGTTGAACAGATTGTGAAACGAGGCGTGGATGGATGCGAACTTCTGTAGACTGTGCATACGCCTGAACCGCAGCATCGCACGTTCTCGTCGTCGAAAGGGTAAGTGTGAATTCTCCGCTCTGTTATTTGCCCACCGCTTTGTAACTTGCCTATCTGCACAGCCCAGCTCTTTTGCTGCTGCACTGTAGGACCCAAGCTTATCAGTAACGATCTCGTTGGGGGATCCATAGCGCCGCATGGCTTTCTTCATGAACTTTAAAGCTGCTTTTTTGTCTCTCTTTTTGGTGACGTAGCTTTCTAACGGAGGATTCGGGATTCGAACCAAGGGGACGTTTTAGCACTTTTGCATCGTAGCAACGAACGTGGCAATGTTTCTGGGGCGCTCGATGAGAGTTGACGCGTCAATAACGCTAAGTGATTGTATTTGTTTTGATTAATTTTGGTTGCGGGAGCAGGATTTGAACCTGCGACCTTCAGGTTATGAGCCTGACGAGCTACCGGGCTGCTCCATCCCGCGTCCTTTGGAGCATATTGCTTAGTCAGTTTATGCGCCTGACGAGGCGAAGCTGGTTTAAGAAGCCTCCAGTGGAGGGTTCGACCAGTTGAGCGGGCTGCTCCATCCCGCGTCATGAGTGTTATGTCATCGTAGAGAGATACGTTGATGTTATTTATTAGGTTTGGCGGTGACTTACTCTCCCACACCTTAAGATGCAGTACCATCAGCGCGACGGTGCTTAACGGCCGGGTTCGGAAAGGATCCGGGTGTTTCACTCGTGCTATGGCCAC
>Ga0255778_10004783_pt1 | contig 11108 bp, 10 predicted proteins | sample 071ome_31_FD_179976 | JGI IMG/M metagenome (GOLD analysis project Ga0255778, IMG submission 179976) | Coastal salt marsh microbial communities from the Groves Creek Marsh, Skidaway Island, Georgia - 071405CT metaG (version 2) | ecosystem: Environmental > Aquatic > Marine > Intertidal zone >...
TGGAGTAGTTGCCCTCGTAGGGAATGCCCCGACCCCGGTCGAGCTCGAGGATCCACTGGGCCGCGTTATCGAGGAAGTAGCGATCGTGGGTGATGGCCACCACGGTGCCCGGGTATTCGGTCAGGAAGCGCTCGAGCCAGCCCACCGATTCCGCGTCGAGGTGGTTGGTGGGTTCGTCGAGCAGCAGCATGTCCGGGTTCGACAGCAGCAGGCGGCATAGGGCCACCCGGCGCCGCTCCCCGCCGGAGAGCTTGGTGACGTCCGCGTCCCAGGGCGGTAGGCGCAGGGCGTCGGCGGCGATCTCGAGGGTGCGCTCCAGATCCCAGCCCTGGGCGGCGTCGATGGCGCTTTGCAGCTCCCCCTGGCGCTCCAGCAGGCGGTTCATTTCGTCGTCGTCCATGGGTTCGGCGAACTTCATGGAGATTTCGTTGAACTCGTCCACGAGGGCCTTGGTCTCCCCCACGCCCTCTTCCACGTTGCCGCGCACGTCCTTGCTGGGATCGAGCTCCGGTTCCTGGGGCAGGTAGCCCACCTTGATATCGGCCTGGGGCCGGGCCTCGCCCTCAAACTCCTTATCCACCCCCGCCATGATGCGCAGGAGGGAGGATTTCCCGGCGCCATTCAAACCGAGCACGCCGATTTTGGCGCCGGGGAAGAAGGACAGGGAGATGTCTTTGAGGATCTCGCGCTTCGGGGGCACGATCTTCGAGACCCGATTCATCGTGTATACGTACTGAGCCATCTAAAAACCTTTTTAAACGGGGGCCTAGGTGCCAAAGGGGGGCGCACCCAGTACCGGCCGAGCGGGGTCGTGCGAGTAGGGGCAATGATACCTGACGCCGTGGCGGGGAGGCGCGTCTTTAGGGAGAAAAGGCGATTGCGAGGCATTGATCCTGGAGGGAGGGACGGCCACCCCCGCCGCAGCGGAGGTGGCGCCCGGCTCGGCCTTACGCCTGCGGCAACACCAGATACTTCTCGCCGGTCTTCATCTGCCGGTAGTCGGTGACCGCATCCTTGGTCAGCATTTCCTCCAAGCTCACCTTGCGCTTGTAGTGGCTGGCGAAGGTGGTGGTGATGTTGTCCAGCACGCGCTGGCGCATGCGCATCATGGTTTCGAGGCCCGCCACCTGCAGGAAGGGGGTGAGGAGCCAGCCCGAGAGGGTCCAGCCAAAGCCGTAGGAGGGCGTCAGGGTGGTCGGGCCCAGGTCTAGGCGGCCGTAGATGTACATCTTCTTCTGCTGGTTAGAGCCGTAGCGGGAGAATTCGCTCATCTTGCTCACGGCCACCTGCTCCATGGCCTTGAAGCAGGCGTCCGTGTTCATGCCGCCGCCGATGGGGTCGAAGCCGCAGAAGGCGTCCGTGGCGTCGATGGCCGCGCGCAGCTGATCCATGAAGTCCGGTGCGGAGGAGTTCACGATGTACTCCGCGCCGAGGCCCTTCAGGAGTTCCACCTGGGCATCGCTGCGCACGATATTCACCAGGGGGCGCCCATCTTCCTGGCAGATCTTCACCAGCATTTGCCCGAGGTTCGAGGCCGCTGCCAGGTGAATGATCCCCTTCTGGTTTTCCATGGCCGCCGTTTCCACGAAGCCCAGGGCCGTCATGGGGTTCACGAAGGCGGAGGCGCCATCCTCGGAGGAGACGTCCCCCAGGGGCAGGCACATGCCGGCGTCAGCGATGGCGTACTGGGAATAGGCGCTGCCAGGCACGCAGGCGACGCGCTGGCCGATAAGGGCCTGGGCCTGCTCGCCCGCGGCGACCACGACCCCAGCGCCTTCATTGCCCGCGGGCAGGCGCTGGCCGTGCCGGGCCTTCTGGGCGCTATAGAAAGGCTCGGGCATATCGGCAACGAACTTGCCCGGGGTGTATTCGGCGTTCTCAAGATCGGCGCTGCTGGTGAGGATGGCGAGATCCGAGGGATTGATGGGCGCCGCTTCCATCTGCACCAGCACCTGGTTGCCCGTGGGCTGGGGGAATTCCCGCTCCACGATCTCGACGGTCAGCTTGCCGTCGGCAAGGGTGGTGAAAAGCTGCTTTCCGGTGGTCATAGCGGTCGCTCCGTAGGTCCTGCAGTGAGAATGGCCCCGAGCATACCCTGAGCCCCGCTCAAAGCGAATTGAGCCCGCCTCAGTGGGGCTGTTTGCCACCTTCGGGTACACTGCGCCCCATCTCTATTGGCGTGCCGAGGACCCCTGTCCATGACCGATGCAACGATTGCTGCCTTTGACCCGGAACTGTCCGCTGCCATGGTGGCCGAGGCGGCTCGGCAGGAAGCCCATATTGAGCTGATCGCTTCCGAAAACTACACCTCGCCCCGGGTGCTCGAGGCCCAGGGCAGCGTGCTTACGAACAAGTACGCGGAAGGCTATCCGGGCAAGCGGTACTACGGCGGCTGCGAGCACGTGGACGAAGTGGAGCGCCTCGCCATCGAGCGCGCCAAGGCCCTCTTCGGCGCGGCCTATGCCAACGTCCAGCCCCACTCCGGCTCCCAGGCCAACGCCGCCGTGTTCCTCGCCCTGCTCCAGCCAGGGGATACGGTGCTGGGCATGAGCCTCGATGCCGGCGGCCATTTGACCCACGGCGCGGCGCCGAACTTCTCCGGGAAGACCTACCACGCGGTGCAGTACGGCATCGACACGGAAACGGGTCTCCTGGACTACGACGCCATCCGCGCCCTGGCCCTGGAGCACAAGCCGAAGATGCTCATCGGCGGCTTCAGCGCCTACTCGCGCATTGTCGATTGGGCAAAGCTTCGGGAAATCGCCGACGAGGTGGGGGCCTGGTTCCTCGTGGATATGGCCCACGTCTCGGGCCTCGTGGCCGCGGGCGTCTATCCCAGCCCCGTGCCCCATGCGCACGTGGTCACCTCCACCACGCACAAAACCCTCGCCGGGCCCCGCTCCGGGATCATCCTTGCCTGCGACGACGAAGCGCTGCACAAAAAGCTGAACTCCGCTGTGTTCCCGGGCAGCCAGGGTGGCCCCCTCATGCACGTGATCGCCGCCAAGGCCGTATGCTTCAAGGAAGCCATGGAGCCGAGCTTTAAGGCCTACCAGGCCCAGGTGGTGAAGAATGCCCAGGCCATGGCCGACACCTTCCTGGCCCGGGGCTACAACGTCGTCTCCGGCGGCACCGATAACCACCTGTTCCTTCTCGATTTGATCGACAAGGACGTGACTGGCAAGGCCGCCGACGCGGCCCTCGGGGAAGCGCACATCACGGTGAACAAGAACGCCGTGCCGAACGATCCCCGCTCTCCCTTCGTCACCTCGGGCCTGCGCATTGGCAGCCCCGCGGTGACGCGCCGGGGCTTCACGGAGGCGGACTGCCAGGCCCTCACGGGGTGGATGTGCGACATCATCGACGTGCTGGCGGCGAAGGAAGATCCGGCGGCCATCATCGCCGAGGTGCGGGGTAAGGTGGCGGCGCTGTGCGCGCGCCATCCCGTCTACCAAGCCACCGCGCAGGCGGCGGCGGTCGCCTAGGGCTGAGCCATGCACTGCCCCTTCTGCCGGGAAATCGACACCAAGGTCATCGACTCGCGCCTCGTGGCGGGCGGTGACCAGGTGCGGCGCCGGCGCGAATGCGTCACCTGCGGGGAGCGCTTCACCACCTTCGAGTCTGCCGAGCTGGTCATGCCCCGCATTGTGAAGCGCGATGGCACCCGGGAGCCCTTCAACGAAGACAAGCTCCGGGCCGGCATGCTCCGGGCCCTGGAAAAGCGCCCCGTGGGCATCGATGCCATTGAAGCCTCCCTAAACGAGCTGAAGTTCGCCCTGCGCCTGCGGGGCGAGCGGGAAGTCGCGGCCCAGGAGCTCGGCAGCCTGGTCATGGATGCGCTGCGGGCCCTGGATGACGTGGCCTACGTGCGCTTCGCCTCGGTCTACCGCGATTTCCAGGACGTCAGCGAGTTCCAGCAGGAAATCGAGCGCCTCGGCCGGAGCGACGGCGAGCCCAAAGCGTGAGCGACCTGGGCCCCGATCACGCCTTCATGCGTGAGGCCCTGGCCCAGGCCGAGTCGGGGATCTACCGCACCTGGCCGAACCCCTCCGTGGGCGCTGTGGTGGTGGCCGGCGGGGCCATCATCGGTCGGGGCACCACGGCCCGCCCCGGCGGTCCCCACGCCGAAGTCACGGCGCTGAAGGAAGCGGGCGAGCGAGCCCGGGGCGCCACCCTCTACGTCACCTTAGAACCCTGCAATCACTACGGCCGGACCCCTCCCTGCGTGGATGCGATCCTCGCTGCGGGCATCGCTCGGGTGGTGGTCGCCGGCGGCGATCCCCACCCCCAGGTGGCGGGCGCGGGCCTGGCCCGGCTGCGGGAGGCGGGGGTTGCCCTGACTTTGGGTGTGGAAGAGGCCGCGGCGGAAATGGTGAATGCGGGCTTTCTGTCCCTCCAGCGTCGGGGGCGGCCGTTCCTGCGCTTGAAGCTTGCGGCGTCCCTCGATGGGCGCACCGCCATGGCCAGCGGGGAAAGCCAATGGATTACGGGACCCGAGGCCCGGCAGGACGTGCAGCGCTGGCGGGCGCGGAGCCCCGTGCTTCTGACCGGCGTGGGCACCGTGCTCGCCGATGATCCCCGGCTGACGATTCGCCCAGAGGCGCTCCCGGAGCTCGACGCCACGGACCGGGCCGCCCTCGCGGAGCGGCCCCACTACCGAGTAGTGCTCGATCGTCACCTGCGCACCCCGCCCACGGCCCAGCTTTTTTCGACCCCCGGGGTCGTGCTCTTTCACGGCCCGGATGCTGATCCCGCCCGGGCGCGGGCGCTAGAAGGGGCCGGGGCGACCCTCGTGGCTCTAAGCGGGGCTGAGGCCGAGGCGCCCTTCGACGCCGTGGGCGCCTGGTGCGCCGCCCGGGATCTGGGGGATGTGCTGCTCGAGTGCGGCCCCACGCTTGCCGCCGCGGCCCTTTCGCAGAACGCCGTGGACGAGCTGCTTCTTTACCAGGCGCCCATGCTCCTCGGCGCCGACGCGAGGCCCCTTGCCGCCATGACCCTGGCTACGCTGGCCGAGGCCAAGCGCTTCACCCTCCTTGAGCATCGCCAAATAGGCACCGATTTGCGGCTCCGCCTGCGTTATAGTGCCGACCCCCCGCGGTCCTGAACCGTGATCTAAGGATTGAAGGAACGAACGCTATGGCCTTTTCCTCCGTTGAAGAGCTCGTCGAAGACCTGCGCGCAGGCAAGATGATCGTGCTCCTGGACGACGAAGATCGGGAAAACGAAGGCGATCTTGTCATGGCGGCGGAGCACGTCACCCCCGAGGCCGTGAACTTCATGGCGCGCCACGCCCGGGGCCTCATTTGCATGCCCATGACCATCGATCGGTGCCGGGAGCTGCGGCTCACGCCCATGGCCACCAGCAACCGGTCGAAGCATCACACCAACTTCACCGTATCCATCGAAGCGGCGGAGGGGGTGACCACGGGGATTTCCGCTGCCGACCGCGCGAAGACCATCGCCGTGGCCGTCGATCCGGCCACCACCGCCGATGACATCGTGACCCCGGGGCACGTCTTCCCCCTCATGGCCGAACCCGGCGGGGTCCTAAGCCGAGCCGGCCATACGGAAGCCTCCGTGGATTTAGCGCGCCTTGCGGGCTGCGCCCCGGCGGCGGTGATCGTGGAGATCATGAATGAGGACGGCACCATGGCCCGCCTCCCCGATCTCGAAGCCTTTGCGGAGGAGCACAACCTGCGCCTTGGCACCATCGCCGATCTGGTCCACTACCGCGCCCTCCACGATTCCACCGTGGAAAAGGTGGGGGAGAAGGAAATTGAAACGGCCCACGGTCCCTTCCAGGTTCACGCCTTCCGGGACACGCTCCACGGCCAGGTGCACCTGGCTCTCGTGCGCGGGGAGGTGAACCCCAGCGATCCCACCCTGGTTCGGGTCCACGTGCCCAACACCCTGCTGGATATCGTGGGGGCGAAGCGCCCCGGTCCCCCCAGCTGGTCTCTGGATCAGGCCCTGGCGCGGGTGGCGGAGGAAGGCACGGGGGTGGTGGTGCTCCTTGCTGGCGGCGACCGGCCGGAAGACGCGCTGGAGCGCTTTGAACTCTTTCCCGCCACCCCAAGCTATAATCGAAGCCTTCGGGCCGACGGATCGAGCGTGTATCACTCCGTGGGCTTGGGGTCGCAGATTCTGCGGTCCGTGGGGGTGAAGCGCATGCGGCTTATGTCCTTCCCCACCCGCTACAACGCTATCTCTGGCTTTGACCTCGAGATTGTCGAGTACGTCATGGCCGATGGCACGATTCGATCGGCGGAGGAGGGCGTAATGGACGCCGCCGCCCAGGGGGAAAAGGCATGAGTGGATCGGTAACCTTTGAGGGGCGCTTCGACGCCCAGGGCGCACGCTTCGCCATCGTGGCGGCGCGCTTCAACGCCTTCGTGGTGGATTCCCTAGTGGCTGGGGCGGAAGACGCCTTGCGGCGCCACGGCGTCGCCGCGGAAAATATTGCGCACTACAAGGTCCCCGGCGCCTGGGAACTGCCCCTGGCGGCGAAGAAGGTGGCCGAGCAGGGCAACTTCGATGCGGTGATCGTCCTTGGGGCGGTCATTCGCGGTGGCACGCCGCACTTTGAATTCGTGGCTGGGCAGGCGGCCTCGGGGCTCATGGCCCTGCAGCAAGCCACGGGGATCCCCGTGACCTTCGGCCTCCTCACCACCGACAGCATCGAGCAAGCGGTGGAGCGCAGCGGCACCAAGGCCGGTAACAAGGGCGCCGATGCGGCCATGACGGCCCTGGAAATGGTCAGCTTCCTCCGTGCGCTGGACGGGAACGCCTAAGTCGTGAGCGATTCTGAAGAGGGCGCCTCCGCGCCCGCCCCCGCAAGTGGTGCCGACGCCCGGCTCCGGGCCCGGCACTTTGTCGTGCAGGCCCTTTATCAGCAGCAAATGAATGACACCTCCGCCTCGGCGCTGACGGCGCAGTTTCTGGCCGAGCAGGATTTTGCCCAGGCCGATCGGGGCTATTTCCAGGATGCGCTGCTCGCCATCCTGAAGGACCTCCCCACGGTGGATGCACATTACGCGCCGGCGCTTGATCGCTCCCCGGCAAGCTTAGACCCCGTGACCCGCGCGATTCTGCGCCTGGGCAGCTGGGAGCTCGCCGAGCGCATCGATGTCCCCGTGCGCGTGGTCTTCGACCAGTGCATTACCCTGGCCCACCGCTTTGGGGCCAGCGAAAGCCATCGCTTCATCAATGCCGTCCTAGACGGCGTCGCGCGCCAGCTCCGCGCCCCGGAGATGAGCGCCCAAGGCAAACGCTAGGGCGGGCCATGGCCTCAGAGTTTGAACTGATTGCGGCGCTACGCCGCCGCCTTCCCGCCACCGGGCCCAGCGTGCTTCTCGGCCCCGGCGATGACGCCGCGCTGATTCAGCCGCCTCCCGGTCAGGGGCAGGTCCTCTCCACCGATACGCTCGTGGCCAACCGCCACTTCCCCGCCGATCTTGCCCCGGCCTTGCTGGCCTGGCGGGCCCTGGCGGTCAACCTTTCTGACTTGGCAGCCATGGGCGCGGAGCCCGGACCGCTGCTGATTGCGCTTACGGCCCCGGACCTCACTCCCGCCTGGATCGACGGCTTTTGCGATGGGGTGCTCGCCTGCCTGGCGGCCCACGCCCCGAGCGCGACCCTTGTGGGAGGCAACCTCGCGCGAGGCCCCCTGCAGGTGTCCGTGAGCGTCACGGGCTGGGTCCCCCCGGCCCAGGCGCTGCTCAGGAGCGGGGCGAAGGTGGGGGATCGGATCTTCGTGAGCGGCACGCTGGGGGCGGGCCTGGCCGGGCGGCAAGCGCTGGGCGCCTCAGGCCTGGCGCCTGCGGAGCTGACGCTATCGGCCGTTCCCGCCGCGCTGGCCCCCTATCTCATGCCCGAGCCCCGGGTGGCTCTCGGGCTCACCCTCCGCAGCGAGGCTACGGCGTGCATTGATATCTCCGATGGATTGGTGGCCGAGCTGGGCCATCTCGCGGAGGCCTCCGGGGTGGGGATGCGAATCGATCCCGGGGCCGTGCCTCGCGTGGGCACCCTTGAGGCGGCGCTCACCGGCGGCGATGACTACGAGCTGCTCTTCACCCTGCCCCCGGCGGAGGCCACGGCGGAAAAGCTGGCCGCCTTGGCCGGGAAGGGAGGGGTGGCGATTCGGGAGATCGGCGTGTGCGAGGCTGAAGCGGGCCTTCGCGGCCTACCGCCCCTGGGGCAGGCGGGCTGGGACCACTTTTCCCAGCCCTAAGCAGGCCTAGAGGGCGCCTAGCCGCGCTTCGACCGTTTTAACGATGCCGTTCCGGTCCAGCCCCAGCTCCGTGAGCACCGTTTCCGGGCTGCCATGGGGGAGCCAGCGATCGGGCAGGCCCAGGGTGAGGCAGGGCGGGGCTTTGCCTAGCGTGCCCAGAACCTCCAGCACGGCGGAGCCCGCGCCCCCGGCGATGACGTTCTCTTCCAGGGTGACCAGCAGCTCGTGCTTTTCGGCCAGCGCGGCGATGCAGGCCTCATCCAGCGGCTTCACGAAGCGCATATTCACCACCGTGGCATCCAGGGCTTCCCCCGCCGCCAGGGCCGGCTGCACGAGGGGACCAAAGGCCAGGAGCGCCACCCGGGCGCCTTCCCGCAGCACTTCCGCCTTGCCCATGGGCAGGGCCGTGAGGGCCTCGTCGATGGGCGTGCCCGGCCCCGTCCCCCGGGGATAGCGCACCGCAGCGGGCCCGGGATGCTGGTAGCCCGTGGTGAGCATGGCCCGGGTTTCGTTTTCGTCCGCCGGCACCATGATCACGAGATCGGGGATGCAGCGCAGGAAGCTCAAATCGAAGATGCCTGCGTGGGTGGGGCCGTCTTCTACGAGCCCAGCCCGGTCCAGGGCAAAGAGCACGTCGAGTCCCTGGATGGCGACGTCGTGAATGAGCTGATCGTAGGCCCGCTGGAGGAAGGTGGAGTAGATCGCCACCACGGGCTTCGCCCCTTCGCAGGCGAGCCCCGCGGCCAGGGCCACGGCGTGCTGCTCGGCGATGCCTACGTCGAAGTAGCGCTCCGGGAAGCGCTTCGAGAAGGCGATGAGATCGGAGCCTTCGGACATCGCCGGCGTAATGCCGATGAGCCTCTGATCCTGCTCGGCCATATCTACCAGCCACTGCCCGAAGACGTTGGCGTACTTCGGCCCGTTGCTGGCCGGCGGGCTGCCCTTGGGCTTCACCTTAGCCAGGGAATGCATGCCGTGGGGATCCTGCTCCGCCGGCTTAAAGCCCTTCCCCTTCTGCGTAATCACGTGAAGGAACTGAGGTCCCCGGAGGTGCTTTAAGGTGCGGAAGGCCGAGAGCAGCTCTTCTAGGTTATGCCCGTCCACCGGGCCGATGTAGTTAAAGCCGAGCTCTTCGAAGAGCGTGCCCGGCACCACCATGCCCTTCATGTGCTCCTCGGCGCGGCGGGCCACGCCGCTGGCCCCGGGAATGCGCTTCAGGACCCGCTTGCTCCCCTCGCGCACGGAGGCGTAGAGCCGGCTAGCAAAGATCCGTGCGAAGTAGCGTGATAGGCCGCCCACGTTTTCCGAAATGGACATGGCGTTGTCGTTCAGAATCACCAGGAGGTCTTCGTCCACCTCTCCGGCGTGGTTCAAGGCTTCGAAGGCAAGGCCGGCGGTCATGGCGCCGTCGCCGATGACCGCGATGGCGCGGCGGTCCGAGCCGGCCCGGGCCGAGGCCAGGGCCATGCCTAGGGCGGCGCTGATGGAGGTGCTCGAATGGCCCACGCCGAAGGTGTCGAAGGGGGATTCGTCCCGCTGGGGGAAGGGGGCCAGGCCGCCGTATTGGCGGATGCTGGGCATGGCTTCCCGCCGCCCCGTGAGGATTTTGTGGGGGTAGGCTTGGTGGCCCACGTCCCAGACGATGCGATCCTCCGGAGTATTAAAGCTGTAATGCAGGGCCAGGGTGAGTTCGACTACCCCGAGGCCGGCGCCGAAGTGGCCGCCGCTTTGGCTAACGCTCCAGGCTAGGAAGTGGCGGAGCTCTTCGGCCAGCTCCGGGAGCTGTTCCGGGCGCAGGCGGCGCAGCGCCTCCGGGCCGTCGATGCGATCGAGAAGCGGTGTCGCGGGCCGCTCGCTGGGAATGGCTTCAATCATGCCGTGCCTTAGACCGGTGCCGCAGTGTTCTGCGGACGAATTTGACTGTTTACTTTACCTGACACTTTCCCGGCCGTCCCATTAAAAGCGGCGATTCCGAACCCAGTGCAGGGCAGCGGCTAAGCGTTCGCCCTGGGGCAGGGGGGAAAGGGCCTCAAGCCCGGCTTCAAGAAGGCCGTCGGCGCGAGCCTCAGCGCCCGCAAGGCCCAGAATCGATACGTAGGTGGCCTTTCCCAGCGCGGCATCGGCGCCCGCCGTTTTCCCCAGCGTGGCCGTATCCCCCGTGGCATCCAAAAGATCGTCCGTCACCTGGAACAGGAGCCCAAGCGCCTCGCCGTAGGCCTCGAGGGCTTCGAGGTGGGCTGGGGCGGCTTCCAGGGTGGTGAGGCCACCCAGGGTGAGGGCAGCGCGAATGAGGGCGCCGGTTTTCCCCTGGTGAAGGGCACTGAGGGCGTCTTCCGTGATGCGCTGGCCCGTGCTGGCCATGTCCAGCGCTTGGCCCCCGACCATGCCCGCGACGCCGGCGGCGCGCCCAAGGGTGCGCAACATCTGTAGCCGCTGGGCGGGGGGAAGGGGCGCCAGCTCCGGTGCGCTGGCCAGATGTTCAAAGGCGAGGGTGAGGAGGCCGTCGCCGGCGAGGATCGCCGTGGCCTCTCCGAAGGCCACGTGCACCGTGGGCTGACCTCGGCGGAGGGCGTCGTCGTCCATGGCAGGTAGGTCATCGTGCACCAGGGAATAGGCGTGGATCAGCTCCACGGCCACCCCGGCCATGAGCGCCGGCTCCGGTGCGGAGCCTGGCGCTAGGGCCTCCTGGGCCGCAAGGGCTAGGGCAGGGCGAAGGCGCTTACCCCCCAGGAGTACGGCGTGGGTCAGCGCCTCCCCCAAACTTTCCGTAGCCGCCCCGGCCCGGGCCAGCACGGCCGTGAGCGCGCCGTCGATGGCCGGACGCTGCGCCGCTAGCCAGCCGTCGAAGGGTTCCAGGCTCAAGGGGCGTCGCTAGGGC
>Ga0255778_10004785_pt1 | contig 11099 bp, 2 predicted proteins | sample 071ome_31_FD_179976 | JGI IMG/M metagenome (GOLD analysis project Ga0255778, IMG submission 179976) | Coastal salt marsh microbial communities from the Groves Creek Marsh, Skidaway Island, Georgia - 071405CT metaG (version 2) | ecosystem: Environmental > Aquatic > Marine > Intertidal zone > Salt...
CTGTCGAGGCGGCGGGCAAGGCGACCAAGGAACAGGTTGAAGCGAACGTGCGATACCACGCGGCCAAGTCCACGAGCGCGTTGCCGATCGAGTTTGGTGTGCCGGAGATGTACCAAGCGACGGCGCAGAGCGTTCGCGAGGGATTGGTCGACCGATGGAACGAGACGTACGCGCACTTTCACAAGGAGAACCCGAAGCAAGCGTACTACTTATCCATGGAATACTTGCAAGGTCGCGCGTTGACGAACGCGATCGGTAACATGGGACTCACCGGTGAGTACTCTGACGCGCTTCGCGCGCTCGGGTACACGCTCGAGGATGTCATGAGTGTCGAACGCAACGCCGGTTTGGGTAACGGCGGTTTGGGACGCTTGGCGTCTTGCTTTTTGGACTCCATCGCCACGCTCGATCTTCCGGCGTGGGGTTACGGTTTGCGTTACAAGTACGGTTTGTTCAAGCAAGGCGTCGATAAGGCGACCGGTGAACAATTGGAATTCGCCGATGACTGGCTCGAAGTGGGCAACCCGTGGGAAATCCCGCGCCCGCAGGTGAGCTACCCGATTTCTTTTTACGGAAGCGTCGTCGACGGTAAGTGGCAACCGGGCCAGCAAGTGCGCGCGATCGCGTACGATTCCCCGATTCCGGGTTACAAGACGCGCAACTGCATCTCTCTTCGCATGTGGGACGCGCAACCGTCGGCTGTCGAGTTCGACTTGGCGGCTTTCAATGCGAGCGACTACGACACCTCCATGGGCCCGACCAACTTGGCGTCCAAGTTGTGCGCCGTGCTCTACCCGGGTGATGGCACCCGCGAAGGTAAGGCTTTGCGCTTGAGCCAGCAGTACATGCTCTGCTCCGCGTCTGTCCAAGACATCTTGGCGCGCTGGAAGGAACGTGGCAACTCTGACTGGAGCAAGCTTCACGAAAAGGTTGCCATTCAAATGAACGACACGCACCCGACGCTCGCCGCTCCGGAACTCATGCGCATCTTGATCGACGAGGAAGGCTTGAACTGGGACGATGCCTGGGCCATCACGACCAAGACTGTCGCGTACACGAACCACACTGTGATGCCGGAAGCGCTCGAAAAGTGGCCGATGGATTTGGTTGAAGAGCTTCTTCCGCGACACATGGAGATCATCAAGCGCATCGACGAAGAGTTCATCGCATCCGTGAAGGCCAAGTACGCCAGCATGCCGGCTGCGGAACTCGAACGCTCCATCGCCGCGATGTGCATCCTTGAGAACTACGTTTCTCCGGAAGAAAAGGCTGCCAAGGCTGCGGCCAAGGCTGCGGCCAAGGCGAAGGCCGCCAAGGCGAAGACCGCGAAGACGACCGTCGAAGAAGAAGAAGAAGAAGAGAAACCCGCGATGGTGCGCATGGCTAACTTGTGCTGCATCTCCGGTATGGCGATCAATGGTGTCGCCGCCATTCACTCTGAAATTGTGAAGGATGTCGTCTTCAACGACTTCTACAAGCTCTTCCCGGAAAAGTTCCAAAACAAGACGAACGGCGTCACGCCGCGACGCTGGTTGGCTTTCTGCAACCCGGAACTCTCCGCCGTCATCACCAAGTGGGTCGGCAGCGACAAGTGGATCACCGAAACCGATGAACTCCGCAAGTTGGCCGACAACGCCTCCAACCCAGAGCTCCAAGCGGAATGGAAGGCGGCGAAGCTCGCGCGCAAGCAAATCTGCAAGGACTACATCAAGAAGGTCACCGATATTGACGTCCCGATTGATTCCATGTTCGACATTCAAGTCAAGCGCATCCACGAGTACAAGCGCCAGTTCTTGAACATCCTAGGCATTATTTACCGTTACAAGCAGATGAAGGCGATGACGCCGGAGGAGCGCGCCAAGTGCGTGCCGCGCGTCTGCGTCTTCGGCGGCAAGGCGTACGCCACTTACTTGCAAGCCAAGCGCATCGTCCGACTCATCAACAACGTCGGTAACGTTGTGAACAACGATCCGGAGATCGGTGATCTCCTCAAGGTTGTCTTCGTTCCGGATTACAACGTTTCCTTGGCTGAAACGTTGATCCCAGCGTCTGAACTCTCTCAGCACATCTCCACCGCGGGCACTGAAGCCTCCGGTACTTCCAACATGAAGTTCCAAATGAACGGTTGCTTGATCATCGGTACCCTCGATGGTGCGAACGTTGAAATCCGAGAGTGTGTCGGTGAGGACAACTTCTTCTTGTTTGGCATCACTGATCCCGAAGTCGAACCGGCACGCGCGGAACGCGCGGCGGGCAAGTTCATCCCGGATCCGCGTTTCACGGAAACGTGCGAGTACGTGCGTAGCGGCGTGTTTGGTGACAATTTCGAAGAACTTTTGAGCTCTCTCGAAGGCAACGAAGGTTTCGGCCGAGGTGATTACTTCCTCGTCGGTAAGGATTTCGCCTCCTACCTCGAAGCGCAAGAGCGCGTCGACGCCGCGTACAGAGACTCCGCCGGCTGGACCGAATCCTCCATCATCTCCACCGCCTTCAGCGGCAAGTTCAACTCCGACCGTACCATCGACCAGTACGCCAAGGAAATTTGGGGCATCCAACCGTGCAGCGTCCCGGAAAAGTAAACCTCCTCGCGACAGCCGAGTGCCTCACCGCCCGCGCGACGCGTCGACGCATCGCCGCGCGGGGTGACCACGCGGCGCACCGTCGACGGCTTTGAAACTTAGCAGTATCAGCGCATTTGTGAATACTCACATAAAAATTTACCGCGTCGCACCTTCCCCGGTCTCCGCTTCGCGCTCGCCGAGTTTCGCCAGTCGCGACCCACCGGCGAGAGGGTTTCCCTCCCCGAGGGCTGGACAACGGACTGTACCCCATCGCGGGCGGGGCCCCGCACACGGCGACGCGCGGTCGCCCTCGACGCACGCGAGCCGCGAATCGCTCACGTGAGCGCGCGGTTATCGTCCGCGCGCGAGAGTCGCGCGGTCGTCATCGCCGCGCGCTCGAGGGAGACGATCGCGAGGGCGCCGGCGGCGGGCGGTGATCCGATGACGCGCGGCGCGCGCGCAGAGAGCGATGACGACGCCATGGAGGTTGGCGTGAGCGAGGAGATATTAGAAAAGGGTGCGTGGGCGCGCGAGGCGCGACGACGCGAGGCGCAAGCTCGCGCCAGGGCGAGTGAGAGGGCGCGAAGGGGACGGCGAGGAGACGCGACATTGCCCGGTTCGACGGCGCGGAGCGGAGCGAAGACTGACGAGTGTGTGCGCGTGATTTTTCGATGAATTCGCAGCTCGTAAATGGCAAACGTTAAATGCGAAGCGTTACAGCACGACGAGGAAGTTTGGGTACGTGGAACCGGCGAAAGAGGAGATGCCGCCGGAACACGTGAGAAAGATCATCAAAGATCACGGGGACATGTCTTCGAGAAAGTTTAGACACGATAAGCGCGTGTACTTGGGGGCGTTGAAGTTCGTGCCGCACGCGGTGTATAAACTTTTAGAGAATATGCCGATGCCGTGGGAGCAAGTGAGGCACTGTGAAGTGATTTATCACATCACGGGTGCCATTACGTTTGTGAACGAGACGCCGCGCGTCATTGAACCCGTCTTCATAGCGCAATGGGGCACGATGTGGATCATGATGAGGAGAGAGAAGAGAGATAGAAAGCACTTTAAGCGCATGCGGTTTCCACCGTTCGATGACGAAGAACCGCCTTTGGATTACGCAGATAACTTGTTGGACGTAGATCCTCTGGAAGCCATCGAGTTGGAACTCGACGAGGAAGAGGACGCGCCAGTGGTGGAGTGGTTCTACGATCACACGCCGCTGAGGTGGACGAAATTTGTCAATGGACCGAGTTACCGCAAATGGCAGCTTCCGATACCGGTTATGGCGAACTTACACAGGCTTTCATCGCATCTGTTGAGCGACTTGACGGATAAAAATTACTTTTACCTCTTCGATCACAAATCCTTCTTCACCGCCAAGGCGTTGGGTATGTGCATTCCGGGTGGACCTAAGTTTGAGCCGTTATTCCGCGACATGGACCGTGCGGATGAAGACTGGAATGAGTTCAACGACATCAACAAGCTCATCATCCGTAGCGCGTTGCGAACCGAGTACAAGGTTGCGTTTCCGTACTTGTACAACAACCGTCCTCGCAAGGTTTCGCTCGCGGTGTACCACACGCCCATGGTCATGTTCATCAAGACGGACGATCCCGATTTACCGGCGTATTACTACGACCCGCTCATCCATCCCATAGCGCACTACAGATCGTCAAAGGAGAAGCAAGCCGCCGAGGACGAGGAAGACGACTTTGAGTTGCCGCTGGGCATCGAGCCCTTCTTGGAAGAGACCCCGCTTTACACGGAGAACACATCCGGTGGAATCGCGCTCCTTTACGCGCCGAGACCGTTCAATCTTCGAAGTGGTCAAACGCGTCGCGCCATGGATGTGCCTTTGGTGAACAGCTGGTTCCACGAGCACTGCCCGTCTGGCTACCCAGTCAAGGTGCGCGTTTCCTACCAAAAGTTGTTGAAGGGTTTCGTCCTGAATCAGCTCCACAAACGTCCACCGAAGCCGGTGAAGAGACGCAACCTTTTCGTGGCTCTCAAAAAGACGAAATTCTTCCAATGTACCGAGCTTGATTGGGTGGAGGCTGGTTTGCAAGTGTGCAGACAAGGTTACAACATGCTCAACTTGTTGATTCACCGCAAGAATTTGAACTACCTGCACTTGGATTACAACTTCAACTTGAAGCCAGTCAAGACGCTCACAACGAAGGAGCGTAAGAAGAGTCGCTTCGGTAACGCGTTCCATCTGTGCCGTGAGATTTTACGTCTTACCAAGCTCGTGGTGGATTCAAACGTTCAGTTTCGCCTTGGCAACATCGATGCGTACCAGCTCGCTGACGGTCTGCAATACGTCTTCTCACACGTGGGCCAGCTGACGGGGATGTACAGATACAAGTACAAACTCATGCGACAGATTAGAATGTGCAAGGACCTCAAGCACTTGATTTACTACAGATTCAACACTTCAGTGATTGGTAAGGGTCCGGGCGTAGGCTTCTGGGCTCCAATGTGGCGAGTCTGGCTCTTCTTCCTTCGCGGTGTCGTGCCGTTGCTCGAAAGATGGTTGGGTAACTTGCTTGCCCGACAATTCGAGGGACGCAACAACAAGGGCATCGCCAAGACGGTTACCAAGCAGCGAATCGAGTCGCACTTTGATCTCGAATTGCGAGCTGCGGTGATGCACGACATCCTAGATTCTATGCCGGAAGGTATCAAGCAGAACAAGGCCAGAACCATTTTGAGTCATCTCTCTGAAGCGTGGCGATCGTTTAAAGCGAACATTCCGTGGAAGGTGCCCGGTATGCCTGCCCCGATTGAGAACATGATCTTGAGATACGTGAAGAGCAAGGCGGACTGGTGGACCAACGTCACGCACTACAACAGAGAGCGTATTCGTCGCGGTGCGACCGTCGACAAGACAGTATGCCGCAAGAATCTTGGTCGCTTGACGCGTTTGTACCTGAAGGCGGAGCAAGAGAGACAGCACAACTACTTGAAGGATGGACCGTACGTGACTCCGGAAGAGGCCGTCGCCATTTACACGACGACTGTGCACTGGCTCGAATCTCGACGATTCTCTCCGATTCCTTTCCCTCCGTTGTCGTACAAGCACGACAGAAAGCTACTCATTTTGGCTCTCGAGCGTTTGAAGGAGAATTATTCGGTGACGGGTCGTTTGAATCAAAACCAAAGAGAGGAGCTCGGGCTCATTGAGCAGGCGTTCGACAATCCACACGAGGCGCTGAGCCGCATCAAGAGACATCTCTTGACGCAACGTGCTTTCAAAGAAGTCGGCATCGAGTTCATGGATTTGTACTCGCACTTGATCCCTGTCTATGAAATTGAACCATTGGAGAAGATCTCGGATGCCTATCTTGATCAGTACATCTGGTACGAGGCCGATAAGCGTCAGCTCTTCCCCAACTGGATCAAGCCATCAGACACTGAGCCCGCGCCGCTGCTCGTGTACAAGTGGTGCCAAGGCATCAATAACTTGACGGACATCTGGGACACGAATGAAGGCGAATGCGTCGTCATGTTGCAAACGAGATTTGAAAAGATGTTCGAAAAGGTTGACCTTACGTTGCTCAACCGTCTTATGCGGTTGATTGTCGATCACAACATTGCTGATTACTGTACGGCAAAGAACAACGTCGTCATCTCGTACAAGGATATGAGTCATACGAACAGCTATGGTATGATTCGTGGTTTGCAATTTGCCTCATTCATGACGCAATACTACGGTTTGGTACTCGATCTCCTTTTGCTCGGCCTTACGAGAGCGTCAGAAATCGCGGGGCCCGCTAATATGCCGAATGAGTTCATTTCATTTCGTGATGTTGAGACGGAAACCAAGCATCCGATTCGATTGTACTCTCGTTACATCGACAAGGTCCACGTGTTGTTCAAGTTTACCGCCGACGAGTCTCGCGATTTGATCCAGAGATATCTCACCGAGCATCCGGATCCGAACAATGAAAACATGGTTGGCTACAACAACAAGAAGTGCTGGCCGCGTGATGCGCGCATGCGTTTGATGAAGCACGATGTCAACCTCGGCCGCGCTGTGTTTTGGGATATTAAGAATCGCCTGCCGCGATCTTTGACTACTCTGGAATGGGACAACGGATTTGTCAGTGTGTACTCGCGCGACAACCCCAACCTCTTGTTCTCCATGTGCGGCTTTGAAGTGCGCATCTTGCCAAAGATTAGGATGGCAACTGAGTATTTCGCCAACAAGGACGGTGTTTGGAACTTGCACAATGAGCAAACCAAGGAGCGCACGGCGCAAGCGTTTTTGCGTGTGGACGACGAGGCGCTGAAAGCGTTTGAAAATCGCATCCGCCAAGTGCTCATGTCTTCCGGTGCTACAACGTTCTCGAAGATTGTGAACAAATGGAACACGGCGCTGATCGGTTTGATGACGTACTACAGAGAAGCGACCATTCACACTTCCGAGCTTCTTGATCTTTTGGTGAAATGCGAGAACAAAATCCAAACCAGAGTTAAAATTGGTCTCAACTCGAAAATGCCAAGCAGATTCCCTCCGTGCGTGTTCGCCGCGCCGAAGGAGATTGGTGGTCTTGGCATGCTCTCCATGGGTCACATTTTAATTCCGCAGAGTGATTTGCGTTACAGTGTGCAAACGGATTCTGGCATCACGCACTTCCGTTCGGGTATGTCGCACGAAGAAGATCAGCTCATTCCGAACTTGTTCCGTTACATTCAGCCGTGGGAGGCGGAATTCAACGATTCTCAACGCGTTTGGGCTGAGTATGCGCTCAAGCGACAAGAAGCGCAGGCGCAAAATCGTCGTTTAACGCTCGAGGATCTTGAGGACTCGTGGGATAGAGGTATTCCTCGCATCAACACCTTGTTCCAAAAGGACCGTCACACGTTGGCGTACGACAAGGGCTGGCGGGTGCGACTTTCTTTCAAGGAGTACAACCTCACCAGACAAAATCCATTCTGGTGGACGCATCAGCGTCACGATGGAAAGCTCTGGAACTTGAACAACTATCGCACTGACGTTATCCAAGCGCTTGGAGGCGTCGAGGGTATTCTCGAACACACACTCTTCAAGGGTACGTATTTCCCGACGTGGGAGGGTCTGTTCTGGGAAAAGTCGAGTGGATTCGAGGCTAGCATGCAGATGAAGAAGCTGACGAACGCGCAGCGTAGCGGTTTGAACCAAATTCCCAACCGTCGCTTCACGTTGTGGTGGTCGCCGACGATCAACCGCGCCAACGTTTACGTCGGTTTCCAAGTCCAGCTCGATTTGACCGGTATCTTCATGCATGGGAAAATCCCGACGCTGAAGATTTCATTGATCCAAATCTTCCGAGCGCACTTGTGGCAGAAGATCCACGAGTCAGTCGTCATGGATATGTGCAACGTCTTTGACCAGGAACTCGACGCGTTGGAGATCGAAACCGTACAAAAGGAGACAATCCACCCGAGAAAATCGTACAAGATGAACAGCTCGTGTGCGGATATCTTGTTGTTCGCTGCGTACAAATGGTCGATCTGTAAGCCTTCTTTGATGGGGGAGACGAACGACACGTTTGATCAAAAGAGCTCGAACAAATTTTGGATCGACGTGCAACTTCGTTGGGGCGATTTCGATTCTCACGACATCGAACGCTACACGAGAGCGAAGTTCTTGGACTACACTACCGATAACATGTCGATTTATCCTTCACCGACCGGTGTCATGATTGGCATCGACTTGGCTTACAACTTGCACTCGGCGTACGGTAACTGGTTCCCAGGATGCAAGCCGTTGGTGCAGCAAGCGATGGCAAAGATCATGAAGGCGAACCCGGCGCTTTACGTTTTGCGAGAGCGTATTCGTAAAGGTTTGCAGCTGTACTCATCCGAGCCGACGGAGCCGTATCTCAACTCTCAAAACTATGGTGAGCTTTTCAGTAACCAAACCATCTGGTTTGTGGATGATACGAACGTCTATCGCGTGACTATTCACAAAACTTTCGAAGGTAACTTGGTCACGAAGCCCATCAACGGTGCGATCTTTATCTTTAATCCACGCACGGGTCAGCTCTTCTTGAAGATTATCCACACGAGTGTGTGGGCTGGTCAAAAGCGTCTCGCGCAGTTGGCGAAATGGAAGACGGCAGAAGAAGTCGCGGCTTTGATTCGTTCGCTTCCGATTGAAGAGCAGCCGAAACAGATTATCGTCACGAGAAAGGGCATGCTGGATCCTTTGGAGACGCACATGCTCGACTACCCGAACATCGTCATCAAGGGGAGTGAATTGCAACTACCCTTCCAGGCATGCATGAAGATTGAAAAGTTTGGCGATCTCATCTTGAAGGCGACGGAGCCGCAGATGGTCCTCTTCAACATCTACGATGACTGGTTGAAGACTATTTCGAGCTACACGGCCTTCAGTCGATTGATTTTGATCTTGCGCGCGTTGCACGTGAGTAACGAAAAGGCGAAAATGATGTTACGTCCAGATAAAAGCGTCGTCACGCTGCCTCATCACGTGTGGCCGGATTTGACTGATGAACAGTGGATCAAGGTTGAAATCGCCTTGAAGGATTTGATCCTCGCGGATTACTCCGCCAAGAATAACGTCAATGTCTCTGCCTTGACGCAGAGCGAAGTGCGCGATATCATTCTTGGCGCTGAGATCACGCCCCCATCCGTGCAGCGACAAGAAATCGCCGACATCGAGAAGCGCGGCCAAGACGCCAACCAGCAAATCGCCGTCACCACGAAGACGACCAACGTACACGGAGACGAGCTCATCGTCACCACGACGAGTCCGTACGAGCAATCAACCTTTGGAAGCAAGACGGATTGGCGTATTCGCGCCATCAGCGCGACGAACTTGCACTTGCGCGTGAACCACATCTACGTCAACAGCGACGATTTGAAGGAAACCGGTTACACATACATCATGCCGAAGAATGTTTTGAAGAAGTTCATCACGATTGCGGATTTACGTACGCAGATTGCAGGTTATTTGTACGGAGTCTCACCTCCGGACAATCCTCAAGTCAAGGAGATCCGCTGCGTCGTGATGCCTCCGCAGTGGGGTAACCACAGCGCGGTCAACTTGCCGTCCATGCTCCCCGAACACGACTACTTGAGCGACCTGGAGCCGTTGGGTTGGATTCACACGCAGCCGAACGAAAGTTCGCAATTGCAACCGCAAGATTGCACGCAACACGCGAAGATTCTGGAGCAACATCCGTCTTGGGACGGTGAGAAGTGCATCATTCTGACGTGTTCGTTCACGCCCGGCTCGTGCTCGCTCACGGCGTACAAGATCACGCCGTCTGGGTACGAGTGGGGTCGCTCGAATAAGGACATGACGAGCACGAATCCGCAAGGATACGCCGCCGGTCATTTCGAAAAGGTGCAGATGTTGCTTTCCGACAGATTCTTGGGTTATTACATGGTTCCCGACGGCGGTTCCTGGAACTACTCGTTCCAAGGCGTCAAGCACTCCGCGGGTATGAAGTACGCGCTCAAACTTGGAAACCCTCTCGAGTTTTATCACGAACGACACCGACCGACCCATTTCCTCGAGTTCGCTTCGCTCGAGGCGGAGAAGCCAGAGGAAACGGCGCCGATGGATCGCGAAGACGTCTTCGCGTAAAAAGTTTTCTTTTAAACGTGTAACAACAGAGCTTCAATTAATACAATCGCAAACTCCCCGTAATCTTGTCTATCGCCTCCGTCGACGCGGGTCCGATGGCGACCATGGTTTTCGTGCCCGCCTCCACCTCCGTGCGACCCGCGTCTTCGACCACGAACGTCGGCAACCTCGCCGCCTTGGCCTCGCGCACTAAATCCTCAAATCGCGCAAGCGACCGCACGCCGAGCGTCACCTTTTTCTGACCGTCTAATTCCCATTTCCCGAGCTCCATCCGCGACGTCTTCGACGCGATGCTCACCGCACCCACCGCACCGTGCGCGCACTGCGCCGCCACCTTCCCCGCGCCCATGGGCAAATCTTCCCGAACCACCAAAACCATCTTGTACTCGCCCCCGTCCGCCGACGCGCTTCGAGTGGGGTCCCCATCCTCGTACTCATCCGGGAGCTCCTCGATGATCGGCACACCGATAATCTTATTCGCCTGTTTCGTCTCGAGCTTCTTCTGACGCCTCACCTCGCGCTCTCTCTTCATCGTATCCTTGGCGTCTTCGACGCGGCGGTCCACCTCCGCGGCGGCGACCCACGCGCTAAAGGCGCATCCCGCGACGAAGCCCACCAACCCGTACCGAAATTTCGGACGCAGGAATCCCAGAAACCCGAGCGGACCCCCGAGCCGTCCGCGTCGTCGGCGCGTCGGCGCCGCGGGTGGTTTCGCCGGCGCGCGTGCGACGGCGACCGAGGCGCCGCCGTCGAGCGCGTCCTCCATGGCTTTTCGCGCCGAGGGCGTCAATCCCGCGCGCGACATGTCGCTGGCGTCGAATGTGTGACAGCGAAAGGTTTCCTCGCGCGCGTTGGCCCGGTCGGTCGCGCGTCGAGCGCGGTCGGTCGCGCGTGACTGAGTCGCGCGTCGGTCGAGTGCCCACTCTCCCTCGTCATCT
>Ga0255778_10004786_pt1 | contig 11098 bp, 4 predicted proteins | sample 071ome_31_FD_179976 | JGI IMG/M metagenome (GOLD analysis project Ga0255778, IMG submission 179976) | Coastal salt marsh microbial communities from the Groves Creek Marsh, Skidaway Island, Georgia - 071405CT metaG (version 2) | ecosystem: Environmental > Aquatic > Marine > Intertidal zone > Salt...
TGTCGCTTCTCGCGCGCCTGCTTTTGTTTATTCGGCGGCGCGGAGAGTTCGGCGGTGAGCTCGTCGTCGACGGGCTCCACCTCGGGTTCGATGGGCGGCTCGATCGAGGGTTTGGCCTCGATGAGTTGCTCACGCTCGATCTCCTCGATTTGATCGTTGGGGTACACGAGTTCGGCCGCGCTCTCCGGCACGAGCGGCGTCTCGAGCGGTGACTCTTCGTCGGCGTACGTCGTCATCGAATCCTCCGCCGCGGCGTTTTGCGCTTGCAAACGCTGTCGTTTCTCCTGTCGTTTACGGCGTTCGTATGCCTCCATCTTTTGAAGCGCTAAGAATTCTTTGTGCTTTTCCTCGCGAATCTTCGCTCGGTGCGCAGCCGCGGGATTGAGATCGCGCATCGCGTCGTCGGCGTCGACGTTCAAATTGCCGAGCGACGCCTCCGCCTTGGATTCGCGTTCTGCGATCTCGGCGTCTCTATCCCGGATGCGACGCTCTTGACGCGCGCGCTGACGAAACGCGCGAACTCTGTTCACGTGCGCCGTCGACGCGTCGTCTTTGCCGACCGCGGTCGGCAAACCGCCCGTCGACGCCGGCGCCGGAGGCTTCGCGCGGCCTCTTCTTCCGTGCGCGCGTCGTCGCGCCCCCGCCGTCGCCGACGCCATCGACGACGATAGATAATCTCCACCTCGCGTGAAATCCTCATCTTCAATGTCCGCCAACGCGTCCGCGTCCGCCAACGCGTCCGCCGCCTCCGCCGTCGCCGCGCCTCCGTCCGGCGCCGTCTGGTGATAACTCGCGCGCATCAGCGCCGCCCCGAACGCCCGCCTCGCCTTGCGCACGAACGCGTAATCCGGCGGCGGCGTCCCTCGCGCATCGGGCGCGATCCCCAACGCCCCCATCGCCGTCGCGCGTCCTCCGGATAACGCCGCGAGGCAACAACACGCCGCCGCCGCGCCAACACCCAACGCGCCCGCGACGCCCCCGCGCACCGTCCACTCGCCTCGTCGCCCCCCGCGCGCGCGCGCGTCGCGCGCACCGAGTTCAACGTCCACACTCTCCACACCGTACGTCGTCACCGCCGTCTCGCGCGTCACGAGCGCTTCGCGCGCCGATCCATCCTCCCGAGCGCGAAACACCATCGCGCACGATCGCCGTCCCCGCGTCTTCCGCGCGCGGCCGTCGTCCGCGCGGTCCGTGTCGCGCGCTCCCGAACACCGATCGACTCGTCCCTCGTCTTTCGACGCTCGCGGCCGCGCGTTCGACGACGCTCGCGACGCCCTCGCGCGCGCTCGACTCTGCGGGCGCCACTCGGCGCCGACCCATAATCTATCCATGAGCGACGACGTCGACGACGCCGACGTCCATCGCGTCGCCAAGCTCACGCGCGCGCGCGAGTCTCGCTCGGACGTTCGCACGCCCGCGCGCGAGGACGACGACGATCGCGCGCGTCGGTCCGAGACGGATGACGCCGCCGCCGATGACCGTAAAGATGAAAGTGATGATGATGACGACGACGACGACGACGACGCGTCGCCTCGTCGCTTTACCTCCTCGTCGTCGCGCGTCACCGATCGCGAACGTCGTGACGCCGTTCCGCCGGCGACGCTCGCGATGGATCACTGGACGCGCGACGAGGAGACGACGAGACGGAAACGCGCGCACGTCGACAGCCTCGACGCCGCCGGCGGATATTACGGCGTCGAGGACGAGATCGAGCGCACGGTGCTCGCGAACGCGGACGTCGCCATCGAGGTGAACATGTTTCCGTACGAGACGCCGAGAGGTGTGACGCACATGACGCTGTGGTCGAGGAGGGAGATGAGCGAGCGGGAGGTGGTGGACTGGACGTCTCGATGGTTGAGGGAACATAAAAAGCGGTGCGTGGCGTGGAACTTTGACATGAACGTGCATAATTCGGTGGATGTGCCACATTATCACGTGTTTACGTACGAAGAACCGGAGGAGGAGGCGGCGGTGGAGGTGGAGGCGGCGCGCGGGAAGAAGCGCGCGCGAACGGACGACGCGCGCGAATGCGCGTTTCGCTGAACTTGCTTTGATTTGATTTGATTTGATTGTGATGTGATTGATAGTACAGCCTAGCTAATGGTGTGTCTCGCTCATTGGTGTGCGATGGCGTTCGAGACACGCGCGCACGGCGTCGGCGTCAGCGGCGGATGGAGATTTACTGGCGTTGTACCACTCGCCGCGGCGTCTCGCGCGCGCGAAGGACGCCCTGACGCGCGCGCCGCCGTCGGAGAGGCGATCGAGATCGGCGTCGTTCCACGTCAACTCGCCTCTCTGCGCGTCGGCGAACATCGGTCCGTGCGCGAGGAGGAGTAAGAGCGCGGACGCGCAGTCGGCGCGGGTCAAGAGGGCGAGATCGTTTCCGTCGCGAGGCGCGTCCATGGCCGAGCGTTCGAGCATGTCGTCCAACACGTCGAGCGTGGCAAACGTGAACGCGTGCCATCGCGCCTCCACGCGTTCTCGAGCCACGGGATCGTCGCGCACGGTGCTCCAACGCGGCGGCGGCGTCCACGCGTCGACGGCGTCGCGTTCGGCGTCTGCGTCCGCGTCCGCGTCTCGTATTTTTTCCAACGCCACCGGCGCGACGACGATGGCGAGCCATTGCGCGAACGCCGGCTCGGCGATGCGGTGTTCGGCATCGGCGTCGTGTCTCACGCACGCGTCGTACGCCTCGAGCGCGTCGAAAAACGCGCGCGCGCCGCCGTCGACGTCGCGCTCGGGCGTCACCAACGATTCCATCTCGTACGTCAGCGTCGATTTCCTCGGTAGTCTCTGTCGTAAAAATTCAAACTGCACCGGAAACGCGTGCTTGAGTATCGTCGAGTGCCACAATAATTTAAACGTGCGCGCCGCGTATCCGTGGTGCATCAACGTCTCGATCTCTTGCGCGACGCGTCGGGACGACGCGAGCGCCAACGTCGGCGCGTACGCGCGCAAACCCGCGCGTAATCCCTTCGTCATCGTGAACCCATGTCTCGCCGCGAGCCGTATCGCGCGCAACATACGCACGGGATCTTCTTTCAGACTCGTGTGCGTCGGCCGAACCGTGCGCACGACGCCCTCGAGCGCGTCGTGGATTCCGTTGCAAAAATCCAACACTTCTTCCCGAAACGGATCGTAATACATCGAATTCACCGTAAAATCTCTTCGCTGCGCGTTATCCGCGCACGCCAACAGACGTTGAAAATCAGCATCCGCGCTCACCGTCGACGTCGTTGTCGCCTTACGGCGCCTCCCCGACGCTCTCTTTTCGCCGCTGCCGTCGCCGCTCCGTTCGCGCGCCACTCGCCGCCGTCTCAACAATTCATCCAAATCCAACTCCCCACACGGTTTCCTCGGCGTCTCTCCCCCCTCGCTCGCGCGTCGTCCATCGTCCACGCGCACCCCGTCCACCACTTCTCCACTCTCGCTCTCAAAACTCGCCAATTCGATCCACGCGTCGTCGTCGACGCGCACCAACCCGACTGTAAACCGTCTCCCCACCGTTTTCATCCGTCTCCCCAGCGCCGCCCTCGCCTCGTCGTACGTCGCGCTCGTCGCTAAATCTACATCTCGAGGAACGCAGTCGTCCCCACGCGCGATCCAATCGCGAACCGCGCCGCCGACGACGTACACGTCGACACCCTTCGCGCGTCGCCGCAACGTCTCCGCCACCCGAGCCGCGCCTCTCGCGTGCCCGCTTCCGAGCGCGCGCGCGCGACGCACCCCGTGATCCCGCACGATGGCGCGCGCGAGCGTCTGACGGAGCGTGCGCGCGCGCGATGGACCGGTGAATCGCTCGTCGTCGGCGACGTCGGCGCACACATCGGTGGGTGGGAGATTTTTCACCAAAAACGGCGGCGCCGAACGCGACGCCCGAGACGACGTCGAGCGCGTCGCGACGCTCGCGAGCGGCGGCGCGAGGGCGAGGGGATTCGCGCGCGACGTCGAGGCGTCGAGCGAGGACGAGGCGCGTCGCGACGCCGCCGCGAACGCGCGACGCATGACGCGTCCTCGAAATGACGAATCGAATCGAACGCACTCGCACACGTCGACGCGCGGTCGCGATACCGGACGCGTCGAGCGCGCGTGCCTTGGCGCGCGCGATCGATGCGCGCGCGTGGTCGTCGCGAGTCGCGTCGTCGAACGCGCGAGGCGTCGATGAACACGCGCACGATGATGCGCTCGGTGCTGGTGATGATGATGATGATTCGCGCCGTCGTCGCGACGCCCTCGGCGTCCATCCACGCCCTCGCGCGACGAATCTCGCGCGTCTCTAGTCATCGACGTTTACAGGTTTCGAACGCCACCGCGCGCGAACTCGAGGGTGGGGTCGGTGGCACGGGGACGCTCTGGATGTCGTTTGAGCTCGCGGGTGACCAACGCTACGAACTCATCGTCGACACGGGAAGTTCGATGACGTACCTCCCGTGTAAGGGATGCGAGGGGTGTGGAACGCACCAGGCCGGTGCGTATTACGATTACGATCGGTCGCCGGATTTCAGGGCGTTGAATTGTTCGAGAGAGGAGGATTCGAGCGCGTGCGCGGCCATGTCGGGGACATGTTCGAGAGTGGGCGAGCGCGCCGCGTGCGAGTACGAGCTGTCGTATCAAGAGGGGAGCTCAAGTCGTGGGTACGTGGTGGAGGACGTCGTGCATTTCGGTGGAACGGTGTCGAACGCGACGGTGATGTTCGGGTGCGAGGTATCGGAGACGAATTTAATTTTAGCGCAACGCGCCGACGGATTGTTTGGATTGGGCGCCGACTCGAGGACGACGTTCGCGCAAATGGTGCGCGCGGGCGCGATAGAAAACGTGTTTTCGATGTGTGTTGATGGGTTCGGGACGAACGGTGGGGTGATGACGCTCGGGAGGTTTGATTTCGGCGACGCGGACGATCGAGCCGTCTCGACGCCGTTGACGCGAGAGACGTCGACGTTTTACGAAACCAAGGCGAGACGATGGACGCTCGGCGACGTCGAGCTCAAAGGGTCGACGGACGTAACGACCATCATAGATTCCGGGACGACGTTCACGTATCTGCCGCGCGCGATGCACGCGGCGTTCGCCGACGCGCTCGAAAACGCCTCGACGAACGCGGGATTGGTCCTCGTCGACGGCGCCGACCCTCAGTACGACGACGTGTGCTACGACGGCGGATCCGCGTTGACCGAAGCCACCGTGGGAGAATTTTTTCCATCGCTCACGATCGATTACGACGACGACGCGGCGATCGAGCTCGGTCCGGAGAATTATTTGTTCGCGCACGAGACGAACGCGCACGCGTTTTGTCTCGGCGTCTTCGCGGATTACTCGTGGAACAAAATTCTCCTCGGGCAAATCACGATGCGAGACACGCTCGTAACGTTCGATGTGGGCGCGAATCGGGTCAACATGACGAGGTTGAGTTGTCGCGAGTTACAACAGAGATACGTCGGCGCGAACGAGACGTCGTCGCCGCCCACTGCGTCGCCGTCGCCGCCGCCGTCGCCGCCGCCGCCGTCACCGCCGCCGCCGTCGACGACGTCGACGCACACCGGATCGGTCTGGCCGTTCGTCGTCGTCGGTCTCGGCGGTACCGCCGCCGCGCTCGGCGGACCCGCGCTCGCGCGACGCCTGCGAGCGCAGAGCGCCAACGACAGACAATGGCGTCGCTTCGAGGAGGACACGCTGGACGCGCAAATCGAGCTCATCGACTTGGCCTGACGACCGACCGAATGCACACCCGTCATCGCTTGTAAAATCACGTAGACCGCGTAGCTCGCTCACCACACGTTGTACGAGCGCCCGCGCCATCGCGCGCGCGTGTGCCCGCGCGCGTCGCCGAATGTCGTTCGTCGCGCCCAATCCGCCGACGCCCACTCGCCGAACGGCGCGACGTACGGCGACCATAAAATCCGAAGCAACGTTTGAGGTCGACGGAGGAGCTCGCGATACTCGGGAAAAATGTATGGAGCGAGGAGGAAGAGATACTTGACGCGGTAATGTTCGGCGAAGTGCGTGTGCGAGCCGTGGCGGGGACACGGTTCCGCGCGCTCGCGCATCTCGCGCGTCGACGGCAACGGAATGTCGCCCGAGTGCACGCGCGAGAGATACATCGCCTGCGCCTCGGCCACCTGCCAGTGCGTTCCGAATGGTAAGACGAAGAGAATGTATCCGACGCGCGGTTCCGACGGTAACACGCAGTCTTCGAATAATCCCTCCGTCGGTCGTAAATCGTCAGCCATGAAATCGACGCGCCTCTCGTATCCCGTGGCGAAGACGATGACGTCGAAACGATTCGACGTCCCGTCGACAAAGTGCACGACGTCGTCGCGCACGCGATCGACGACGGTGGCTTGGTGTATCTTTTGCAACGCGAACGCGTTCAACAACTCGCCGCTATCCGTCACGCCGGGTCGGAGATTTCGCACGAATGGATAACAGTCGAAATACGTGTACGCGACGACGCCGAGCCACGCCGGCATCATCAACGACACACGATTGAACACGGACGCCACACCGTTTGATAATCCACGTTTGACGATGTAGCGTTCCGTGCGCACGCTGAGCGTCACGCTCGACGCCACGACGGCGAGTTCCTGCGCCAGGTCGGAACCGCTCGCCGACCCCAAACCGACCACCAAGACGTCCTTCCCTTCGAACGGCGTCGGCGTCTTGTACTCGCTCGAGTGCAGCACTCTGCCCGGAAACGTTCGAATCCCGCGAACGTCCGGCAAGCTCGGCACCGATAATTGTCCCGAACACACCCACACGTAATCGAAACGTTCGCGCGTCTTCGTCGTCGATCCGTCGGCTCCGCGGCGCGCCACGTCGACGACGAATTCGCCCGTGCGCGCATCCTTCCGCACCGAAGTCACCTCGGCGTTCAATTCCAGCGTGCCGTCTCGTAACAGACCGAAGTGGTCGGCGTACCCGCGCAGATACTCGAGCGTTTTCCTCCATCCAAAGTACAACGGACCGCCTCTGTCGCACGGGTAATCCGCGAACGCGTTGGCCAATTTCGTCACGTTTTGCAACACCGAGTTAAACACGCCGCCCGACCGATGGCCGTACGCCCACACGCCACCGACGCAGTCCGAACGTTCGTACGCGCGGACGTATTCGAACGTCTCTCGCGCGCGTCTCGCCGCGACGAGTCCGCTCGCGCCGCCGCCGACGACGCAACAGCGCCGCCGCCCGGCGCGCCCGTTCGCACCATTCGGACGCGTCAGCGGATCCGCCTCCCCGCGCGCGACGCGCGCGACGCCGAGCCGTTTTCCTCGAAGCATGCGTCGCGCGTTCACCGTCGCGAGCGCGCACCACACCGGGAAGAGCGTCGCCGCGCAGCGCGCGACTTCTCTCAATAATTTTCCAGTGAGCGCTCTCGAGAGTTCGCGCGCCGTGACGACGACGGCGCGGGCGAACGCACACCATCCGACGACGAAGACGACGTAAAAGAAAATACCCACGCGCGCGTCGTCGAACTCGTCGAACGGGACGCCGTCGAGCGCGCGCACGCGCATGTCGTGGCGTCGTGTGACGATTTCCTCGTTATGTCGAATCGTCTTCCGTTCGCGCGTCGTCGCGCGCGCGCGTGAATGGACGTCGAGACGGCGCGCGCGTCGTCGCGCGCGGTCGGAGACGAATAGCTTCCGTCGAACGCGCGTCGTCGCGCGCGCGTCGGACGTCGCGTCGACGATGGGTGCGACGACGCGGGACGCGGCAGTCTCGGGCGCGAACCACCGTTGACATGAGCGCGGCGAGGTTCGAGGCGCGTCTTCGCGCGCGGCGCGAACCGTGCGTCGTGGTGTGCGCGGAGAAGAGTCTCGAGGCGAGACGCGCGCGCGCGACCGCGGGCGCGGGCGACGCGCGCGACGCGGACGAGGATGAAGATTTGAGCTCGGTTCGATTGGTGGATCTTTTTCGCGCGCGCGCGCGCGTGGATGGGCTCGAGTGCGCCGTGCGCGCGGACGCCGAGAATCCGATGCGTGTGATACCGCTCACCGCGCTCGGCGTGCGCTTCGTGAGCGACCACGGCGCGACGAGCGCGACGGGGGAGGATGCGCACGCGCGCGGTCGCGTCGTCGTCTCCGCGGAGGCGTTCGACGCGACGACGCCGGCGTCGCGCGACGCGACGTGGGCGCGACGCGCGAGCGTGGACGCGTGCGCATCGCGCGCGAGAGAGGAGGCGGAGACGAGCGTGCGGTTCGAGAGTTTTTTCGAGACGAATGAACGCGCGTTGGCGTTCAACGAGTGCGAGGCGTTCGACCATCCGCTGGGGGCGATTCTGTGCGTGGACGCGTCGACAAAGGCGACGTACGAGGACGTGTTGGCGTCGTTCGAAGAGATGAAGCGTCGCTTTTTGCGTCTGCCGGTGTTCGAGCGAGGTGGGGCGGATCCGGAGACGTGTTTCGGGAAAGTTTTGGTGTGGGACGCGCGCGCCGGTGGCGCGACGCGAGAAGCCGCCGAGGCGCTGTTGAAGAGCGTACGACAGACTGGGGCGTGGGATTGTGAGTTGTTGGTCGTGAACTCGGATGCGGAGGGTCGAGATGCGTGCGGCGTGGATTGGGACGCGTGTAGGGAGGTGCTCGTGTCTCGAGCGGCGGCCGAGCGCGCAGGCGGCGGAGGCGCGGAGACGCGCGCGAGCGAGGGGCGGTACATGAGCGCTGACGACGTCAAAGGCGCCGAATCGTACGTCAGAACGTTCGTGACGAAGATACTGGTGCCGCACATGGAGCGTAAACTCTTCGCGCTCTCGACGCAGATTTATAACACGCGGAAAGGTTTGCGCAATCAGTTTAGAAGTTTTTGGGGTCGGAGCACGACGACGACGACGCGGGAGACCGGGCAAGGACACAGCTCGCCCGAATCGCAGATCAGACTCGCCGGTGATTTAGCGTACATGGTGGGAGATTTCGAATCCGCGCTGGCGAATTTCAAGCTCGTGCACTACGATTACAAGTCGCAGAACGCTCTGAAACGCTTGGCGTCTTCGTACGAGGCGATGGCGCACGTGTACTTGGCGACGCGTCACTCGCGCAGCGTCGCTGACGTAAAAAAGGACATCGATCACGCGTATAACAGCGCGATGACGAATCTGCAAAAACTAGAAGCGACCGTCGGACAGGGAGATCAACAGCGGTCGCACATCGAGATGTTGAAGACGCGCTCTGCCGTCGAGCACGCCGAAGCCTTGTCGGTTCTCGGCGCGCACCGCGACGCGCACGTGCCTCTAGTGCTCGCGTCGGCGTTTCACGCGTCCGACCTTCGCTCGGCGCTCTTATTGGAGCGCGCGGCGTTCTCATTCATTCGCGGCGAGTCCGCCATGATTCATAAATTCGCCTCGTACATGGTCTTGGCGGGCGCTCGATACGTCCGAGCCGGCGCGTTCCCCGCGGCGACGCGATGTTACGCGTTCGCACTTCCACCAACGGCGGATGAAACTTCGTGGAACGCGGCGCAAGAGCACTTGAATACCACTCTGGGTCGACTCGTCGCCAACGCCGGACACGCGCGGACGGCGATGGAGTTTCACCGAGAAGCGATGCGACGAGCCGCGCATTTACCCGCCGACGCGCAGAAGACGCGCTTCGATACGCTCGAGGAGTACGTTCAAAAGTACGAAAACGAGTGCGCGTCGGAAAAGCGCGACGTTCGCGAGGATGAGATCGCGTGTCCGCTGCCGAAGATGAACGCGAACAAAGTGCACGTCACCTTTGCCGACGACCGCAAATCCACCGAATCGAGTTCGGATAACGGGAAAGAGGCTTGGAGCGCGATCGAGCGCGGTGGCGTCATACCTCAAAACCTATTGACGAGTTCGTCGAAACCTAATTGGCTCAGCGGTGGTGGACGACAGGTTGAGGTGGATCAAACGGCGGTGTGCGCGTTGGGCGAAGATTTAAAGGTCGACGTCGAATTGAGCAATCCGCTTCGGTACGCGCTGGAGTTGAAAGACGTGCGACTTTTGTGGGAGTTCACTTCGGCATCAGGCGCGACGACGTCGAACGACGTCTTCGAGACGACGGATGATTCTCTCGTACGAGCCCAGAAGGAGCGGAAGACGCTTCGCGCGCATTCCACAGAGACGTTTACGCTCAGCATAACGCCGCGCGCGTCGGGAGTGCTTCGCGTAAAAGGCGTCGCGTGGACGGTCGGCGAGAAAGGAATCTTGCGAGGGCGACAGTATTTTGACGTCTCGGCGCCGCGAACACGTCGAGGCGCGAACGGTGAGTGGTTGCGAGACGTGCGAAAGCACCAGCGTTTAATCTTCAACGTGTGCGAGACAGTGCCGAGATGCGAGGGCACGCTCGAACGCGTCCCCGGAGAGGCCATAGACGGGTCTCTACACCGCGTCGATCTCGTCATCACGAACGTCACGCAACCGATGGCGAAACACATCCGCGTGCGCGTGCCCACGGCGTTGCTTCGTCCCGTGGATCCGTCGCATGCGCCCGTGGCCGAACCGACGATTCGACGCAACGCGAGCCGAGAGAATCTAGACGACGCCCAAGACGTCTTCGGGTCGAACAATGACGGCGCCATCGATCCCGCGGGCGCGGTGTACGCGCTTCCGGCGTGGGAGACGCTCGCATCCGGGTCCACGATTCGCTGGCCGCTGTGGTTTCATCCCAGCGCCGTCGTCCGCGCGCCCGTGCGCGTGTGCGTGTGTTACCAACCGGAACCACCGGCGCCGAAACTGCTTCGTTACCGAACGATTCGCATATTTGAGAGCGTGGACGTCACGCCGTGCGTGTGCGTGACGGCGAGGACGATGCCGTCGCCGTCGCACCCGTTGGCGAGAATCGTTCGATTAACCGTCTCGAGCGAGGCGAATCAAACCAAGACGTTCATACTCAACAGTGTTCGTCTGGGACGAACCAAGGCGCGCGACACGTACGAATTGACACCGTTGATGAAAAATCCGAACGAACCGCGCGTGATTCGTCCGGGAGAAACCGTCGAGACGCTCATCAAGTGCTCTCCCGCCGAGACGTCGAGCGAGACGTTGAATTTCGCGGGAGACGCGCGCGAGGACGTCGTCGAGCCGCTCTTTGACTTTCACAACGTGTACAAGGGGAAGAAGGCGAACGTTCCGCACGACGACGTCGCCGCG
>Ga0255778_10004809_pt1 | contig 11073 bp, 16 predicted proteins | sample 071ome_31_FD_179976 | JGI IMG/M metagenome (GOLD analysis project Ga0255778, IMG submission 179976) | Coastal salt marsh microbial communities from the Groves Creek Marsh, Skidaway Island, Georgia - 071405CT metaG (version 2) | ecosystem: Environmental > Aquatic > Marine > Intertidal zone >...
AAGCTCTTTTTGAGCATTAGCTACTTCTTCATCATTCTGCATTCAATTTCTCCTGCATTAAGTCGTGATACTCTGTCTCAGCTTTATATAAATCTTTAGCTAAGACCTTCATTTCCCACTGAAGTTTATCTAACCTCTCTTTAGCAGCGCCAAGAGAAGTTAACTCTCCATCTGAGAATCTATAACCAAGCCTCTGTTGTTCATCTAACCAAAGCTTATAGTTTTCTTCTACAGTCATAATGTTTCCTTCCCATATTTTCTATATGCCTGATATACAGTAGCAGCTGAAGCCTTAAGACCTTTAGATTCAAACCACTCTGATATCATCCTAAAACTAAATTTCTTATTGTCCTTTAGTTCTACAATAACTGGAGCTAAATCTCTCCACTTACTAGTTCTACTTACCTCTGCTACTTCTTCTAAAATAGCATCTTGTAATAATTCACGATAAAATTCTTTCATTGTTATACTCCTAATCAATTAAATACATATAAGCATGTATATTGTTTTGCATAAACCACTCTTTACCCTCTTTAAAGGTTTCGTAGTGACCGCACTTATACGCCGCCATAAGGAAATCATAAAAGGTTGCCTCAGCACCGTTAAGTACTATCTCAATACCAGAATAAGGATTAACTCTTATCTGGTCTTCATTGACATCAAACCAAAGGTTATCGTCAGTGAAATGATATGGATATTTGTTCATTAGATTTCTCCTAGTTACTTTGACTATAAAAAGACATTATAACACAAGTAACAAAATGCTATAACGCCTTGTTTTTAATAAAAAATCTCTAAGCCTCCCTTATAGAGAAAATTTAATTAAACTCTCTACTTAATTAGAAGCTGTCAGAGTATCCTCAAAGGAAGTCGATGAAGTATAGTGCAGGTGGAACTATATGGAGACCCCTTTAAATCCCCTAAAGAGGATACTCTGATGTGCTTTAATAAGTATTTAAAAGAATAAAGTATCAACATACTATGATAGAACTCTATATGAGCTCACTTGTTCTACTTTATTCTTCTAAATGCTTATTGATGTTTGAATGAAAGGAATTAAATATGTCTAAAAATGTTAAAATAAATCCTGATACAGGTTTAAAAAATCCTGTTCCAGAAAAACTAAAAGCTCACTGCTTTAAATCAGGAGCTGAGTGGAACGGTAACGCAGCTGGAAGACCTAAGGGCACTAAGAACAAGCTGCGTAAAACTGCTGAAGCGTTAGTTGATATGGAAGTACAATCTCCTGCGGAAGTCTTTATTTATATTAGAGAAACCGCCTTAGCTAACGGTGACCTTACATTAGCGCTTCAAGCGAATAAAGAACTAAGCAAATTTGTAGAAGCTACTGCTGACGCATCTGCTAAGAATTCTAAGGCGAAGCCTAAAGTAAGCGATATGAGCGATAAAGAGCTCAAAGCTAAATTAAGTAAATTTAAAATTGCATAGTTACAAGGACAATAAAACTATTTTCTGACGTAATTTAAACAAGGACAATAACACTCTGTAGAGAGTTTAATATAACAGCTGTGCTGCTCTGTTAACTCTCTCCAAAGTTATATGAGATATTTCATTTACTTCTTGTACCTCCTTGCAGTTACTTTAACTACACAGTAGATTACAAGAGAATAAATGAATGCACCAACTATTAAGCCCATAAGCCTACAACCCGAAGTCAGCGTTGTTGCCTACGACTTGGTCTTGGTCATCTTCAAAGACAATTAAGCCTTCTTGATAACTCTTGACTGGTTCTGAGTTAGTCATCAATGAGTGACCTGCCTCGTAAGAGACTTGAGTGTCATCACTGACCTCAAACTCATACACCATAGTTGTTGTTATTCTTACTGTTTTCATATGCCCTCCTCGGCATAATGTAACTAACCGTCAGTTACCACCGTTGAAGCAAAATGCTTCTTAGTACATACTCAAAGAATACATACTAAGAAACACTCTCCGAAGAGAGTGCTTCATTGAGGTTAAGCGAATTGACCTACAGTAGTTTTAACTACAGGTCTTAATCCACAGAAGAAACCTCTTGCAGGATTCTTACCAGTCTCGTATGCTACTACAGGAATACAAGGCGTGGAAGATTCACCTACAGTTCTTACTGACTCACGAAGAGCATCAAAGTCTTCAGGACTAAGAGCTTTCCTTAAGCACACAAGGTCTTGAATAGAACCGTTATCGTACTCGATAGTGATAAGTAAGTCACCATCGTTGTAGTAAGTTAAAGCACTACCTACGATTCTAACAGGATTTCTTGTTACAGGTTTGAAACCTGCAGCGACACCATTTGTTAGATGGACTCTATCAGCTGGTGAAGGCTCAAAGAATTGAGCAGTAGTCATGTTAGTTGTTTTGTTTGTTGTTTTAATTGTAGACATGTTAGTCTCCTATATTATGTAGTGTATCCACACTACGGTTAAAATTACTTGTACTTACGCACAAGCACGATTGTTGCGATCATTAAGATCACACCTATAAATGCTAACGTACCATACGCTAGCTCCATAAACGTTAGAAGGTCCATACGACTACCTCATTAGGAATCATAAAGAGATTAACTAACGCTATACCGATTAAGCACAAAGCAATGCCTGTACCTACTACTTTGTACATAAATTTGTCTTCATCATTCACGATAATACCCCGTTAAATTATTGTTCTCAACAAGTCGAGCTAACCAACGTTCAATATAATTAATACTATCATATTTACCTAGTCTCTTAACATGAAGCGAACGGTGAGAATCATTGTCATAATACTTGTAAGGTAATATGACACCCTTAGGAACATAGATACTTCCTAGTTTCATAAAATACTCCTTATACTTTTAAACAAAGAAAAACAAACCGCCAAACGGAGAGAAACAAACCGCAGGACGGAGAGCGAGAGCCAGAGGCGCTCGGGCGGAGACCCCCAAGAAGGAGACCCCCGACGGAGCACCCCCGCCAACCCAAAGGAAAGCGAAGGAGCAGGCGACAGCCTAGGCGAACGAGCCAGGAACCACCGAAGCCACAGCGGAAACACCACAGAAGAAGCCAGGAGCACCACGACCCGAAGCACCAACGGCAACCAACGGAACGCAGGGCACACCAGCGGCAGCAACCGAAGCGACCGAGGCAGCAAGCGAAGCCAAATCCGCAGCAGGAAGAGCCGAAGCCAAGCAAACAAGCGAGACAACAGCAGGACCGCCAGGCGAAGCAGAGAACGAAACGACAAGCGCACCGTCAGCACGGAAGACCGACCCAAGAGGGAAGACACCCGAAGACGGAACGCCAACCGAAGAACGCAACGCAACCGCAGGAACGCCAGAAAGAAGAACAGAACCCGCAGAAGCAGGCGACCAGAAAGCCGCAGAAGCAGCAGAAGAACGAGAAGCCATAAGACAACCCCAAAAGAGCCCAGGAAGAACCAACCGACGAGGCAGAAAAACAAGCCAAGCCCGAAGGAACAAAGGACCAACAGCGCAAACAAAAAGACGAACCGAGCGCGCCACACACGGAACGACACCCACCCACACGGGGGGGCACGGAAACCCAAACGGGAACCGAAGAACCAAAAAAGACACACACACAATAGAAAGACCAACACACATGCGAGTTTGAAAGATGATTGAAGAAAATGAACAAGCGGAAGTTGAAGACTCAACATTCCTAACTCCCTCAGAAATTAGAGAGTTAAACGAACTACAAGCAGAGCTTGAGAAAAGAGAGAAGTGGAAACAGTGGAAAAACAATCCTAAAATGTTTATAGAGGAATGTTTAAAAATTTATCCTAAAGACGCTTCATTAGGTTTAGTATCCTTAAAGATTAATTCAGCACAAGAAAGAATTGTTAAAGAATTTAATCGTCAGATGAAAGAACAGGGGTATGTAAGACTTATTATCTCAAAATATCGTCAAGCAGGATTTAGTACTATTTCTTCTGCGTTAATCTTTCATAGGTCATTGTTTTATAGTAATACAAAAGCGGTAATTATTTCTCTTGACCGACCTACTACGGAGAGTATCTTTAGTATGAGTCAGACTTTTTGGGAGAATTTACCAGAGGATATTCAACCTACTTTAGATAAGTCTAATGTAAGAGAAATGTCATTTGCTAATAATGGTAGTAAGTATAGAGTATTTACAGCTGGTGCTGATAACCCTGGACGAGGTACTACGAATAATGCTTTATTATGTGATGAGGCTGCTTTCTTTCAGAGTGGGGAAAAGGTATTAGCAGGTCTATTTCAGTCGATAGCTTTAAATAAAGGAAGTATTATTATTGTAAATAGTACGTCTAATGGTGCTCAGGGAGTTTATTATGAGCTATGGAATAAGGCAGAAAAGGGAGAAGGATACTTTAAACCTTTATTTGTGCCGTGGTATTTACAGGATGAATATAGATTAAAAGCTCCAGAAGGATTTGAAAAGGATAGTGAAGAAGAAGAATTAGCTAAAAAATATAATTTAGATAATGATCAGCTATTCTGGAGGAGGATTAAGATAAGTGAAACCTCTTCTATGTTATTTAGGCAGGAGTATCCTTTTACAGCTCAAGAGAGTTTTATTCAGAGTGGTAAGGGGGTGTTTGATGCAGAGGCATTAGACAAGTACTTACCAGTAGATCCTGAAAGTATTAGAGAATATTCAGAGGCTAACTCTTTGTTTGACTTAAATAAAGAGGGGTCTTTAAGTGTTTGGGAAGCACCAAGCATGAAGAAAAAATATATTATTGGAGCAGATGTAGCTCAGGGAGTAGGAGGAGACTACAGTGCTGCAGTAGTAATGACTAGTGACAGAGAAGTAGTCGCTATGTACAGGAATAATAGAATAGATCCGACTAGGTTTGGTCAGGTATTATTTTATTTAGGGAGATGGTATAATAACTGTCTTTTAAGCTGTGAGAGTAATTCAGTAGGTATAGCTACCTTACAACAGTTACATTATATGAACTATCCTAATATTTATAGACAGAAGAAAACAGCTAATGCTCAGATTGATGTTATAAATACTTTGGGATTTAAAACCACAACAGCAACAAAAACGCCTATAATATCGAACTTACAAAGTATGATTAAGGATTTTGATATTAGCATACCTTCTAGATTAATGCTAAATGAATTAAGGGATTATGTATTACATAATACTCTTTCAGGAGGTACTAAGATGGGAGCAGCAGTAGGAAAGACAGATGATACTGTAATGGCTTTAGCTATATGCTGTGAGGCTTATAGAACGGATGGTGAGAGATTAGTAGCAAACAAATTTAGTTGGAGTGAGACTAATCAATCATCTTATACAGATACAACTAACTGGTTATAAATATGGGATATAATCCACTAGAAGATGAATACAGTCAATTAGGCGCTGCATTATATATGAAAGGTATAGCAGAAGATAATTCTGATTTAGTAAATGAAGCTCGTAAAGCTAATATATGGAATCAGCCTTCTATTGATGAAATGGAGCCTTGGGCTGGGTATAGATTAGGCAAAGGAGCAAAAGAAGATAAATGGGGTATGTTTAATTTGCCTCCTAGAGATATGGTAGAACAAATTAGTATGTTAGCAGAACAGCAAAGACCATTTGTAATGTCTGGTCCACTGGCTGACAGAGTAGAAGCAGCTGAAATGTTAAGAAGTTCTATGAATTATAATACGCCATACAACACTTACTATCAAAAGTAAATAAAAGAAAGAGAGAATAAATGAGCGAGAAAATCGAGAAAGTATCAGACGATCAGTTGATAGAATCTATCGACAGATATGTTAGAAATTCAGATGGGGGATTCTTTCCTGGCACATCTGATGTAGCTAAGCGAAGAGAAAATTCTATTTATGAAATGAGTTTAGAAGCTAGAGGTGATCTAGCTCCTCAAGGTGTTTCTAAAATAGTAGCTTCAGATTCAGCAGAAATAGCAGAGGGGTATACAGCTCTTATTGTTAAGCTTTTACTTGACAATAATAAATTAGCTATGTTTACTCCTTATGATGATAGCGTAAGCTCGATTAAAAACGCTCAAGTTGCTAGTGATGTAGTCAATTATTGTCTATTTAACTCTAATTCTGATGGTTGGAGTAAGCTTTCTACTTGGATTAAGAGTGCTGTAGTATTAGGAAACAGTGCATTAACTTGGGGTTGGGAAGAAGATTACGACTATGAAATAGAAGAATATGAGACTATTGACGAAGTTTCTCTTGATCAGATACTAGCAGACCCTGATTTAGAAATTATTGGTGATTTATCTATAGATGAAGAAAATAGTAATGGTGAAGATCAAACTATTGTTTATAGTAATGTTAGACTAAGAAGAAAGATAGATAAATCTAGAGTTAAATTAAGAAATGTAGCACCAGAGGCATTTATTATTGATCGTTCAGCTACATCTATACATGACGCTAAGTTCGTAGGTATTGTAACTGAGATGACCCGTTCTGACATTCGTAAGAATTGGAAAGATTTTGAGGGTGATATTAGTGACTTAGGTGAAGAAATCTATGGTGCAGACTTTGATATTGGAAACTTTGCTAGAAAAGACGCAGCAGGTATTTCAACTTGGGATGTTAACTCTCAGTCAGAAGAAGAAGAAGCAAATATAGAAGTTACAGTTATTGAATGTTGGATTAAGTCTGATAGAGACGGTGACGGTATTGCAGAGCTTAAGCACGTAATTAAAGCAGGTAACGTAATCTTAGAAGAAGATGATGTTAGTTATATACCAATAGCTGTACTTAATCCTATTGAGATTCCTCATGAGTTTTATGGTTTATCTTTATTAGATATGGCTCGTAGTCAAACTCAAGCTACTACAGCTATTCTTAGAGGATTTGTAGAGAATGTTTACTTTGGTAACTATGGTAGAACATTAGCTGACCCTAATGTAGTAGACTTTGCAGCATTACAGAATCCATTACCTAAACAGATTATTGCTACTAATGGTAATCCTACAGCTGCAATACAACAGATTCAACCAGAGCCTATTAGCTCAGGTACAACTGGTATGTTAGAATTCTTAGGTTTACAGAAAGAACAATCTACTGGTTTAACTAAAACAGCTTTAGGTTTGAATGATACACTATATGTATCAGGTAATTCAGAAACTAAAATGGCAGGTGCTCAAAATGCAGCTCAAACTAGAATAGAGCACATTGCTAGAAGATTTGTAGAGAGTGGTATTAAAGACCTATGTCGTGGTGTTCTTAGGGAAATGAAGAATAATCTTAAGAATCCATTAAGATTTAGACAAGGTAAAGGATATTCTTCAGTTACAGCAGAAGAATTACAAAGAATACCAGCAAATATGGATTTAGATATTCAAGCTAATTTAGGCGAGAATTCTAATATGAACGTATCAGCGAAGCTAAACCAATTAGCAGAGTTGTTACCTATGATGGCGCAAGATGCTACTGCTTCATCATATGTTAGTCCTATGGCTTCATTTAATCTGGCAACAGATATAATTGAAAACATGGGTATGGATCCAACAAGATTCTTGTTAGACCCTGAAGATCCTAACAACCAACAGATGATTCAACAGCAACAACAATCTGCTACAGAGAGAGCAAACGCAGAAAGAGATTTAGAAATTGGAACTAAACAAGCCAATATTAATCTTATTAAAGCAGAAGTTGATAATAAGAAGATTGATAATAAACGTCAATTACTTCAAGCTGAAGATGAATCTAATAGAAAATGGGCTGAAGTTGCTGTTAAAGCTGCTAAAGATGGTGTTCCTATGCCAGAGAAAGTACCTGTAGACTTCCAAAGTTTATATCAAGATACTGATGCTGACGAGAAACAACAACAGCAAGAACAAGCTATGATGCAGCAAATGCAACAACAGATGGCTCAACAAGGTACTATGGAAGGTCAGCAGCCAGTTGGACCTGACTTAAATAGTTTGATGACTAATGAATGATGAGAGATAGATGAACAATTATAATCGACATCCGAACCATAAAATGGGGGATGATGGCAAACCTAAAAAGGTATCCGTGTATGATGATGCCCAGAGAACACTTAACAAAGGTTACAAGTGTGAAGAGCTGAAGGATACCATGACTATGGTAACGGAAGATATTCTCAATAATTTGTTTAGAGAATGGTTAGATACTAAGCATTACGAAACAGAGCGTAGAGAATTTATTTATAAGTTAGCAATTAGTCAGGGCGCAGTAATTAGAAATATTGAAAATGCTATTACTGCTAAAAATAACAAATCAAGAGAGATGAATGATGAATGATGATAAAGTAAAAAACGAAGCTATTGAACAATTAGATAAAGCTATTAAGGCTCAGATAGCTGTATTAAGCTCAGGTAGAGCTATTGCAGGTAATGCTAGTTCGTTTAATTCTTTAATTGAAGCAAAAAATACCCTTATGAATATGAATTCGGGTAATAATAAAAAAGAAGAAGACGGTAATTTGACGTGTGAAGTATGTGGAACTACTGGTCTTACTAAAGCTATGTATGGAAGATGGCATGGCAAATCCTGTAAAAAGGGATAATGAGGTTCTATTTAAGAACTGTTGATTGTTGATTGAGAGGGTTTAAATAGACCCTTATATTAAGGAGAACTAATATGTCAGAACAAGAAAGCGGAGCTACCCAGTTGGATGAGTCGCAAGTTCAAGACTTTGACTTTGATGCTTTGGCGGATGAAGTACTCGGTGAAGAGACTGCTACCCAAGAAAGTGACGAAGCCACAGAAGAACTCGGAGATGAGAATCCTAGCATCGAAGAGGACGCTGAAGAAGTTGATGAAGTAGAGGATGAAGTTGCAGAAGAAGAAGACACAGATGAGGATGAGTCAGAAGACGCTACCCAAGAAGATGAGTCAGATGAAGCTGTAGATGAAGAAATCGATATGGACTTTGTTGTTCCCATTAAAGTTAATGGTGAAGAATTTGAAGTCACTATGGAGGAACTAGTCGCAAACTATCAAACTAAACAACATCTGTCAAAGAAAGGGGATGAGATAGCGAAACAGGCTAAAGAGTTAGAAGCTTCTCGTGAAGAAGCTACAATGTACGCTAACATCAATGCTGAACTACTTAAAAATGAAGATGCTAAGGACTTAGAAGTTCTTAAATCTCTTCAGGAAAAAGTCGATAAAGCTTATGAGGAAGATGACTATGAAGCTGGTAAACTGAATCGTCAGTTTGAACGAGCTAAAGAAGAATATCAAAATCGTAAAGCTAATAGAGACAAACTAGTAGATGCTATGAGTGCTAAGATGCAAGAGCAACAAGTTGAACAATTCAATAAACAAGTTGAAGTGTTTAATTCTGAAATTACTAATCATATTCCTGATTGGTCTGAAGATGTTGCTATGGCAAATAGAAAGTTTGCTTTAGATTTAGGTCTAAGTGAACAACTTGTAGACTCTATTGTTGATCCAGTAGTTGTTAAAGTAATTGATGGTTATCGTAGATTACAAGAAAGTACAAGTAAAGGTGCTGTTAAAAGAAAACAAGCTCCTGTTAAACGAGTACCGACTAAGAAGCCAGTTCCCGCAAGCAAGAAAAAATCTAATAAAGTTGAGGAAACTCGAAATAAGATTGCTAAGGGTAAAGGAACAGAAGCAGACGATAAATTGCTTTTTGACAATGCCATTGACAGCTTATTTGGAGAATAGTCACTTTATGTTATATAAAGGAAAATAGTAATGGCTACTTATTTTAAAACATCTGGCACTGGTACTACACAGGGCGGACAAAGAGAAGACCTTGCGAATTATATCTCTAACATTTCTAGAGATATGACACCGTTTATGTCTTCAATCGGTAAATCAAAGGCAACTGCTACTCTACACGAGTGGTCAACAGACACGCTAGCTACTGCAGCTTTGCAAGCGGAAGTTGAAGGTTCAACTTTCTCTGCTTCAGACTCTCCAGTAATTCAGCGTATCACTAACCGTACTCAGATCTTTACTAAAGGTATTCAAGTATCTGGTACATTAGAGGCTGTTGATAAAGCTGGTCGTAAGTCTGAATTCAAATATCAGACTGAGAAGCGTGGTAAGGAAATGATGAGAGACATCGAGAAAACTCTTGTTTCTGCTCAAGTTTCTACTGCTTCAGCTACTGCATCTGGTAATGTTAAAGCTGGTGCTAGACTAATGGGTGCTTATCAGTCTTATGCTGTTGAAGGTGTTGTTGCAGGTACTGCAGCTGCTCCTACTGGTACAGGTTCTGCAACTTGTGCTGGTGATGGTTCAAACGTAAACAAGGCTGCTACAGCTCATACAGCTACTGCCTTCACTTTAAACGATATCAACGAAGTACTTCGTGCTATCAATGGTGAAACTTCAGCTGCTCCTTCTAGAGTTATGATGTCTACAACTAACAAAGTTGCATTCTCTAACCTAGTTAACACTGGAACAGGTACTAACGTAAGACGTAACATCGATGACAAAGGCGCTCTAAGACAATCAGTTGATTTGTATGAGTCTGACTTTGGTGATGTAGAAGTTATGCATAACTACCTAATGGGCAATGGTGAAGTATTTATTTACGATCCTTCATTAATGTCTGTTTCTACACTAAGACCACTTCAGTTTGCTGATATTGCTCAAGAAGGTGACTCTCTAAGATCATATATGGTTCAAGAGATTACTTTTGAAGCTAAGTCTCCTACTGGAAACGGTGTTATTGTAGGTGTCGGTTAATTAATCGGAGCCAACAAAGGTGAAAATAAACCCCTGCTATTATGGTGGGGGTTTATTATTAATAGGTTTTTATAAATAGAATCTATTAATAATAAATTGCGAGAATGAAAAATGATTAATGATTGGTTATTTAAAGGTTATAATGTTCAAGTAAAGGGCAATGATATTCGTGTTGCTCAAGATGTTGAAGAACACTTAAAGTGGGCTAAACAACAAAGAGAAATAAGTAAAGAAGGTAGGAAAGATACAGGATTTAAACCATTTTGTAATGTACCTGACTCAGTAGCTTTAGATATTATGGATAAATATAGAATAAACATTCATGATCCACACATTCAACCAGCAGAAAAGAAAAGATTTAAACAAATTATTAAATCAGAGTATCCACATCTGATGTATTATTAGGAGAATTATAT
>Ga0255778_10004827_pt1 | contig 11050 bp, 10 predicted proteins | sample 071ome_31_FD_179976 | JGI IMG/M metagenome (GOLD analysis project Ga0255778, IMG submission 179976) | Coastal salt marsh microbial communities from the Groves Creek Marsh, Skidaway Island, Georgia - 071405CT metaG (version 2) | ecosystem: Environmental > Aquatic > Marine > Intertidal zone >...
ATGCGGAATCGATGGGCCGTCCAAGTGAATACGCTATTCCTCTGCTTAACACTTCAAGCCAGCCCTATCTCTCAGTATTAGAGAGCAGGGAGCTAAGGCAGAGGATTATGAATGTGTCACTCTCGAGAGGCCTTGCAGGTGAGTTTGCAAATGCCGAGATTATCGTTGGTATTGTTAGGCTAAGATCTGAGAGGGCTCAGCTCCTTGGTTATCCGAATCATGCAAGCTATGTGCTCTCAAATCAAACAGCCCAAAATGAGGACGCGGTGATTGAAAGATTGCGAGGCTTAAGCGCAAGCGCGTCTCGTAATGCACTAGCCGAGGCCGAGCAGCTACAGTCAGTGATCGATAGTCAGGGAGGAAGCTTCGAGCTTGAATCCTGGGATTGGCCTTTCTATTCACAGCAGCTTCGTCAGCAGCTCTTTTCATTTGACGAATCAGATTTGATGCCCTACTTAGAAATGAATAACGTTCTAGAAAACGGGGTCTTTTTTGCTGCGAATCTTGCCTTTGGTATTAGTTTTAGTGAGAGGCATGATTTACCCATTTATCAAGAGGATGTAAGAGTCTTTGATGTCACCGATGCCGATGGAACTCAGCTTGGCCTATTTGTTTTTGATCCCTATGCAAGATCAAATAAAAGAGGCGGCGCCTGGATGAATAGTTATGCCTCGCAATCAAAATTACTCGGGACCTCACCAATCGTCGCCAATCATCAAAATATTACAAAGCCTTCAGGCGGTGAGGCTACCCTTTTGACGTTTGATGAGGTGACAACCATGTTCCATGAGTTTGGGCACGCATTGCACGGACTGTTCTCTAATGTTTTTTACCCATCGCTCTCTGGCACTGCTGTACCAAGAGACTTTGTAGAGTATCCATCTCAGGTCAATGAGCTATGGTCAGTATGGCCAGAGGTCCTAGCCAACTATGCGGTCCATTATCAAACCGGAGAACCGATCCCTAGGGATCTTTTAAATAGAGTCATTGAATCAGAACGGTTCAACCAAGGCTATGCAACCTCAGAGTACTTGGGAGCATCAGTGATTGATATGGAGTTACACCGTCTGGCTTATGATGACATTCCAACAGCTGAAGGATTAATGGATTTTGAGGAGTCGGTGCTCGAAGATTATGGGCTAAACCTATCGATGGTACCGCCTCGATACCGTTTCCCATACTTTTCACATATCATGGGTGGCTATTCCGCGGGATATTATTCATATATCTGGAGCGAAGTGCTCGATGCAGATACGGTAGCCTATTTCTATGAGGAGCCTTCAGAGGCTCGCGATAGGGGCCAAGCCCTTCGAGATGGAGTGCTCTCAAGGGGCAACAGTCAAAATGTCATGGAACTCTATAGGAATTTTCGTGGGCGTGATGCAGAGGTTAGATTCTTACTAGAGAGAAGAGGCCTAAATTAAGGTCTCGGTATTTTGGAATTTCTAACCATTGCCATGGCCCATGCTATAGCGGTAGCATCACCAGGTCCTGATTTTGCTCTAGTTCTAAAAACTTCATTGACCAACGGTCATAGAGCAGGGGCAATAGCAGCTCTTGGGATCGCCTCTGGTATTTCACTACATATGTTTTATTGCATTGTAGGTCTAGAGCTTATTCAAAGTTATTTTCAAAGCTATTTTATTTATGCGTCCTACCTAGGGGCAACTGTATTAATTTATTTAGGCTTGAACAGCCTTTATGTTTGTACTTATGGGCAAGACCTTAAAATGCCTGAAGCAGAAGAAAATTTAAAGTCTCGTAATATTTTTTTCGTAGGGTTCTTGACGAATGGAATGAATGTTAAGGCTACCATATTTTTTATATCTCTTTTTGCTATCGTCATTGATATACATACGCCAACCTATGTACTTATCCTCTATGGAGTTTATTTGGTTATTGCCACATTCATATGGTTTTACTTTCTAAGTTATTTTCTTACTAGGGATCGCTTAAGTAATACCTTTAAAAGGCATGAGAATAGGATAAATTTAGCCCTAGGAATCGTATTTATTTTCTTTGGTTTGCAATTTTTAATACAAACTTAATAAATGCAAATAACTTTTATACCGACTTGGTTGAATCTGACTTTCTTCTATAGCATCCTTTACTACACAATTAGGCTCATTGACATGTAGGCAATTAGGAAATTTACATCTACTGGCATGTGCAAAAATCTCTGCAAAAGCAGATGAAATTTCTGATTTTTCTTTAAAATATGGAATAAAACCTCTAACGCCAGGCGTATCTACTATGTCACTTGAGCGATCTATTGAGTAAAGATAGCTAGTGGAGGTAGTATGCGTTCCTTGGTTTTTATTTAAGGCACGTATTTTTTGGATTTCCTCGCCCATAATTTTATTAAGAATTGATGATTTTCCAACGCCTGACTGGCCGACTAAAAGCGAAGCTTGATTATCAAGAAGACCTAAAAGCTCGTTCATATTTTGATCAAATTTTGTAGAGATATGGATTAGCTTATCAACTGGATAGCTCTCAAGTTCGGCTGAAGCATTAATTTCTAAATCTGATTTATTAATAACTAAAAGCGTTGAGATACCAGCTCTATCAGCTGCACATAAAAATGAATCAAGCAACAAAAGGTCGGGTTCTGGATTTGGTGCTATGACCACAGCCAGTTGAGTAATATTTACTGCAAATAATTCGGGCTCTAGATTGGAATTCGCTTTATGAATTTCTGTTTTTCGGTCGTAAACACTTTCAACCTTTAAGGAGCCTGAATCATTGCGAAATTCTACTTGATCACCGACTAGCAGACTGAGTCTTTTATTGGGCAGAAGGAAATTATGTATGTCTCCATTTAATGTTTTGACCCAACAATCATTAAGACCCCGTATGATTACTTTACCTTGCATAGTGCTATCTTATTAGAAATGAGAACATGCTACCAATAAAGCTGATAATATAGATTTCCTATGCATTCAAATGATCACTTAATATGGCTTGATCTTGAGATGACGGGGCTTGATCCATCTACCGATAGAATCATTGAGATCGCTACTGTAATTACTGATAAACAGCTTTCGATTATTGCTGAAGGACCTAATTTAGCTATCCATCAAACCGATGAAGTACTCTCAGGCATGGACGAATGGAATCAAACCCATCATGGAAATTCAGGCCTCCTTGAACGCGTTAAGGAGAGTGACATTACCGAAGAAGATGCATCTAAACTGACTCTTGAATTTTTAAGATCACATATCGATCCAAAGCAATCTCCTATGTGTGGCAATTCAATTTGTCAGGATCGTAGGTTTTTAGCAAATTATATGCCTGAGCTAGAAAATTATTTTCATTATCGAAATTTAGATGTGACCAGCGTTAAAATCATTGGCAATGCTTGGATGCCGAGGGTGATCGAGGCGTATAAAAAGTATCCTAATCACACAGCCTTGGCAGATGTGTACGACTCAATTAATGAGCTGAGATTTTATAAAGAGAAACTCTTTATTAAGACTTTAGACTAGCAATTCTTTGCCAAGTATCGATTACAGAATCTGGATTTAATGACATGCTCTGAATCTTTTGCTCGACGAGCCATTCAGCTAAATCGATATGATCAGAGGGCCCTTGACCACAAATACCAATATATTTTTCATGACGGTTACAAGCTGATATTGCAAGTGCTAGCATATGCTTCACAGCTGGATCCCGTTCATCGAACGCATCAGCAATTTTTGATGAGTCCCTATCAAGACCTAAGGTGAGCTGTGTCATGTCATTAGAACCGATTGACATGCCATCAAAGTACTCGAGAAAATCATTAGCCAGCACAGCATTACACGGGAGTTCACACATCATAATAATTTTTAGATCATCCTTGCCTCTCTCGAGACCTTGATCTTTGAGTAAATTAATAACGGATTTTGCCTCAGTTAACGTTCTTACAAAAGGAACCATGATTTGAACATTGGTCAGACCCATTAACTTTCTAACCTTTTGAATCGCTTTGCATTCAAGTTCAAAACAGGGCCTAAAATTTTGATCAACATACCTTGAGGCACCCCTAAATCCGAGCATTGGGTTCTCCTCATCAGGTTCATAGAGCTCACCACCAACCAAATTAGCATACTCATTTGATTTAAAATCTGATAAGCGAACGATGACTGGTTTTGGGTAAAATGCTGCAGCAATCGTACCGACGCCTTCGGCCAGCTTACTGACATAAAAATCAATCGGGCTATCGTATCCAGCGGTATAGCTATCTATCGTTGATTGTAATTTTGAGGGCAGATCATCATAGTCAAGGAGTGCCTGCGGGTGTACACCAATCATTCTATTAATAATGAATTCCAATCTAGCAAGCCCAACCCCCTCATTGGGAATGCCTGCAAAAGAAAATGCTCGATCAGGATTTCCAACGTTCATCATTATTTTTACTGGAATTTCCGGAAGCTTCTCAAGCGAGCTCTCTGTTTCAGAGTAATCTAATAATCCCTCGTAGATCTTTCCTTCATCGCCTTCTGCGCATGAGACCGTCACTTTTTGACCATTTTTAATCACCTCAGTGGCACTATCGCACCCTACGACCGCAGGAATGCCAAGCTCTCTAGCAATAATGGCAGCATGGCAAGTTCGACCACCCCGATTAGTCACAATTGCTGATGCTCTTTTCATGACAGGCTCCCAGTCAGGGTCAGTCATATCGGCGACCAGAACATCACCATCCTCAACTAAATGCATATCAGCAACATTTTCAATGACCTTGGCCAAACCTGAACCAATTTTTTGTCCGATACTTCTCCCCGTGATTAATACCCTTGCAGTTTGTTTGAGTGCAAAGCGTGTTGTGATGTTTTTAGCTCTACTTTGGACCGTCTCAGGTCTTGCTTGAAGGATATAAAGTTCACCATCATTGCCATCTTTGCCCCATTCAATATCCATTGGTCTACCATAATGTTTTTCAATAATTAGCGCTTGCCTGGTTAATTGAAGAATCTCATCTTGGCTTAATGAGAAATTGTTTTGATCTTCAGGTGAAACATCAATAGTCTTAACACGTTCTTCCGGATCATCGCTATAAACCATTTTAATTTTCTTACTTCCTAGATTTTTTCTAAGGATAGGCATCTCTGCTTTATCCATAAGAGTCTTAAAAACATAAAACTCATCTGGATTTACTGCTCCCTGAACAACCATCTCACCCAGCCCATAGCTAGAGGTAATAAATACTAGATCTCTAAAGCCAGACTCAGTATCCAAGGTAAACATGACCCCACTAGATCCTAGGTCACTACGTACCATTTTTTGGATGCCTACGGATAGTGCAATGAGCGAGTGTTCAAAGTTATTATGATCCCGATAGGCAATGGCTCGGTCATTAAATAAAGATGCAAAAACTTCATGAATTGCATGAATGATCTTTTCTTTACTATTAACATTTAATAGGGTTTCTTGTTGTCCTGCGAATGAAGCTTCAGGTAAGTCTTCTGCAGTTGCTGATGATCTAACAGCAAAATTAATCTCATCATTAGGATCGATTAAAGCCAGCTCACCTAAAATTGCTTGGTTTAATTCTTCCGGGAAAGGAGTCTTTAAAATGAGTTCCCTGATTTCTGCACCGGTTTTAGTAAGCTCAGAGATATTTTCAACATCGAGACCCTCAAGCTTCTTATTAATGATCCCTTCAATTCCTCCGCTTCTTATGAAGTGCCTATAAGCATGCGCAGTCGTTGCAAAACCTCCGGGCACCTTAACGCCTAATCCATGAAGCTGACTGATCATCTCACCAAGAGAAGCATTCTTACCCCCGACATGCTCTACATCGGACATTCGGCAATTTTCTAATTTAATAGTAAAATCAGTCATAATTAAAATTCATAATAGAAGGTATATTTTAATGAGTTTTCGTCCTGTTTTTTATATTTCTGACCAGACGGGCATCACTGTGGAGACCCTAGGTAATAGTCTTTTAAGACTTTACCCTAGCGTTAAAACTAACATAATTACGTTGCCTTTTATAGACTCTATTTCCAAGGTAAATAAAGTTGTTGATGATATCAATGACTTGCAAAAAAAGTCAGGAACCAGACCTGTAGTATTTGTCAGTATCATTAACCCAAAGATTCGCGAGATTATTAGCTCCCAAAATTTTTTGGTGCTAGATCTTTTTGAGTTATTTCTAGCACCTCTGACAGCTGAATTTAATGAAAAGCCCTCAAATGAGAATATCAAATCCCATACCGATGCAGATTCTAAAGAGTATGAGGGTAGAATGGACGCGACAAATTTTGCGTTGAGCTCTGATGATGGCGTTGCAATGGCAGACTATGCCAAGTCAGACATCATCCTTGTTGGCGTCTCAAGGTCTGGCAAAACACCGACTTGTCTTTATTTGGCTTTGAGATACGGTGTCTTTGCCTCTAATTATCCTCTGACTGAGGAGGACTTAGAAGAATCAAAGCTCCCCAAAGCGCTTGCTCCCTACAGGTCGAAGCTTTATGGATTAAGCATTTCGCCTGAGCGATTAAGAACCATTAGGGTAGCTAGGAGAGGCGAAGGAAAGTACTCATCGCAACAGCAGGTTAATTTTGAATCGAGAGCTGCTCTAACACTGTTTCAAAAAAATCATATACCATTCAGTGACACAACCCATCAGTCCATTGAGGAAGTTGCCAGCCGTATTTTTTCTGAGACAAAGCTTGTACGAAGGATTAGCCCCTAAACTTTATGGGGTATCACCTAAGCTAACTCTGAAATTATTATCCGTTGCACTGATAAAATCAGCTAATATCTTACCCGTTTCATTAAGATTAAAGTCAGGGATGGTATCGGGTGTAATAAGATCTACAGATGCTACCTGCTCATAGCCATTAATCGATCTCCAATGATTAAATCGATTGAGTCTATCTTGATCCTGACCATCCCTATCATCCTGCCTCTCCTCTCTGTTAAGCGTGATCTCTGATAGAGATTGGTTATTGATGGATGCATCTACATTGCTTTGAAAATAAACCAAATCTGGGTCTGATAGCATTCTTAAGTTATGATTTTGTCGCAAGACTGAGATGACATTGGTCAGATCCTGGGATTTACGAAATCGTGTTCCGGGAATTTGATCCCAGGGCAGGGCTGCGGTGGAGCTGCTCTCACCAATCGAACTTGAATCAATGGCGCTGGGCAATGTAATGTCTGGTAACACGCCTCTATGCTGTGTGCTTTCTCCGGTAATACGGTAGTATTTTCCTATGGTCAAGGTGAGTTGACCGTAGTCATCATCCCTAGAAAATTGATCCAAATTAAACATGTTTTGAACCGTTCCCTTGCCATAAGTTTGTTGACCCACAACAATGCCCCTTCCGTAATCTTGAATCGCTCCTGCAAAAATTTCTGAAGCACTGGCACTATACCTGTTAACCAATACAGCAAGTGGACCGGAATAAATTGCACCTCTACTCGGATCACCTAAAACATTCGCTGGACCACGCCTTTCTTTGATTTGCACAATTGGGCCTTCATCTATAAAGAGTCCCGTTAATGAGGTTGCCTCTGAGAGATGTCCACCACCATTATTTCTTAAGTCAATGACAAGGCCATCGATACTCTCAAGCTGGAGTTCATCAACAAGTCTGGCAACATCTCGAGTGGTGCTTGTATAGTCATCCTCACCCTCGGATCTTGCGTCGAAATCCTGATAAAAGCTAGGTACGGTTATGACACCAATTTTTACGACAGAATCTAAGTTATTGATTTCCAATATAGAACTTTTTGCCGCTTGTTCCTCAAGCTTGATTTCATCTCGAGTAATGGTAATTACATCAGGCGCTGCTCCTTGAAGGGATCCTGCTCTGAGAATGTGAAGCGTTACATCGGTTCCTCTTGGCCCCCTGATTAGCTGTACCACATCATCAAGCTCCCACCCTATAACATCGACAGGGTCATCATCAATAGACTGCGAGACGCCTATTATTCTGTCTTGAGTAAATAACAACCCACTTCTAAAGGCAGGACCGCCAGGGGTAATATCAGAGATAGTCACCATATCCTCATTTAATTGCAGAGTTGCTCCGATGCCCTGGTAGCTGAGACTCATTTGAATTCTATATTCCTCGCTATTTCTTGGTGTGAAGTAAGTTGAGTGGGGGTCGACAGATCGCATCATAGAGTTAATATATAGCTCAAAAATTTCAGCTTCAGTGACATCATGGGCACCATTTCTAATGCGCTCATATCTTGCGCTTAGCGTTTCCCTAATCTCGTCCCATGTTTCACCAATAAGGGTTAGATTTAAGGCATCATTTTTTACGCGCTTACGCCATAATTCATTGGACTCACTAATATTTCTTGGCCAATTAGAATTATCTCGATCAAAGACAAATGATTCATCTATAGAAAAATCAATTTCATTTTCTAAAAGTGACAAGGCATAATCAATTCGGTTATCTACCCTTGCTTGGTATAAGTTGAAAATTTCAAAGGCTGGGGAAGTGTCACCATTTCTTGACAAGTTGTCAATTTCAAATCGAAATCTAGAAAAGGAAGAAACATCAGAAGATAGAAAGTAATACCGACTACCGTCAAGATTATCTAAGTATCGATCTAAAATTTCTGAGGAGAGTGAATTATCAATATCAACCCTCTCATAATGAAGGCCCTCAGTGATCCTTACAATCCTGCTACTTATATCTGAATGAATTTCAAGCGGATAGAGCTCCTCAAAAAAAGAATCCATCTCTTGTGCAAGAAGGGGGCTAAATAATAGAAAGGCAAAAAGAAGTATTCGTCTATTCATTAATGTTATTATAAGCCCTATAACAGGACCAAAGAAGATAGGGCGAAAAAGCTAAAAAAAGTGCACCGAATCTAAATTCTAGAATCGCTAAAAGATAAGATCCAAAAAACTGCCTTATACCACCGCCCTCGAAAGGCCCAATTATGATTGCACCCACGGGATATATACACATAGGGACGATCAATACGCCAACCATAAGCGAGAAAAATAATATCTTAATTTCTATTAAGAAATTCATTTAAATTATTGATTTGAAACAAAAAAATTACTTAATTGCCCTGACAGGCCCTCGCATGCGGCTTGCTGAGTTCTAACCACCAGGGGGATCGGGATAATAAGCGCCGGGATCATAGACCTTCCGGTGTAATCAACATAAATCGTTCCCGCAGAGTCAAGTGTCTTAATGTCCCACACGGTTGCATCATATCTCGCATCATCTTCCCACCATGCCAAGCCAACACAGCCAGCTCCCGCGGGTCCAGCAGAGCAGCTAATGGTCCCACCACTATCAGTTCTATCAGTAGAACCATCAAGCCACACAATATACCTGACGCCTGTTTGTGCTATCTGATCAAATACCAAATCATTTTCAAGAAGCGTAGCAAATTCTAGCGTGGTTAAAGGTGCGGTAGAGGGCTCGAACCATGGGAATAGGGCATTTTCAAACATTCGCGACGGAAAAATAGGAATGCCGCTACTTCCAGATGATAGCCTGCCGGAAATACAATCCACTAACGAAGATTCAGTTTGGTAATTTGCTTGGTGCTTTCTTCCTAGGATGACAATACTTTCGCCTTGCTCAAGATTGCTGGTAGTCTCCATAAAGGGCTCTACCCTTGCAGTAACACCACATGCAGCCATGCATAAAATTGCTGCTAATAAAACAGAGAATTTATGGATACGTGTGATCACTCTTTAATGATGACACATGTATTGAGAGGGTTGCAATTCCAATATCTAGATATTTAAAGGTTTAGGGAGGTTGGTAAGGTTGCAATCATATTTACTCCCGCATCCCTTAGTGCGCTCTGGATTGCTTCATTGACTGAGCCCTCCCGATCCCTAAAAATCTCGGACCTCCCGTAACCGGTTATTAGCGCCTCACCGGTATTATTTCCGGAGGTATCAAAAGCTGTAATCGTAAACTGCATCCAGGATTCAGCAAAAATATCATTCCCCCTAATTGGGGCGTCAAACTCAAATCGGCTGAGACGAGGATAAACAATAAGATCAATCTGATTTAGGTCAACTGAATCCTCTTGGCTGTTTATGAAGGTGACCTCTGTAAACAAACCTGTAAAAATATTTCTCACTAAATCGGCAGCTGCAGGTCCTACTGTAATCGACCAGTTGGCCTGTCCGTCAATGTTTTCATTGTACTGAAACCCTTGCAAATCATTATCTATAATCACTGCCGCATGGAAGGGCATCGATGCAATAAGGGGCGCAGGAACACTTGAGATGACTGTGATTTCTGAAGCACAGCCTAAGAGGCTCATAGCAATTATTATTGATAAGAGCCTCTTAGGTAACATTAGTTTAGTACCAGTTTTCTAATCTTCTAACCTCGATACCGTCATCTATGAGGCTTTCAAATAAATCTACATCGCTTCCTCTGTAGTGGTAAGGGAAGACGATATTGGGTCTAAATTCATTTACAGCGCTGGCTGCCTGATCTTCGGTCATCGTGTATGGAAGGTTAAAACAAATAAAGGCAGCATCGATATCCTGTAAATTTCTCATTTCAGGGATATCCTCGGTATCACCGCTGACATAAATTCTGGTATCGCCTAGAGTGATCACATAGCCGTTACCCCTTCCTGGATCATGATACATGAGCCTCTCTTCGGTTAGGTTGTACATAGGGATTGCCTCGACTGAAACTCCAAAAGCATTAAAACCCTCTCCGTTAGCAATAGTCTGAAGGTTGTAGGTAATGCTTCTTGATGTATTAAAGAGCTCTCCAAATAAAGCATTGGGAGCGATGATCAATGTGCTCGGAGATAAAAGCTCAAGAAGTACATCAGGCTGAAAATGATCCCCATGGATATCAGTCACCAAGATCAGATTTGGACTAGGCATAGAAGCGTACGCATCGCCAACAGGGTCTACATAAATGCTGATATTATTCCAATCAATATTAAAACTCGCGTGACCTATCTCAGTAATGGTCACATCTCCTGTATCCGATTCTATAATACTTTCAGCAGACACTGCATGAGACACAAATAAAATGGATAGAATTAAAATGTACTTAAACATATTTTCTCCTTCTTAATATAATTACCAAACGCTAGG
>Ga0255778_10004837_pt1 | contig 11038 bp, 11 predicted proteins | sample 071ome_31_FD_179976 | JGI IMG/M metagenome (GOLD analysis project Ga0255778, IMG submission 179976) | Coastal salt marsh microbial communities from the Groves Creek Marsh, Skidaway Island, Georgia - 071405CT metaG (version 2) | ecosystem: Environmental > Aquatic > Marine > Intertidal zone >...
CTTCGTCGAAGTAGCGGATGAGGCCAGCCGCTTGCTGAATGCCGCCACCGTCGGACTTCTTCGCCATGGTGCTCGACCCGCCGAGCCACCCGGTCCTTATGAACGGTGCGTGCCCTCAGGTGAGGTCGACGACGTCGAGGTCGTCGTGCAGGCTGAGCATCGACGTGCCTTCCGCATCAGCCTCCAGCGCCTCAAGGTGGACAGGATCGGCTTGAATCAGGGCAGCCTCGGCACGGGCAAGCGCTCGCTCCACCCCTGGCGCATGGTCTTCGCTCAACGCACGCCGAGCCAAAGCAAGGTCCTCCTCCACCTGCATGAGGTGGTGTTGCATTTCGGTTGCTCGTGCATCGTCTTCGGTGCCGTCCAGCCACGCATGCAGCCGTTGCACAACGTCCTCGTGGCGGTCGTTGAGCGCGCGAATCTCTGCCCGAAGTCCATCCCGTCCCCGGCGAACGGCGTCGTGCCAGGCCGCTGCGTGCGTGGATTCGTCCAGCCCGTGGCGCATCAACGCACGCCGGCCGGCGCCGCCGTGGCGCAGGACCCATGGGTCGCGCCCCAAGGCGGCACAGAGGTCGAAGACCAGCCGGTCGGCAGCGTCAGCATCACCTTCGAACGTGAGTTCGTTCAGGTAGCCATGACCCACAAGGCCGAACCCCCAGTACGGGCGTGAGCGAACGACGAGGTGGAGGTCTCCGGCATGGACGTCGAGGACCCACCGCTGTTCGTCAAACCGAGGGCGTTCCACGACGGTGATGGTTGCGGCTTGCCGCAGGCCGTGCAGCAAGGTGGTGGCCACGTCTCCGAGGTAGATGACGTCCCCATTGCCCCGCCCTCGACGGGGGCGAAGGCTTCCGGCCTCGTCCACCTCGTGGTCAGGTCCCGCTCGTAAGACCTGAGCGACGAGGTTCGCGGGGCTCGCCATGCACTTTGCTGGGTACAGTCCCTTCATGTCCTCATCGGTCCGACGCACCAAGAGAAGTCTTCTTAGCCTGCATACCGCATCTCAGCCTGAGGCGATTTCATGGCGAAGAAGGCAGCATCGGACAACCTGACGGACCTGCCCGGTGTGGGTCCCAGCACTGCAGCGAAATTGACCGACGCGGGCCTTGATTCAGCAGAACGGATCCTCGAGGCGGGCAAGGACGGGCTCGTGGCCGCGGGCATTGGCGCAGCCACCGCTGCCAAGATCCTCGCAGGGCTGGCCAAAGACGCCGGAAGCAAGGTTGCTTCCGCTGCAAAGTCCGCTTCCTCCAAGGCGGCCAAGACCGCGACAAAAGCGGCCACCAAGGCAGCGGCGAAGGGCACGGTCAAGGCAGCCAAGGCGGCGGCCAAAGGAACGGCCTCCACCGCAAAGGACGCTGTGAAGTCCGCCGCGTCCAAGGTGCAGACCGCAGGACGCACCGAGCGCTTGAGCAGCTCTTCGACCAAGATGGAGCAAAAAGGCAAGACCCTGAAGACGCCAAGCCTTGCGGACATCCTCACGCGGCGCTCCTCCGAGTGACGCAAGCACGAAAGTCCCTCATGCTGAGCATCCCTCGTGCCTCGACGGAAGTACGGACGGCTTCGCAAGGCCGTTGAAGTTCCACCGAAGGAGAATTGCTCGAGGTGCCGGTCCGGCAAATTTTGCCCGCTCCCGAACCACGCCGGCGAGCGTGTGTCGCCGTCACGATCGTGGTCTGGGCCTGCGAAGGTCCCCAAGCGTCGGCGCGCCTCGGACCGGTGATCACGCTTCGTCCACACGGACACCGACGCTGCTCGTGGCAGGGGTCGTTTCTTCGAGGCGTGCCTCGTCGGGCACGCTCGGCATCGTCTCTCGTGCTGCTTGGGCACGATGGTAGACCTCACGCAGGGTTTGGTCGCCGATTTCGAGGTACACCCGCGTGGTCGCGATGCTCGCGTGGCCAAGCAGGCGTTGGATGCTGACCAAATCCGCCCCTCGTTCCAGCAGTCCAGTGGCGAAATTGTGGCGCAGCACGTGTGGCGTGAGGCGGCCCCGAGGGAGCCCTGCAGCGTCAGCGAGGCCTTCCATCATCCGCTGCACGCTTCTCGGGCTGATGCGTTGGCCTCGCTGGCTGACGAGCAGCGCACCCCCTGGGTCGTCCGTGCGAAGGGTGCGTTGCTCAAACCACAGCACGAGTTCGTGCAACGTCCTGTCGGTGAAGAGCACGAGGCGATCTTTGTCGCCTTTTCCGGAGCGGACCATGGCCGATCGGTCCTCTGCGTCCACCGCGTCAAGGTCCATGTCGCAGAGTTCGCTCACGCGAAGCCCCGTGTCGAGCATCAGGGTCACCACCACCCGGCACAACGGATCTTCGTGCCATTTCGCAGCGTCGAGCACGTTGCTCAACTCCCGTCGCGTGAGCGTTCGCGGCAACTTTCGTCCCGTTCGAGCCCGCACCAGATGTTCGGGCCAACGGTGCCCGAGCCATCCCAAGAGGTGACGTGCGGCAGCAAGTCGGGTGTTGAAGGAGCTCGGCTTCAGGTCGCTGAGGCTGTGCACCCATCGGTCAAGACGTCCGTTCAGTGGCTCGATGCGGGCTGCCAGCGCCTCCACGGACAGGGCCGCCGCGTCGTCAAGCACGCCCTCCCCCGGGAGCACCGTGTCCACCAAGGGATGAATGGCGGCCATGTAGGTCTTCGTTGTGTTTTCCGACTTTGATTCCGTACGAAGTTGTTGGAGGTAGCATTCCAACCATGGCAGGTGCCGCATATGCACGAGTCGAGGGGGGAGTTCGACGTCCCGGTCCACCGCAAGACGACGCTGGCTTGGCCTCAGCGCCCTGCGTTGCGTCCCTCTGTCCGTGTCCATTGGCGTCACCGCCTGCCGCCGAAGCGGCGTGCATCCCATGCCCGAAGGCACCCCTCCATTGGGGTGGTGGGCTTGAACCTATGGCTCAGGGTTCAGCCGTGTCGCGTTCGTCTGGAAGCGGCTGGTCCGGCGCGGCGTCCGGCAACCGATCCACAGCCTTGTGCAGGCTCCTTCGGAGGCTGGCTCGCGGGCCGGTGCACAGCACCATGTCGTCGAAACGGAGTTTGCTGTCCGCTGGCGGATTCCAGAGCATGCTCTGGTTGCGGAGGACACCGAAGACCTGCACCTCGCCGTTGAAGACCTCCTCGATGGAACATCCGATGAGGTGCGGGTGCCGACGCACGATCACGGTCATCACGCCGTCCTCGGGGAGGGTGCGGAGCAGCCCGTCGAGTTGCACCTCACAGAAGGCCGAATCACGGATGGCGTGATCGACAATCGCGCCCGCCACGTCCACCCCGCTCGCGGATTCGATGCCTTGCAGGCCGGGGCTGGAATTCACTTCCAGCACCATCGGGCCGTCCGCGCCTTCGAGCAGGTCCACCCCGGCGATGTTCAGTCCGAGCACCCTCGCTGCCCGTCGGGCAACCTCGGCGTACTCTGGTGCGAGGTCAACCGGTTCGACGGTTCCGTTGAGGTGGAAGTTTGAGCGGAATTCCCTGCCACGTGCGCGGCGCCGCATGGCGGCGATGACCTCATCGCCGACGATGATGACACGGATGTCCTTGCCGTGGCTCTCGGCGACGTATTCCTGAATCAACACGTCTTGACGGGCGTGAAGCAGACCCTGAACGAGGGATTTTGCCTCGTAGGCCGTATGGCGAAGGAACACACCCTGGCCTTGCGTTCCTTTCGTGACCTTGACCACCACGGGAAGTCCACCCACGGCGTCGATGGCACGTTCGACGTCGTGGACACTACGGACGTTCACCGTACGGGGAATTGGGATGTGGTTCCGTGAGAGCAGTTGGCTGGCACGCAACTTGTCGCGGCTTTGGAGGATCGCCGTCGCACTGATGGCCGTCCACACCCCTTTCTGGTCAAGGTGACGGAGCAAGGCAGTGCCATGGTCCGTGATGGAATGTCCGATCCGAGGAATGACGGCATCGTGGGAGAAGGGCTCACCGTTCACGAGGACCTCGACCTGGCCGTCGGCGACCAGCAAAGAGCATGAGAGCGGGTCGATCACGGTCACGTCGACACCGCGGTCGTGCGCTGCCTCCACCAAGCGCCGGGTGCTGTACAGCCGCGGGCCCCGTGAGAGGATGGCCAACCTCGGCTGCATGAGCGCCGCCGAGCGCAGGTTGCTTTTGACGCCATCGCTCACGAGGGACCATCCACGGCCGAGGATTTGAAGAGTCGGGTCCACCAGCGCGACGTCATGCTTGAGGACGAGGACTCCGACATCGGCGACGGCATCGAGGCGGTCCCCAGCGAGGTCCTTGTTGACGAGGACAGGGACGACATGCTCGAGGAGATGTCGCTCGAAGCGAGGCTCGAAGGCCTCGAACGCGCCCGCTGGAACGTCTTCATGTTCCTTGGTGTTGCGGTCATCATGTTCGCTTTCGCCCTCTTCCCCATGTCCTTCTCCACCGAATACCAGGCCTCGTTTGCAGGGGCTCAGGCCACGAAGGACGTGGGGCTCGTGTGGGGGATGCCCATTCCCGGGAACGACGTCACCGATGTCCCGGTGCGCGTCACGGTGGACGTCGAGTCCCCTCCCCCAACGCACATCGAACTCGTGGGGTACATGGTGAACGAGAAGGACTGCACCAACTCCGAGGCGTTGTCCTTAGGTCAAGAAGCCGCAGAAGCGGATCCCACGGGCGATCACGCCTTTGCGACGACGGGGAACACCGTGGTTGGTGGCGAAACCGTGGAGTTGCGGTTCCGTGTGGATCCTGGCCAGTACTGCCTGATTGTGAAGTTCCGCGACGTCGACCAAAACAATGCTGACGAATCTGGAACGGCGCAGGTTGAGATCACAGGAAAGATGTGGCCGAACCAAGCGATCGCCGGTGTGCTCGGCTTGACCGCCATCGTCTTCGCTGCCCTCTCCTTTGTCGGCGCACAGCGGCACGGGCATGACGTCCGTGAGATGCAGCAACCCAAAGAAGCCACCATCGAACAAACCGTCCTTGCCGCCTCCGGTCCAAGCGGACCCCCGGCAGCAGGCCCGTCCGGCCCACCTCGTTCCGGTCCAAGCGGCCCCCCGGGTGACCCAAGCGAAGGGTCCGGTGCACCGTCAACGGAGGATGCCGCTCCCGCCGCCTCCGAGCCAGCCGTGCTGCAACAGGACGAGGACGGAACAGCCTGGCTCGACGCAGGAAACGGCTACGTGCACAAGCGAATGCCGGACGGGAGTTTCGACCAGACGATTTGGGTTCGCGGGCCAGACGGCGATGGTTTCGTTCCCCACGAGGCGTGACGGATTCCACCTGAGGCGTAGCCAACGACCCTCAGCCTTCAAATTGGCTGGATGGGAGGACGTCTTTGGAGGTGGGAACCATGACGTCGTCGTCTTCGCTCACGGTTGCGAAATTGAAGGCCCTGTGCGTCCTTCATGACCTTCCGACCTCCGGCAAGAAGGCCGACCTCGTGGAGCGACTGCTTGAGGCGGGGATCGACGCCACCACCCTTGGCTTGGAGGTGAATCCTTCAGAGGAAGCGGACGACGAGGAGGTGACCATCTCCCTGGAAACCAACGCTCCAGAACCTGCCTCCAAGCCTTCAGAGGTCCCGGAAGCAAAGGACACCGTCCCCCTGCCAGTGGCAGCCTCCACCCAACCTGCCGACAGCGGAGAGGTGCTTGAGGCCGAGGTCCTTGAGGCAGAGATCCTCGAGGGCGATGTGGAAGCGGCACCCGGCGAGGCCGCCGTGGAGGTTCCGGACGTCCCTTCGCCTGCCGTACCTCTTCCGAAGAGCGCCCCCCGGTCCCCCGCAACCATCAGGGACATGACGGCCTCGCCGCGGGTCGCCGTCGGGCTCGTGCTGGTCCTCCTGGTCGCGGGGGCGGGTTGGTACTGGTTCGGCCAGCAGGTGGAGCCGGTCACCGTCGATGCCTTGCGGTACGGCGACGGCATGGACTTTCTGCTCCTCGATGGTCGCCTGGTCGCGACCGATGGCTTCGTCGAACCTGTGGTGGAGCAACTCGGCATCGACGATGACATCTGTCGGCTGGAACTCGATTTTGGTGGCGATGGGCGCGTCGAAGTGAACGAAGGCGGCCTGCTGGACATACCTTCTCAAGGCAGCGACACCGAACTGCTCGGCAGCGTGACCGTCCGTGGAGCGCACGGTGCGGAATGGCTGGCGGTCGAAAAAACGGCCACCTACGACCTTGAGGACCTGACCGTTCGTCGCCACCTCCCGAGCCTCGTACCGGGTTCGACCGGTTGTTCCAGCAGTTCGGCGGCGGCCACGGGCTCGGCCACCCTGGACCTCAGGTCGTGGACCGAATTGAGCGACCGAGCCGTCCTTCGAACCGAAGCGGACTGGACCCTCGATCTGGAAGGCTATGTCGGCGGCACGACCACAACCTACGGCGTTGGGGGCCTCCTCGGCGCGTTCGAGGTGTTCGCTCCCGGCCTTTCCATGCTCATGCAACCGGTTGAACTGCAGGACCTTGTCGGCAGCACGCCAATCGAAACGAACGCGCAAGGCTCGGGCCTCGGATGGGACTGGGCCGTGGTGAACGCCGAAGATTTCGGGGGCCAACGAATGTGGCGCATCGTTGCTGTGCAGCCAGACCTTGCGACATATTGCCTTGGCAGCGCCACCCTCACGATGTGGGTGGAGGCCGACAACCCGTGGGCGAGCAAGCAAGAGGTGGACGTGCGCTTGAGCGGCGCCGATCAAGACCGCAGCGGCTGTTCGACCCTTTCTCAGCAACTTGGTGACGCTGTGCTCCCAGAGGGCGAATTCCGACTGTCGCACACCTTCGAGCGACTCAACGTGGAACGTGGCTCGGACCGTTTGGATCTGGGCGCCACCTACCTTGGCCGTCCGCGGCCGAACGAACTTGGTCCCGAAGCAGACGAGTTGACCGCATGGACGCGAACGCAACCCCACGTGCCCGATGGCTCAAGCATGGCGACGAGCACCCTTGAATTCGCCATGGCTTGCCTGTCGGACGTCGGCTCTCAGGCTGCAGGTGCAAACGGGGCACTGGACGACCGGGACGGCTACGTGTGGCGTTCAACAGGCGAGCATGGTGCCGAATCCGATGCGTGGAACATCTCGTGGATCGGCAACGACGACGCGCACGGTTGGGTCCTGCTGGAGGTGGGGCATGGCGAGAACGCCTCGTGCACCTTTGTGGACAAGGGGGCGCTCGACCTTGGGTTGAGCTGGAACCGAGACGGCGCCCCTTCGGTGCTTTCCCTGAGCGAGGTTGAAGCGGTGCTTGGAGAGGCCGCTCGATTCCCTGAATTGTCGCGCCTGTTCGACGGCGACGGTGGCTACAATGAGGGGGTACGTCGAGGCGTGCTGGTCGCCGTTCCCGACGACGGGTGGACTGGCTTGTTGAGTGAGTTTGCAGGGGATGGAGCAGGAGCGACAACCTACGACCTCGTTCGGACATGGGAGGAGAGCGGATTGGAACGCTCGCTCAGCGTTGCCGTCGACGCCACGAGCGGCCGCCTGTTGGCGACGTCGTACGTCGAGCGCCCCGCGTGAACGCAGACCTCGGCAGGCGTGCCTTTCACGCCCCGGCCCGCCGTCACCTCCAAAGCCTCCAGAGGACGCATCGTCCCTGATGGGTGAGCGTGAGCGGTCCCTCGCCGTGGCCGAAGCCGAGTTTGAGGAGGTGCCCATCGCTCCTCGCGGACTCGGCCTCAACGACGGTCAACCGGGCACAGCGAAGCCACGTGCGCCGCTCGCCCTTCCACCGATGGCTCCGTTGACCCTTGGACGGGCACGCGTCGTCGCGGTGATGAACCAGAAAGGGGGGGTCGGGAAAACCACCACCGTGATCAATTTGGCCGCTGCGTTGGCACAGGCGGGCTCCAGGGTGCTGATCGTCGACCTCGATGCCCAAGGCAACTGCGCGACGGGGCTTGGCATTCGCAAGGCTGACGTGGAGCGCAGCACGCGTGACCTGCTGCTCCAACCCGAGGCGGCTGGTGCCTGCAGGTACGCCACGTCCATTGAGAACCTGCACCTCGTGGTCGGCGACCGACGTCTGGTTGGCATCGAGGACGTGCTCGTGTCTGAACTCGGACGCGAGTCACGGCTTGCCGAGGGCCTGCAGCCCTTGCTGCCACACTACGATCTCGTGCTCATCGACACGCCGCCGAACCTTGGCTTGCTGGCGGTGAACGCGATGTGCGCGGCCGACGGCGTCGTGATCCCCGTGCAAACGGAGTACTTCGCCCTCGAAGGCATCGCGATGCTGTTGCGCACCGTCGAACAGGTCCGCTTGCGCCTGAATCCTCGGCTTGGGGTGGATGGCGTGCTGATGACGATGCACGCGCCCACGTTGCTGAACAACCAGATTGCAGGGCAACTCCGGGAGCACCTTGGCAACGCTGTGGTGGAACCGCCCATCCGTCGCAACATTCGCCTCGCTGAAGCCACGAGCGAAGGGGAACCAATCCACGTGCACGCGCCTCGCTCCAACGGAGGGCAAGACCACCTGAGGATCGCGCAAGCCCTTGGGCGTCGATGGGGACTTTCGAAGGGGTGAACGGATGTCTGGATCCACTGGAGGGCGTGGCCTCGACCACTTGATGGAACAGAACGCCACGGAGCTTGGCTTCCTCGATGCGTACGGTCCACGCGATGAGGAACCTGCGCAGGTGCTGGAAGAAATAGCACGTCGTTTGAAGCGCCTCAACGCCACGGTGGAGGCGTCAGAGGTCGCTGCGGGCGGCCTTCGCATCGTCGCCGAACCAGACGGCTGCCACGTGTCGTGGTCCGGAGCGACGCTACCGCTCGTGCCTTCCGACCTCGTCCAGCCAGGGATGCGGGATGGCCGATTGAGTGAGGCACGTGATGCAGCACACCTCGTGGTGTACGGTTGGACACACGAGGTACGTCGGTTCTTTGAGCGTGCGGCGGAGCACGAAGGCTCAGGTCTGGCGTGAGCCCATTCGCACCGCGACGGCGGCACCCATCAAGGCGCCCACCGTGAGCACAACGCCCGGGCCGGGGGCATCTTCCTCGTCTTCGGCACATCCTTCTCCATCGACGTCGGGTCCTCCCCAAGCGGTGCCATCGAACCAGCACGAAGACCAGACCTTGTACCAATCCGCATCGGGGAAATCCTCTGTGCTGCCGTCCTCCCACGTGATGCGGGCGCGCCAGTTCACGTACGTGTGGTCGTCCTGTGGCGTGAGGCCGATCGTGTACGTGGAGCCGTCCTTGGAGACCGTTGCTGTCTGCGTGACAGGAGGGTCACAGACGCCGTCGTTGGTGCAAATTTGTGTGGTGAGCGACAAGGTCGAACCGTTGGCCACGACGTCGTCGTCCAGCACCAATGTCAGGCTCCAGGGCGACCCGGAGACCGAGGGTGACGTTGCATCGTGGGCTGCGAATGGCGTGGCGTCGAGGTCGGGGCTGACGTCACTGCCCCCCGTTCCTCCTGCGGAGGCCGTGCTCAAAAGCACGACAAGGAGCAGGCCAAGCCACGAGCGGTTCACCATGGCGGACCCTCGCATCGGTCAGGAATGAAGGTGTTGATGCATCATTCCATGTCCCACAACTCATCGCCGACCCAGTGAACGGTCTTCACCGCCTTCCCCGAGGTGGCGCTGGGCATCAGCCCGCCGTCCATCGTGGCCCAACCAAGCGCCAGCGGTCGGTGGTGCGTTTCGTCACGAACCCAGACCAGGTCTCCTTCCTTGACCTCGGGGTCGGCGTCGCTGACCCCCGCCACCATGCAATCGGCTCCGTTCATGAGGAAACTGATGGCACCGTGGTCCACGGAGACCCATCGCTTGGCCTCTGGATGTTCAATGAGTCCTCGAAGGGTCAAGGCCGCGATGGCTTCTTCCTCGGGGTTGGCGATTCGGACGGCCTTCGGAGTCTTGTCCACAAAAACGAGGTCCCACGGCCCATACTCGGCCTGTTCTAGGAAGGCTCCGTCAACGTTCAGGTCGATGCCCAGCACCCGCTCCAAGTCCTTCAGGAGGGGAGCGATGGCCTTCCGACGAACGGGCCGGCGTTTTCGGATGCTCCAGTCCTTCACCATGTTCCACGCTCCATGCCCTCCCCCTTGACGCTTGCGCGGGAGGGTCCAAGACCGGACGACGTCTGCGTCGTCCATGACGCTCTGGTGTGCCATTCGAACCTTCGCAGCCCACGCCGACGAACTGGGCAACCCTCGGCCAACCGCGCCGATCGTCTTCCTCAAACCGGACGCAAGCCTAATCGAAGGGCCCATCGACCTGAGCGGGCACGACGGCGAAGTGCATCACGAAGTCGAATTGGTGCTTCGACTCGACGCGACGTTGCAGGTCTCGCACATCGCCGTCGGCCTTGACCTCACGGACCGAGCAGCACAGGCAGCAGCACGCCCAGAAGGGCTGCCGTGGGCACGCGGGAAGGCCTTCCGAGGGGCGGCACGCGTGGGGCCTTGGGTCCAGTGGAACAAGGGCGTCGAGGGGCTTCTCGACCTCTCCCTTGAATTGCGCGTGGACGATGAAGTACGTCAATCAGCGGCCCTGCGAAGCATGAGCATCACACCGAGCGCCTTGCTCGACGACCTCCGGCGCTGGGCGCCCTTGGCCGAAGGCGACCTGCTGTTCACGGGCACCCCTTCGGGTGTTGGTCGCCTTCATCCAGGTGAACGTGTGGTGGCGGACCTCCTTTCGCCCAATGGCGTCCTCTTGTCGCAGATTGACCTCGTGTGTTGCTGAGGGAGGCTTTCATATACGCCGTGCAAGTCGCCGAAGCTACGAGGTGAGCATTCCATGGCACAATGGCACGGCATCTCTCGACGCAAGACGAGCGGCGGACGACGGGTTCAGGCCCGTGGAAAGCGCAAGACGGAGATCTCGAGCGAGAAGCAGTTCGCCCTCGTTGGTGAACCCAAGCGCAAGATCTACCGCAAGGCCGGTGGAAACACGATGGTCCGCGTGATGGCCGAAAACCGTGTGGCCGTCGCCGACCCTGCCAAGGGCAAGACGACGATGGGCACCATCCTCAGCGTGGTCGAGAACGAGTCCGACCCGAACTACGTCCGTCGGAACATCCTCGTCAAGGGGGCCATCATCGACACCGACAAGG
>Ga0255778_10004844_pt1 | contig 11029 bp, 8 predicted proteins | sample 071ome_31_FD_179976 | JGI IMG/M metagenome (GOLD analysis project Ga0255778, IMG submission 179976) | Coastal salt marsh microbial communities from the Groves Creek Marsh, Skidaway Island, Georgia - 071405CT metaG (version 2) | ecosystem: Environmental > Aquatic > Marine > Intertidal zone > Salt...
TCACGACCTGGGCCCGCGCCTGAAGCGAACATTAATAAGTGACGCACCAGGATAGGATTACTGGCGGGGCGGGTCGGAAATTCACCCGAAGCGTCCCGCTCATTGCCAGTGGCCACCAGTGAGGTCTCGAATGCGGGTAAGTAGCTACCCACTTTGTCGTCCAGCCCCAAACTCCCCTCCTCAATAAGGCTCATGGCCGCTACGGCGGTGATCGGCTTGGTCATTGAGGCGATGCGCATTTGAGTATCCAGCGTCATTGGCTGCTGGCTGGCGAGATCCTGATAACCACAGACCATGCTATGGATAGGCACGCCATTGTGGGAAAACATCGCGATAAACCCTGAAGAGGTGCCACGCCACACCGTAAAGCGGCACAGGGTATCCATGGCGGCACGGCTCCACCAGGAAAGGCTGCCGTCAGCGGATAGGCCCTCTGCTGCGGGCAGTACAGGAAGTCTGTCGGATTCAGCACTGCAGGCGGCGAGCCAAAAACATAGGGAGCCTGCGACTATTTTCTTGAATGAAGGCAAGTTGCTACCTCGCAGTTTTCTTGTTGTCAGCGTCTGCTGGTGTTTTAGGCACAGATCTCGCGCAGTGCCAGAGCGGATAAGGCCTTGTTGCAGTCTATCGCCGGGTTAGGTGCAGTCAACGGAGAATATTTTTGGAATCGAACACTACGACCTATCAACCCACTAGTTAATTCATTGACACGATACTTTAGTATGCTGAGGTCATCGTTGCTGTTCACTAAATCAATAAATACGGCTGCCTTATGTTTGCACCCCCGTCCTCGCCCCACGCCGATGCGCTCCTGTCACAACAGTGGATTGACAATCCCTATCCACTTTGTAAAAAGCTACGTAACTTAACGCCGCTGGCCGCGGTTGGCGATAGCGGCGTCCATTTGGTCGCGAGCTGGGAGTTAATCCAGGAGGTGTTGGCGCGTGAACCTGACTTTTCTGCCAACCTCACTGGCGTTCTTTACCGCAATGACGAGGGCACGCCGGATATTTTTGATCTGTCATCACTGGGTGCCAATGCCAATGTAATCGCCACCGCCGACGAGCCCGATCACTCTGTCCATAGAGAATTGCTACAGCCTCGGTTTAAACCAAGCTTGATTGCTGAATTAGAACGCCCTTTGCACGTCTGGGTGAATGAGGCGTTGCAACCACTGTTGGCTGATGGTGGCGGTGATGTAATTACACTGGCAGAAAAAATTCCAGCATTGGTGGTGGCTCGTTTATTAGGCCTGCCCGAAAGCGATGTTGATTACTTTCAAACCTGGGCGATGATGGGCGGCGATATGCTGGCCGGCGAGGTAACACTGCAGGGTCTTCAGTTTTTAGCCGAGGAATCTGAGCGCATGTCCAACTATTTGGGCAAGCATCTAGACGCCGCAAATGCACAAATTGCCTCGATCACGACGATAGATAACACCAGCGACAGCATAATGGTGATTCTCGCCGACGGTATCCGCAAGGGTAAAATCAATCGAGCGCAAGCTCTGGGTATCGCCACCGTGCTTTTTGGTGCAGGCGGTGAATCTACAGCCGCGTTAATCAGCTCCTGTTTATTATGGTTAGCCCGCGATCCCGAGATGGCCGACCAGCTGCGGCAATCCCCTGATTTAATTCCATGCTTTGTTGAAGAAATTGTGCGATTGGATCCGCCCTTTAAATTTCACTACCGCGTAGTGAGGCGCGATTGTGAGCTTGGCGGCTATCAGTTAAGGAAAGAAAATCGTCTGCTACTACTCTGGGCGTCTGCGAATCGGGACTCCAATCAGTTCGAACATCCCGATCAGTTGTTACTACATCGTAAGCATCCCAAATCTCATATGGGATTCGGTCGCGGGCCCCACTTTTGCATCGGTGCGGTGCTGGCGCGACTTGAAGCAAAGGTTGTGCTGCAACAGCTGCTCGCTTCAACCCGGTCAATCACGTTTGCTAATGCAACACCTGAATACGCACCGAGTATTTTCGTTCGTCGGTTGACCCGACTGAAATTGCAATTGGCACCGAAAGGGACTGATTAACCGTGCCCATCGCTGCGACATCGAATTCTCACACGAAATTCAACGAAACCCGAGCAGACAGAATTCATCGGCGCGGCCTCCATCACGAAGGCCTCTGCACCTCATACCCCAACAGCGCAGAATTACCACTACGATGATTGATGAAATCTACTCGAATTCAAGTGATCGAAACGCAATCGGTTCATATGCTCCAGAACCTGAATAATATTGATCAATACCAATTTAACTAGGGCAGACTCTTTCTCGATGATTGATTGAAAGGCTGCTCGATCAAGTAACAATACTGAACAATCGGTCTTGGCATAAATGTTTTTTCCACGTCGATCCGACGTGAGAAGAGAGGTTTCACCAAAAAAGTCTGTCTCGCCCAGCTCGGCGAAACGCGCTCCTTTCGCCGTTGTCAGGTAAACCTGTCCCCGTTCGATAAAATAAAGACCTTTTGCAGGATCGCCAATTCTATAAATACAATCGCCCGCGCCGTAACTGGAGCGCAGCGCTATTTTTCTAAATTGAGATAGAAAACGGCTTTCAAACGTTGCATTTTCCCGCTGTTTTACGTCAAAGATTCGAGTGACGCTATTACGGATAACCTCGTTGATCAGAAAACTCGATGTCATCACCGCTTTTCGCAGTACGTCGCCCCCGATCGCGACCACCTCAAGCGGCTCAGGTAACATGAATTTCCAGTGACGTGGCCGTTTGCTTAGTGCCGCTGCAAGATAAATCGAGTCACCCTCCGCGAACGTTTGCGTTGCATCGAGTTTGGAAGATAGCACCGAGTCCTCTCGAATCAGCGCTTTTCCGCGTGTGATGAAAAATACATCACCGCTATCACTCAGCTGCTGCGGATCAGTGACATTTCTGTGCTCTGCCAAGTCGAGTGCACTCACTTCCTCCAGCAGAGCTTCTGAGTGAAGGATAATTGATTCACCATCAGTCATTTTCTTACCGTAATTCAATCAATGTCGTTGAGTCAGCCAACGCATGTAAAAGCCCGGGGTCCAGCGATTGTCTTCCGAACGGCGCAGGGAGTTGGACAAAATATGTTGTAACCACAAACATAATCTGACGCTTAAGTGCTAATGATATATGGGTTGGAAAGCAGCGAGAGCTTGCAAATTACGACAATTTACTTGACGTCAGAGGCGACAAGTACGGACGTGACGGGTCAACAGAAGCTAAAAAATCGTCAAAGCGATTGTCGCCACTCTAGGTGAGCAGTGCGAATAACATCAATCCAGTCCCAGCCACAAAAGCCACTGCCATGATAATAAATACAGCGGTTTGCACTGGGATTCTTGCATCCGATTGCTCAGGCACTGACGCTTCACTGCCGGAATTAGCGGTCTTGTCTGATTCTTCCGACATCGTTATGAAACACCTCTTGTCTGATCCACAGTACCCACCTTTTTGGTAATCTCCGCTACAGCAAACAAAGCTATCGCTCATCACACCAGAAGATGTTGGGTATTGATAATCTGCAACTTGACGTCGTAACCGGTAGTAATCTTCTTAAGCCCCTCAAAACTCCTGCTCGCCATAGAGACGGCGCCGAAACAGTGGCTCACGCTATAGCAAACAGTTTCTGACCGTGAACGGATGCCTTGTCCATATCCTTCAGAACATGCTCGCTGTTGGCCGTCGCACGCACGGCCCCATCCAAAGCGAATCTAGAGAGTGATTTGTATCCTGCCGGTGCAACCCCAGATCCACATCAAGTAGAGCTCGATCTTACCGCAGAAGAGGCTGCCTCCATTTTTCTTGAATCCGCTGTCACGACCGGCACCTCCGCGAGCTATTCAGACTTCTCTCGCCATGATGATCATCCTTAATAGCGCACTCACCAAATAACCATACAAAATTGTTAACATCATCACCGCACAAGCAGGACCTATCCACTCGTTTATAGGCGTCTCGCCAATATTTCCCAAGATAAAAACACTGCCATAAAGCGCACCAAGCCACCCAGCAATTATCGCACCCTCAGCAGCATTAGATAATCGTGAACGAGCTAGCCAGCCGCCTTGGCCACATATGGCAAATGCAAATGCCCCACCAAGTACAATCGCCAGTGATGCTGTATCGAGAAACTGCGAAAAGCTATCTGCCACAGCCATGTAATTTACTAGTAGAAATAAGGTTAAGGCTGTTAATAGTTTGATAAACATCAGGACACCTCCAAAAAGCCGACACGAAATTATAGAACCGTTGGCTCAGGATGCAGGATTAATACTCGAAAGTACACTCTGCAAGGACATTGCATCAATGCGTGCCGAATCACCCATTGCATACTAAATTTTTAAATTTTTCATAAATGCTCACTGTGCCCCGCGGCCAGAGCGTGCTCGGGAGTGTAACCCGGAATTGGTGCCCAATTCGTCTAACGTTCGCTGTTCGAGAGTGTGGCTGGATTCGATTGAGTTTCACAGCCGTTGAGCGCCAACTCAATGTCTATAGCAATCGTCCGATGTTCTTATCGTGAATAGCCTTATCCAGCGAGACGGTTTTGCAAGTAAACACAAATACGGCCGCAACACTTGCTCAGAATGCGATCAAGGCTAATCGCCGTGGGCTCAATGTTGCACTGGAGCAGCTGTCTACTGGCAAGCGCATCAATGCGGCTAACGATGATGCGTCCGGGATGGCCATATCAAGCCGACTTACTTCTCAAGTTAGGGGCACTGTTGTCGCAATTAATAATGCGAGCGACGCAGTAGGCATGCTCGACACGATCGACGGTGCTTTGAAAAGTATCGAAGCGGCGCTCCAAAGAATGAGGGAATTGGGCATCCAATCGCTAAATGGATCAAATTCAACTTCTGAGAGGCAACTACTGAATGACGAGTTCAAGGCGCTTTTTCTCGAACTCAAAGATGTTGCTTACAACACCATGTTTAATGAAAAACGCGTCCTAGATGAAGAATACAGCCTTTCATTCCAGATTGGTCATCAAGCCGGTACAACTTTCGATTTTGATCTGGAAAATTTTAGCTTTAACAGGTTTGCATCATATTATCGTGGCTCATTAGATTTATCCTCCGGCTCGGTTTCTATAGGAGACACCATTGAAGTGCTGGGGTCGGCACCATTTGGCAGCAACTACAATACAATGTGGAACGCCTACTCGTCGGACTACACAGATCAAAGTCTTTCGGGCAGGCAAGGCGTACATATCTATAATGGAACAATAACCATAAATGACGCCGAGATCGTTTCCCTTATGAATAGTGGAGACACCTCCAGAGAGAACATGGATAAGATCTCTAGCTATCTGACTGGAGAGATACAGAAAATTGATGGGTTTGAATCGGCAGGTGTCTGGTGGTCCACATCTGGTGCTTTTTATTACCACAATCCCTTTGCGAACGGGTATCGAGTCGACATTGGATCAATTAACTCATCCGCGACATTAGGCGGCGGAGTTGTTGACCCTATTTACGCGGATAATTTATTCCACATTGTCTACGATCACGTGACCAAAAACGCAATTGAGATTGTGGACGCAAGGCTTGATGAAGTAGCCGAATATCAAGCCAAGGTGGGTGCAGCCGCGAACGCACTGTACTCGGTAATAGATAATTTAAGCTCGGTCAAAACCAATACCGAGGCCTCTCGAAGTCGAATACTTGATACCGATTACGCAAAGACGAGCGCCCAAATGGCTAGCGCCCAGATAATTCAGCAGGCTGGAATGGCTATGATCGCGCAAGCGAACATGGTCCCAGCCGCTGTGCTAACCCTGCTCGACAATTAATATTTGCTGGCCCGATAGTTCCACCCCTACGGAAGCCTAAGGTATTGAAACCCAGAATGACCGGTTGAACCGAAGCGGTGCGGCGTTTTACATCTGGCGCGCCTGAGCTACAGTATCAACTTCCCCAATCAGAGACACCATAAACAAGAGTTTTCCAACTTCTGCCGATAAATGCTGGGTGGCAGACTATCAACTAGCCTTTTTATAAATATCCCGCTTAGCCAAATTTATGCCAGAGTCAGTTTTTTCAATTAGCCTGGGAGAATCCGAAATTTTAGCTTTCTATGACGGCTCGAAAAGTAGACTTAGAGTTGTAGCGAAAGACGGTAGGGTCGTTAGTTTGCCTTGGAAGGCCTTGCAGCCGTATGTCACCCGCTCGGGTCTACGAGGCACATTTGCTATCAACTATGACGCCACCGGACGGTGGACAAAAATTCGGAGGCTATAATCAGGTGTTCCATATACACAGTAGGGCACGGTCAAGAAATAATCCAACCTTGCCGACCAGCTTCTTCTGAGTCGTTCTAAACAAATGCGCGCGACGCTACGGAAAATTCTTGCCGGTGCAGTACTTACCGCCGCCTTCGTTACTCTTGGCAACAAGATACATATCACCGAGGAAGAGAATCGTTACGATCTTTGTCTACAGGCCGTTGAGCGTGCTGAGTGGCAATGCCAAAACACTGGCAAGTACCCAAATAGCACCTCAGGCCCCGTGAACGTTATTAATCCATGCAGAACTTACGCCAGCGAGGATAAGGCCAGATGTGCAGCGGCAAGCACCGCGCGCTAACCTTGTTTTATTGTAGCGACACTTAGCCACCGACCACGACATGTTTATTTTTCCTTTACCAAGCGCCGGGTGACCTTAAATGACTTATCTTGAAAGCGAGATGAGGAAGACCGCGATGGCTTATGTTTGCCATGTAAAGTCTGTCGAACTGCAGATAAGCTTTAGTGATCTGTGGGCACTAATCTGTCCAAGCGAACCTGTCCCCAGCGTGCCGCAGTGGCCTGCGGCCACGTCGAGAGACTTATTGATTGGTATGCGGGCAGAGAATGAATTTGTCGACGCCCTTTGCAGCAAGTATGAGGTCTAACATTTGCTATTTGCTACTCCATTTACAGAATAGCGAGCTATATCCTGCAGATAACTCGAGCCCCATCACGTTGACCGGCTTTACCAACGGCGTTGCGGCCTCAGTAAGGCTGAAGGCTGTCAATGCGAACGGATCGAGCACTGACTCAGCTGCAGTTGGATTCACACCTGAAGCAGCAGCCGTACCCGCTCAGCCAGTCCCTGCAATACCGGGTTTCCTCACTTGGATGCTACTCGGCCTAACCGGGTGGGTCGGATTACTCACCTTATCCCGAAGGCGGAGAACGTAATGAACCCGTGAGAGATCAGCCGCTCACAGAGCGGCCTTCCCAGAGGAAACGCTTTTTTAAAATAGTAGACTATCTACAGCTGTTGCCGCGTCTTCCAAACACACTAGGGAAAATGGATTCAGCGAAGCAAACGATCCGCTAATTCTGCTTCCAGTTCTCTCCAGCTTTGTCGAAGTGATCATTGCCGCCATCTGACATCTGGTGCGAGACAACGATCCCGCCAATAATGATGACCAACACTATCCCAAATATTAGGCCTGATTTCACGTAAGAACCCTCCACACGCTAAGCGCCCTGTTTTTCTCTTTCCTGTCGATGCTACCTTGTGTAGAACCCAACCGCTCCTGCAGTTTATTCTGGCTCGCCGCACTGCGACCTCTCAATAATCGCCAGTCAACAACACCTATGCCAGCGGGAGATTCCACGCTGCTTATCTTACCGCTCGAACGCCTCCCAGCAGTTCAAAAAATCGATCTCCCGCCTCGCTTGATACGGGCGGAGCACCCAAGACAACCTGCCCCGCTGTTTCTACTTTGCTCCGTCTGGGGGGGGATACGTCGGCGTATACCCCTTGAAGACTACAGGCGTAGGTTTTGTCCGTGGGCAGATCATTCACAGCTATTGGCGAGTTTTCACCACTACCGCTAAAAATATACTGTCGCTGATCTATGCCCCAGCTATTCAAAGTTCCATCATCTTCTGCGTATTGATCAGAGACGTGCAACACCCAAGTACCAGACAAGGGTTCACCACTGAGTTCAGAAAAAGATGTCAAGGATTTTAGCGTCGACGGAAAGGTCCCGACTACGTTGTCTCCCGAATCACCCTCATCAGGATCAGGTTTTCGCAAAAAAATACGCTTGCCGCTTGGACTCTCCAACTCGATTACAACATCGCTTCGATAGCTGTGGGTGATGTCTACTGAGACTTCAAATTCTTCCACGGAAACGTTGCCGGGGGCATTGATAGAGATGCTAGAACTGACTGAATCCGAATTAGTGAAAGACGCATCGGGGGTCTGCCTAGCGGCTACTACTCTTGGAGCCACCAAGCTTGTGCCAGAAATACCCCAGCTATTTAACACCCCATCATCTCCCGGATATCCATCACCAACTCGCAGTCTCCACTCACCTGAAGCTGCCTCACCTGCCATCGATGCCACCGTATACACCTCAACTACATCGTCAGCCTGGTCAGAGCCATTTGAACCCTTTAATTGCGCAACACGACCTGTCGGTGAAATAAGCTCTATGGTGACATCACCTCTGTAAGCATGAGTAATATCAACGGACACTGCCAGTCCAGCTGGCGATATTGCTCCATTCGCATCTAACGAAATCGAGGCCAAGATCTCTTCGGAATTATCAAACTCTCGTGATGGCGAATCAGTGCCGGAAAAAGAAGAAGACGCCGGATCTCCAATGCAGGTTGCATCATAGGAGCTAACGCCACTGGCTGCCCCAGCGGAAAAAGCAATTTGAATGCTGGTGTCAGATGCACCATTTGCCAACACATTCTGAGGAGCTGGAACCTCTGGTGTCGCGGGGGCCCCGGTGTCTAGAGAGAAATCAGCGTCTGATACATCGAAAAAGATATTGTCTCTCCCTCTGATCATGATCCTGGCTGTTTCAGTATCAATGCCAGCCGGAAACTGAACTCTCGCGTATCCATTATTTTCAGTCGTTGCAAAAGGGCTATCAGCAAAGGACACGCCACCATCAACTGACAGATACATATCAACTTGACTCGTGGATATTGGGGCAATATTCGTGTCACCAACGTGCCATCGCACGGTTCCGATACTGCCGAGGGTACCCCCATCATTTGGCTCTGCAACGGAGAATGATTTACCAACGAGCGGTTTTGCAGCGATGTCGATCGTGGTTGAATCGGAGTTTCGCCCACCGAACTCATCTCGAGCCGTCAATACCATCGTCATGGATCTTGCGATACGAGGCAACTTCTCAACATCATCGTAGTCACCGGAAACAACCGTGGATAACCTTGGCAAATAGCGTTTGGCTACATCCACGGGAGCAAAAGTCCTAAACAGTGGTATCGCTCCGTCATCAGGCGCATCCAGACTTGCGGCGGGACCTAAATCTCGCTGCTCCCATGAGAAGCTCATAGCATCACCGTCTGCATCCGATGCCTCTCCTTCGATTACCAGAGGCGTGGCCGCCGGTACGGTGTAGCCCGCTCCCGCTTCCACCTCGGGGGAGGTTTTATTTGTCTCGGTTACTGTTCCGCAAACAGAGCCATAAGTCTCAATGTACTTTGCTGCCTCCTCGAAACTGAACGAGTGGAACATAGGGTCCGCTTTGCCATCTTGTAAATGGCTTTGGGTTATGTTGTCCGGGGAGCATAGTCCGTTATAACTCATGATGGTGGAGCCCGCGCCAGGTTCAAAAGCAGCGGATGAAGAGCGATTCTTCAAACATGAGCTCGCGTTACTATTGAAAGTATGCGCCATGCTGAATTGGTGGCCAATTTCATGGGCCACAAAGTCGACGGCAAAAGCATCCCCCTCTGTGCCCCCAGTGACACCACTTGCTTTCCTTCCGTTTTGGCATGGTCCGGTGCCCGCCAATCCGCCGCCACCACTCGCAAAGGTATGACCAATGTCATAGTTATCTGGCCCAATAACTTCATCAATTACCCGCTGCGACTCCTCGATAAGGAGGTCCGTATCGTCGTCTCCCTCAAAGGGATCAGTTTCAGCATCGGTAAATAAAATCTCTTCGTTATTGTCTACAAGCTGAAACCCCACCAGCAGTTCCAGTTCGAAAATGCCGTTAACACGGTTTACCACCTTGACCACAGCAGCAAGGGTTTCCTCAACCGTGTCACCATGATAGGCGCTATATTCACCCGTGGTGGCCACCGCCAATCGGTAAGTTCTAAGCTCAGAGCCCCTCTTTCTCGCTTGATCCAGACCTGCCTCAGGTCTGGCAGCGGAATTTTGAAATCGCTGACTCAAAGTTTTTTTGTGCAATGAATTATGCTCTTCGACACCGCACTGAAATGGCTGACCCTGACGCTTTTTGCTTCTGGCAAAGTAACTCGTAACCCTCGCTTTGTTATTTGGATCCACCGGATCAATCATCCACCTGCCATTAGGTGAGAGCACCTGAACACTCAATCCGGATGGAGTAATTTCCATTTGGGCGGTTGCCATGTCCCCACTCACCGAGTGTCCTTCGAAGGCACGAATCTCAGGAAATTTCTGCGAAAGGGCAGGACTCAGCGTTCTTGCTAACCTGAATTCAAATGACCTAAACGCCCCCGAAGGCGTCGGCAGGTCCAATAAAAAGCTACCGTCTGAGAGGGCCAGATTCTGATCAATATGGTCCTCTAAAGAGGAAAGATCGATCCACAAATCTCTCCGCCCTTCGATGTTTTCATCGTTTTTTAATGTGAGGTCGGCTAAGAGAGAAACTGTCTCAGGCACATCAACCCAGAGAGACTGCTGCGCCATTCCCACCGGTGCGATAGTGAGTAAACAAGAGTGTAACGCAAGAATCGGTAGCTTTTTGGTCAAATTCATGGACATCCCCTCTCTTACACAGAACGAGCCTCTCTACACGATAAAGCAGCTTCAGTTCGATAGCCACACAATTAACTTACCAAACAAACCTCGATCAGATAACCGCTCTTTCGCATCCTAGCGAGGGGCTCAATAACTGCTGGGTTTCAGAGAAAGCATTTTTGACCGATTACAGCCTTGTCTACAGTCTGGGCGAGAAATGGTTTAACATTGCGGCCGCTGGGGGTCGACGACTCTCCGCTCACAAACTCTCGATACTTGGAAAACCCGCGCTTAGCCTGGCCTTTGCTGCATTGGCGAA
>Ga0255778_10004865_pt1 | contig 11004 bp, 11 predicted proteins | sample 071ome_31_FD_179976 | JGI IMG/M metagenome (GOLD analysis project Ga0255778, IMG submission 179976) | Coastal salt marsh microbial communities from the Groves Creek Marsh, Skidaway Island, Georgia - 071405CT metaG (version 2) | ecosystem: Environmental > Aquatic > Marine > Intertidal zone >...
GAGGTTAAAAAGGATGTAACAATAGTGAGCCTTAGTCGTCTTTCTTTAAAATCCTTTAAAGATGAAAGCTTTCTTTTTTGCACTTGGAGCAGTCGTTCTGCTTAGCAGCTGTGTCTCGGTCCGTTTTCCTGAAGAAATCGAAGTCAAAGTTGAATTTCCACAAAATGCGAGTCCTGAACAGATCAAGGCCGTAATGTCGGGCATGTCAGGAGCGCACATGAACCTTCACCACCAAAAGCAGGGGCGAATTCATGTAAAGATTGATAGCCTAGAAAATGAAGAAGTACGCGTGAAAATCGACAGTATCTCGAACTAAGTAGGTCTTGGCCCTACGCCATCTTTACTTATATTTAGCGGTAAACGCACCTAACTATGCATATAGGGTTTATCGACTACCTGATTATTGGCGGATTTTTGCTGGTGATTCTAGGCATTGGCCTATACACTTCAAGATCGGCTTCAAAAAACACTTCTGAATTTTTCTTGTCTGGACGCAGTATGCCATGGTGGCTATTGGGGTTCTCAATGGTGGCCACCACCTTTTCTACAGACACGCCTAATCTTGTCACAGACATTGTACGCGACCAGGGGGTTGCCGGAAACTGGGTGTGGTGGGCCTTCTTACTTACAGGTCTCTTAACAGTATTCGTTTTTGCTCGTCTCTGGAGAAAAAGTGGCGTAGACACTGACATGGGGTTCTATCAGTTGCGTTATTCAGGTAAGGCCGCTTCTTTCTTGCATGAGTTTAGGGCGGTTTATCTAGGGCTTATTTTTAACGTATTGGCCATGTCAGGGGTAACCCTAGCCGCCATCAAAATCGGTCAGGTGATGTTGGGTATTAGCCCGGTGACGGTTGTTGTGGTTGCGGGCCTGGTGACGGTCTTTTTTAGTGCGCTTGGCGGATTCAAAGGGGTTATCTATACCGATTTCATTCTGTTTATTGCAGCCATGGCCGGTTCTATAGGGGCAGCCTATTTCATTGTCAATCAGCCAGACATAGGAGGCTTACAGGCCTTAATCACTCACGAAAATGTAGCGCCAAAACTCGGAATGCTTCCTGATTTCAGCGACACAGAAAGTCTCATACTATTACTTATCATTCCTTTGGCTATTCAGTGGTGGAGCACGTGGTATCCTGGTGCTGAGCCTGGAGGTGGAGGATATGTTGCACAACGCATGCTCGCCGCCAAAGACGAATCACATGCCGTTGGAGCCACCTTCTTTTTTAATATTATGCACTATGCGTTCAGACCTTGGCCATGGATTTTGGTGGCCTTGGCCTCATTAATACGCTATCCCGATATTGCCTCAATTTCAGCAGCCTTTCCGGCAGTCGAGGCTTCAAAACTCGGAAACGATTTGGCCTATTCCGCTATGCTTACACAGCTTCCGACCGGGCTCTTGGGTCTTGTGCTTGCCTCATTAGGAGCCGCCTATATTTCAACACTTTCTAGCCACCTCAATTGGGGGGCTTCTTACCTAGTGTACGATGTATTTGCGAAGCGACGCCCAAAGGCTTCCGAAAAAACCAAAGTTCGTGTCGGTCAGCTCGCTACCCTTTTGCTCATGGCGGTGAGTGGATTCGTGGCGTTACAGCTTCAAAACGCCAAACAGCTTTTTGATGTTATTCTGATGTTTGGTGCTGGAACAGGATTGCTCTTCATGATGCGCTGGTTCTGGTGGCGGATAAATGCCTGGTCAGAAATCAGTGCAATGATCATTTCTGGGGTAGTGTCTATGCTTTTGGCATTTACTTCTGTTGGTCCTATGCTCTTCGGTTCAGAAGGACTTATGCCTGGGTATATGCAATATCCGTTTATCGTTTTAGTAACTACAGCTACCTGGGTCGCGGTAACCTTTATGACCCCTGCCGAAAACCCTGAAACACTTAAGAAGTTTGTAGATCAACTTGAGCTTTCAGGCCCGGGGTGGAAGGCGATTACTGATCGTAAAAGCAGCGGATTCTTGTCGCGCGGAATACTTTCTATGCTCTACGGATGCGTTTTAGTGTACGGAATGCTCTTTGCTGTCGGCCAGCTCTTGTATCAGAAATACAGCCAGGCCGCCTTGCTTTTTGTGGTGGCCATCGCAGCAGGAATTGCATTGCGTCAAGCGGTAAAGAAAACAAGCTTTAGCTAGAGGAGCGAGCCAATCGCGCAACGTATTTGCCGATGAGGTCAAATTCTAGGTTGACGCGCGTGCCGACCTGGTAGTGCTTGAAGCGTGTATGCTCGTACGTATAGGGAATAATGGCTACGCTAAATCCGTTGTCTTTTGAGTCTACAACCGTGAGCGAGGTACCGTCAACGGTGATCGAGCCCTTTTCAATGGTCACCCACTCTGGTCGTGCCTCATATTCGAAACTAAACCACCAGCTTCCGTCGCGCTCTTCAGTCTTTATGCATGCAGCGGTAGTGTCAACATGTCCCTGCACGAGGTGTCCGTCAAGTCTTGCACCCAATTGCATAGCACGCTCTAGATTTACCGGATCTCCCTCTTTCAGGTCGTTGAGGTTTGTTTTTCGAAGTGTTTCGTCAATGGCGGTAACGGTGTAATGGGTCTCATTACAGGCCACAACGGTTAGACAGACACCGTTGTGTGCAAGGCTTTGATCTATTTTCAGAGAGGCCGCTAAAGGCGATTCGATTTCAAGGTGAAGATTGGTTTGTTCACGCTCTAAGCGGTGAACGCGACCTACTGTTTCTATGATTCCGGTGAACATTAAAGGGATGAATTTTCAGTACCTTAGTACCCGCGTTAATAAAGACGATTATGAAGCAACAACATCCCGTAAAATTAGGTATTTCTGTCGGGGATCTAAACGGAGTTGGATGCGAAGTTGCCCTTAAAAGCTTGCAAGACGCTCGTATTTTAACGAGTTGTACTCCCATATTTTTCGCTTCGAATAAAACTATCGCTTTTCAAAAACAGACCTTCAATATTGATCTGAAGTTTCATGGCATCAGAAGCCTTGACAAGGTGGAGCACGGAAAGGTCAATGTCTTATCCGTTTTTAAAGAAGATTTTGAGGTGGCATTCGGAACGAGCACTCCAGAAGCGGGCATGCTCGCCGTAGCCTCGTTAGAAGCGGCGACCAAGGCCCTCAAGGACGGAGAGATTGACGCGTTGGTTACTGCGCCCATCAACAAGAGCAACGTGCAGTCTGAGCGGTTTAGTTTTCCTGGCCATACCGATTACCTAGCCAAAGAGCTCGGAGGAGAAGCCTTAATGTTTATGATATCGGAAGGGTTGAGGGTAGGCTTACTCACAGATCACATTGCTGTTTCAGAGGTGGCGAACGCCATCACCACAAAGCGCATCAGAGACAAGGTGAAAATCATGAACCAGTCGCTCATACAAGATTTTGGTATTGTGCGCCCACGAATTGCCCTGCTTGGCATCAATCCACACAGCGGAGACGACGGCACCATCGGAAGCGAAGACGATAACATCATGCGCCCTGCGATTCAATCGCTGTTTGACGAAGGCATCATGGCATTTGGTCCATATGCAGCGGACGGGTTTTTTGGTTCTTCTGCCTATGCCAGCTTTGACGGCGTAATTGCGGCCTATCACGATCAAGGATTAGTGGCGTTTAAAACGCTTTCGTTCGGCCAGGGGGTGAACTACACGGCGGGTCTTTCTAAAGTGAGAACCTCACCTGATCACGGCACAGCCTATGGTATTGCCGGAAAGGGAGAAGCAGATCCTACATCTTTTACTCAGGCGATATACGCGGCCATTGATATAGTGAAAAGAAGGAGCTCCCATTTAGAGTATGAAGCCAATAAATTGAAGCCCAGTCAAAAAAAAGCGCCTAAAGAACGCAACGCCTAACATTGAGGCTTTGAATTTTCTAATTTAGCAGTATATTTGCAGCCCTTGAAGAAGGCTGTACGATTCAGAAAATCATGAAGTTAAAGGAGTTTGATATATCCTTTAAGGGTCTGAAACAAGGAAAACATGCGTTTGAGTATGCACTCGACGACACGTTCTTTGAATGGTTTGACTATAAAGAGTTTACCAATGTAGCGATAGAGGTCAACGCCTCGCTGATGAAAAACAGCACTACCATGGAGCTCTCGTTGAAGTCAAAAGGTACTGTTAAGGTCGATTGTGATCTGAGCAACGAACCCTTTGACATGGATGTTGATGGTGAGCTTGAATTGTTAATTAAGTTCGGCGAAACCTTTAACGACGAAGACGACGAGTTGTTAATTCTTCCCCACGGAGAGTATATGTTTAACATTGCTCAATACGTCTATGAAATGATAGTGTTAGGCGCTCCTAAGAAAAGAATTCATCCTGATGTTATTGCCGGCACGTCAACTTCAAAAGCGCTTTCGCGTTTAGAAGAACTAAGCCTCAGAGACTCGAATACAGAAGAACCAGACAAAGAAGAAGGCGACCCTAGATGGGACGCCCTGAAAAAATTATTATAAGGGTTACAAAAACAAATAGAAATGGCACATCCTAAAAGAAAAATATCTAAAACGCGCAGAGACAAACGCCGCACGCATTACAAAGCGGTAGCTCCAACTTTAGCAAAAGACGCTACTACCGGAGAAGTGCATCTTATGCACCGCGCGCACTGGCATGAAGGCAAGCTTTACTACAGAGGTAAAGTGCTTATCGACGCCGTAGCTGAAGAGGCATAGCCTTTAATGGAAAGACTTTATTGAACTCTTGTTTTCTTAAACAAGAGTTTTTTTATGCGCCTAATTTAATGTCATGCTAAAAACACGTGCAGCGATTACGGCTGTTGGAGCTTACCTCCCAGAGACTATCCTCGACAACAAGACGCTCGAAACGATGGTCGATACCAATGACGAATGGATTGTAACCCGCACGGGAATTAAAGAGCGCCGGATTTTAAAAGAGCCGAACAAAGCCACGGCCTTTATGGCGACAAAGGCAGCAGAAAATTTACTTCATAAAACAGGCTTAGACCCCAAAGAAATTGATTTAATCATTGTGGCCACTGCCACTCCAGACATGCCTGTTGTTGCTACCGCGGCTCAGGTTATCACGGCTATCGGGGCCACCAAAGCCTTTGGTTACGACCTTGAGGCGGCTTGCTCAGGTTTTTTATACGGTCTGTCGACTGCATCGGCCTACATAGAGAGTGGACGATATACTAAAGTATTACTCATAGGGGCGGACATGATGTCGTCGATCGTGAATTACGAAGACCGCACCACATGTGTTCTTTTCGGAGACGGCGCTGGTGCTGTACTGTTAGAGCCCAACAACGACGGCAACGGATATTTAGACGAGTATTTGCGAAGCGATGGTATTGGTAAAAACCACCTCGGAATTGAGGCCGGTGGGTCTGTCATGCCCCCTACTGCACAAACCGTCGCAGAAAAGAAGCATTATATTTATCAAGACGGACAGGTCGTTTTCAAGTTTGCAGTAACACACATGGCTGACGCCGCAGAACAGATTATGTTGCGCAACGAATTGACCAACAAAGACGTTCAATACTTGGTCTCGCATCAAGCGAATAAGCGGATCATTGATGCCACTGCAAGACGTATGGGAATTGTTGAAGAAAAAGTATTAATGAACATAGAACGCTATGGTAATACAACAGCCGCTACCATACCTTTGTTATTAAATGATTACGAAGACCTTTTCAAAAAAGGGGATAATATCGTAGTTTCAGCCTTCGGGGCAGGCTTTACATGGGGCGCTGCGCTGTTAAAATGGGCCTACAATTCGAAAGACTAAAACAACACATACATGGATATTAAAGAAATTCAGAGTCTCATACGATTCGTTGCAAAGTCAGGGGCTAGCGAAGTTAGCCTTGAAATGGAGGATGTTAAAATCACCATTAAAACTACTCCTGAAAGCACCGCCTATTCTGAGGCAGGTGTATTGCACCAGATGCCTGTAGCGGGTCATACAGTAATGGCTCAGCCTCTGGCACCGCCACCACCAGCGCAAGTCGCTGCACCTGCCGCACCTGCCGCAGAAGCACCTGCTGCTAAAACAGATGAGAGCAAATACACGGTGATCAAATCTCCGATCATTGGGACCTTTTATAGAAAGCCAGCTCCAGACAAACCGAATTTTGTTGAGGTTGGGTCTCAGGTCAATACCGGAGACACGCTTTGTGTCATTGAAGCGATGAAGCTTTTCAACGACATCGAATCAGAGGTTTCAGGTAAGATAGTAAAGATCTTAGTTGAAGATTCTAGCCCTGTAGAATTCGATCAGCCGCTTTTCTTGGTAGATCCTTCTTAAACCCTTCGGTATGTTTAAAAAGATACTCATCGCTAACCGCGGAGAAATAGCGCTTCGAGTCATTCGAACGTGTAAAGAGATGGGCATTAAGACCGTCGCTGTATATTCAAAGGCCGACGAAGAGAGTCTACACGTGCGGTTTGCCGACGAAGCTGTGTGTATAGGCCCAGCTCCGAGCAGCGAATCGTACCTCAAGATTCCTAACATCATTGCAGCCGCTGAAATAACGAATGCTGATGCCATTCATCCTGGTTACGGATTCTTATCAGAAAATGCTAAGTTTTCAAAAATCTGTGCAGAACACGGCATTAAGTTCATAGGCGCTTCTCCGGAGCACATTGAGCGCATGGGAGACAAGGCCAGCGCCAAAAGAACAATGATCGAAGCCGGGGTTCCTACTGTTCCTGGTTCAGACGGACTCTTAAAAGATTTAGCTGACGCCAAAAAAGTAGCTAAAAAAATGGGCTATCCTGTGATGATTAAGGCTACTGCAGGAGGCGGAGGAAAAGGTATGCGTGCCATTTTCAAAGAAGAAGAAATGGAGGCGCAATTTGCAGGAGCAGTTCAAGAGGCAACCGCTTCTTTTGGCAACGGTGGAATGTACATGGAAAAACTTATCCTTGAGCCTCGTCATATTGAGATTCAGGTGGTAGGGGATCAATACGGTCGTGCATGTCATTTGTCAGAACGCGACTGTTCTGTACAACGTCGCCATCAAAAGTTAACCGAAGAAACCCCTTCGCCATTTATGACCCCTAAGCTTCGTAAGAAGATGGGAGAAGCTGCTATTAAAGCTGCAGAGTTCATTGGATACGAGGGTGCCGGAACGGTTGAGTTCTTGGTCGACAAAGACGCCAATTTCTATTTCATGGAGATGAATACCAGAATTCAGGTAGAGCATCCAATTACAGAAGAGGTTATTGATTTTGATTTGATCAGAGAGCAGATTTTAGTTGCGGCTGGAGAGAAAATATCAGGAAATAATTACGAACCGAAATTGCATTCTATTGAATGTAGAATCAATGCTGAGGATCCTTATAATGGTTTTAGACCCTCACCGGGTCGCATTACTACCTTGCACATGCCAGGAGGTCACGGGGTCCGACTCGACACACACGTATACAGCGGTTATGTGATTCCGCCGAACTACGACTCGATGATTGCAAAATTGATCACCACAGCGCGCACACGAGAAGAGGCGATTAATAAAATGAAACGTGCCTTAGATGAATTTGTCATTGAGGGGGTTCAAACGACTATTCCTTTCCACAGACAATTAATGGATCACCCTGATTACATCTCGGGCAACTACACCACTAAGTTCATGGAAGGGTTTGAAATGAAACCCATTGAGAACTAACTAAAAAAGCCCGGTAAATCCGGGCTTTTTAATAAAAGGAGGTTAGCAAGATTATGCTTAACCCTTAACTACTGCTCCTAGGTACTCGCGATTCATTCTCGCGATGTTCTCAAGAGAAATTCCTTTAGGACACTCTACCTCACAGGCTCCGGTATTGGTACAGTTACCAAACCCTTCTGCGTCCATTTGCTTTACCATGTTCAATACACGAGTCGTTGCCTCTACTCTTCCCTGAGGAAGAAGTGCGTATTGTGACACCTTCGCAGAAGTAAAGAGCATAGCACTCGCATTCTTACATGCCGCGACACAAGCACCGCACCCTATACAGGTTGCCGCATTGAACGAGGCATCAGCATAGTCCTTTTCAATAGGTATAGCATTTGCATCGACTGGACGTCCTGAGGTGTTAACCGAGATGTATCCGCCCGCTTGTTGAATTCGATCAAAGGCAGAACGGTCTACGATAAGGTCTTTAATTACCGGAAAGGCTTGCGCTCTAAATGGCTCAATAGTAATGCTGTCTCCGTCCTTGAAGCTTCTCATGTGAAGCTGGCAGGTAGTAGTTCGTTTTTGTGGGCCATGAGGTTTACCGTTGATGACCATAGAGCAAGTTCCGCAGATTCCCTCTCTACAATCGTGGTCAAATTCAACAGGTTCTTTTCCTTGATTGATTAGAGACTCGTTGAGGACGTCTAACATCTCTAAAAAAGACATGTCGGCCTCGATATGGTCAAGGTCATACGACTCAAAATGTCCTTTAGAATTCGCGTCCTTTTGGCGCCAAACTTTAAGATGAATTTTCATAGCCTTATTTGTAAGATCTTGTTTTCAGTTCAATGTTTTCATACTCCAATTCTTCTTTATGAAGAACAGCGTCTTTTGGCTCGCCTTTGTATTCCCAAGCAGCCACATAGCGGAAGTTCTCATCGTCTCTGAGCGCCTCTCCGTCTTCGGTTTGGTACTCTTCTCTAAAGTGACCACCGCAAGATTCGTTTCTATTCAAGGCGTCGAGCGCGAAAAGCTCTCCTAGCTCTAAGAAGTCGGCCACGCGGCCGGCTTTTTCTAGCTCTTGATTCTTGCTATCAGCAGAACCGGTTACGCGAACATTTTCATAGAAATCTTTGCGCAATGCTGCGATTTCTTCGATGGCTTCTTGTAGCTCTTTGGCGTTGCGCGACATACCGCATTTATTCCACATGATCTTTCCAAGCTTCTTGTGGTAGTAGTCTACCGAGTGCTGTCCAGAACCTTTCATGAGACGCTCTAGTTTTTCTTTGACGGCCTTCTCTGCCTCGTCAAAGGCAGCACTGTTGGTGTCAATCGCGCCGGTTTGAATGTCTTCTGCCAAGTAGTCGCCAATGGTGTAAGGCAACACGAAATACCCATCTGCAAGACCCTGCATGAGGGCAGAGGCTCCTAGGCGGTTGGCTCCGTGATCACTAAAGTTGGCCTCTCCAGCCGCATAACAACCAGGAATGGTGGTCATCAAGTTGTAATCTACCCAAAGACCTCCCATTGCATAGTGAACGGCCGGATAGATCTTCATCGGTGTCTTGTAAGGATTCTCGTCTACGATTTTTTCGTACATCTGAAAGAGGTTTCCGTATTTAGCCTCTACGATCTTCTCTCCAAGCTCTCGAACTGTTTTGTCGTCAGCATCTTTAAGCCCCATAGTATTTGCCTTCTCACGGCCGTAACGCATGATGGCTGAATCGAAGTCGAGGTAAACGGCCTCTCCTGTTTTATTGACTCCATATCCGGCATCGCAGCGCTCTTTTGCCGCTCTTGAAGCAACGTCACGAGGAACGAGGTTTCCGAATGCAGGATAGCGACGCTCTAGATAGTAATCCCGATCTTCTTCTGCAATTTGAGTAGGCTTCAATTTGCCTTCACGAATCGCTTGAGCGTCTTCTAATTTTTTAGGCACCCAAATGCGCCCGTCGTTTCTAAGCGACTCTGACATGAGGGTGAGTTTCGATTGATGGTCTCCAGAAACCGGAATACAAGTTGGGTGAATCTGCGTGAAGCACGGGTTTGCGAAAAGCGCCCCTCTTCGGTGTGCTCTCCAAGCGGCCATCACATTCGCACCCATACAATAGGTCGATAAGAAGAATACGTTTCCGTATCCTCCTGTGGCCAAAACCACTGCATGTGCACCGTGTCTTTCGATTTCTCCTGTAACTAGGTTGCGAGCGATAATCCCTCTTGCCTTTCCGTCAACCAAGACAAGATCCATCATCTCGTGACGGGTGTAGGACTTTATTTTTCCGCGTTGAATCTGACGGTTCATTGCAGAATAAGCTCCTAGCAAAAGTTGTTGACCGGTTTGTCCTTTAGCGTAAAAGGTACGTGACACTTGAACCCCTCCGAAAGAGCGGTTGTCTAAAAGACCTCCGTATTCACGTGCGAACGGCACCCCTTGGGCCACACATTGGTCAATGATGTTTGTCGAGACCTCAGCCAAACGGTGAACGTTGGCCTCTCTTGAGCGGTAATCTCCTCCTTTAATGGTGTCGTAGAACAGTCGGTAAACTGAATCTCCATCACCTTGATAGTTTTTTGCGGCATTCACTCCCCCTTGTGCGGCAATAGAGTGTGCACGACGCGGAGAGTCTTGGTAACAAAACGTCTTGACATTGTATCCAAGTTCTGCTAGTGTAGCTGAAGCAGAGGCCCCGGCGAGTCCGGTTCCCACAACGATAACATCAATATTTCTTTTGTTTGCTGGATTGACCAGACGAATGTCGTTTTTGTGTTTGCTCCACTTCTCGGCTAATGGGCCCTGAGGAACTTTTGAATCGAGTACAGCCATGTTATTGAAGAGGATTTAAATGGTGGTATAATGCGATGAAAATAAAGCCGGCCGGAACAGCAATGGCGAACACCTTTGCAAAGGCCTGGATGGCTTTACCGTATTTGTTGTCTAATCCGATGGTCTGCATAGACGAAGCAAAGCCATGATAGAGGTGCATGGCGAGCAAAATGAAAGACAAGCTGTAGATGGCTGTTCTTCCGATCGTGCTAAATTTCGCTACGGTAAATTCATGGTAGCGCTCGGTGTCAACGGGCAACTGCTCTACGTATTTGTAGGTCATTTCGTGCAACCAGAAGTCGTACATGTGCAAACCGATGAATGCTAAAACAACAGCTCCCGATAGGATCATGTTTCTAGAAAGCCAACTGCTGTTGGTGCCTCCGCCTTTAACAGCATAACCTTGAGCACCTCTCGCCTTGCGGTTTTGAATTTCTAGCACAAACCCCATCACGAAGTGCACGATGACACCCCCGACGAGAATGGGCTGAAGCAAGAGTTGAACGATCTTGTTATACCCCATGAAGTGTGACCATTCGTTGTACAACTCAACCGTAAATACTGAGGCTAAATTGATGGC
>Ga0255778_10004868_pt1 | contig 10999 bp, 11 predicted proteins | sample 071ome_31_FD_179976 | JGI IMG/M metagenome (GOLD analysis project Ga0255778, IMG submission 179976) | Coastal salt marsh microbial communities from the Groves Creek Marsh, Skidaway Island, Georgia - 071405CT metaG (version 2) | ecosystem: Environmental > Aquatic > Marine > Intertidal zone >...
ATTATTAATTACTATTAATTATTCAGCGCGGGGTGGAGCAGTCTGGTAGCTCGCCGGGCTCATAACCCGGAGGTCGTAGGTTCAAATCCTACCCCCGCTACTAAGCTACCTTGTAAAAAAGTCTAATATTCTTTTTCTTCCAGTTGCTGCAGCTATGAGCTTTAATGTAAATATTCCTGATGCACCAAGATAGGCAAGGCTTCCAAGAACTAGAAAAATTCTCCAAAAAATAATTGCATCCATAAGAACATATTAATTTAAAATTGTTTGTTTAGTTAATCAGTAGTGTTAAAAATATCTTCAGCAGTAATTTCTCCATTGAATGTATTAACTATTTGAAGATCATTATTGAGAACAACTGTAGTGGGTATTCCACTCCATATAAATTGGGAAATAATAATTTCTACTTCACTTTCGTTTAAAACATTTTCATAGTTGATACTGTTGTCAACTATGAAATCTTCACCATTTTTAACTGAGTCTTCAACAAGTAGACCTATAACAATATAATTTTCATCAGAGTGTATTTTTTTAAGTTCAGTTACCTCATTTTTACATGGGATACACCAGCTTGCCCAAAGATTTAAAACCAAATATTGATTACTTGCCAAGTTCATACTGCTCAATTTTTCACTACGAGTTACATCAATTGAAAGATTGTTATTAATTTGTGAATTTGTAGGGTTTAAGTTTTTATCGGGTTTTGAGTTTTGATACGAAATAAATAAAATGGCTAACAAAAGTAGAAGGATAATATTTCTTTTAATCATAATTTAATTTAATAACACAATACAAATACAATATTAATAATGGAAATTGAAAGTATCGTATATCCTGGATTTAATAAAAATTTAAAAGAATTAAATGCAATTGCAAAACTAAAAAAACAAAAGTGTGAAATTTTAGACTTTACTGAAATTGAATGGGTTAGAGAAGTATTAAAACAAAGAATTAGCGAAATTGGTGAGTACGAAGTTACATTTAAACTTCCTAATGATAAAGAATTTGAAGAAGTTTCAAGATTAGTTGGTGCTGACATTGATCCAGAAGAGCTTAAAAACAATTTTCATAAAAACAAAAGAATTATTGGAATTACCTCTGGAAAAGGTGGTGTTGGAAAGTCAACTATCACAGCCTTATTGGGTATTGCCTTTGATGAATTAGGTAAGAAGGTTGGAATCATGGACTCTGATATTTGGGGTTATTCAATTCCAAAAATTCTAGGAGCAAAATTTCCACCAATACCTTTCAACGAAAGAATTTTTCCATCAAAAATAAATAATTTGAGTGTTATATCTATGGAATATTTTGTAAAGCAAGATGAAGCTGTCATATGGAGGGGACCAATGCTTCATAAAGCAATAGAGCAATTCTTATTTGAAGTTCTTTGGCAAGATGTTGACATCTTACTAATTGATATGCCTCCTGGTACAGGAGATGTTTCAATATCACTATCACAATTTTTAAAATATTATGAAAATATAGTTGTCACGACTCCACAAACTAACGCAACAATGGTTGCTGAAAGATCAGGCATAATGTCCAAAAAAGTTAATGCCAGCATAATTGGGGTTATCGAAAATATGTCTCATATGGAAGTTGAAGGAAAAAAACTTTACCCATTTGGAAAAGATGGTGGAGAAAACTTATCTAAAAAATTAAATGTACCTAAATTGGGTTCAGTACCTCTTCTTGAAAATATTACAATTTCATCAGAAGGAAGTGATTTGTTTGCATTTAAAAATGATGAAAGTTTTCAGATAATTTTAAACCTTGCTCAAGAAATTATAAAAAATCAACCAAAGAAAAAACCAATAGATTTAAAGGTTAACTAAATAAGTTGCCAGACTAAGTATTCCCATAAACAAACAGTATTTGGCAAATATTTGCAACTTAGAATTAACTGTAAAGTTGATTAAAATTTTTATTGCCAGAAGTCCTGATATAAATGCAACTACAACTGGTAACAGAAAACTAGTTTCAATTTGATTATCACTTTGTAGAAAAGTTAAAAGCCAAGCACCGAAAATTGTAGGTATTCCAAGCAAAAGTGAGAAAAATATAGCTTCAGTTTTTTTTACTTTCAGACTTATAGCTGTGGCTAATGTAATCCCAGATCTAGATATACCCGGAAGCAATGCTAAGCTCTGAGCTAATCCAATGTAAAGAGCATTTTTTAGTGTTAGATCGGATAAAGTTTTTTGTCCTTCATCAAATTTTTCAATGAAAATTAAAATCGAAGCAAGAAAACAGTACGAGACAAAAGTGATAATCAAAATGAATCTACTGCTATCAATAAGTTCTTCAATTGGAAGTAGTAGACCCACAGCTGCAGCTGGCAACACTCCTACAATGATTAACTGAGTTATTTTAAGCAATTCTTTTATATCTCTAAAATAATTAAAAATTTCTTTGTAGTAGAAAACAACAATTGAAAAAAGTGTTCCTAAATGTAAGAAGGCAATCTCATATGTATTTAATGAATTGTTAAATAAATTTGAAAAAACTACTAAGTGACCACTAGAAGAAACAGGTAAGAATTCTGTAATTCCTTGTATGATTCCTAATAATATATTTTCCATGTCAGTTTATTGTTGAAAAATGCCAGCCTTCACAGCTAGAGCATCTATAGATTCTAAATTTTTTATTGTGCTCATCTTGAACAAAGAGTCTTTCTTTTCTTGCTTCAATTTCACTATCGAATCGTCTTTTGTTATTACAGCTACTCAACAAATTCCTTTATTTTATTACTTAAATTATAAATTCAATTCACTTAGACATTAAGATTATTTTTAAAAGTGTTTTAATTATGAATTATTTTTTATTAATTTTGTTTTACTTGATAGGGTCTATAAATTTTGCATATATAGTTTCAAAGTTTAAAAATATAGACATATCTAAATCTGGCAGTGGAAATCCTGGGACATCTAATGTCATGAGAACAATGGGTAGGAAATTTGCAGTTTTGGTTCTAATGGGAGATTTGTCCAAAGGATTGTTACCTGTAGTTTTGTTTCCAAATGATGAATACTTAATTTTTTACTGTCTAGTAGCAATTATTGGTCATATTTTTCCAATTTTTTATGGATTAAATGGTGGAAAGGGAGTTGCAACATATGTCGGCGCTTACATTGGCATTACACAATTGAATCCTTTTGATGTAAGCATTTTTGAATCAATATATTTTCAAATATTCAACATTCCAATTTTTGCCTTGGTCTATTTTTTAATAATCAAATTTTTAAGAGTTTCAGCTATTGCAAGTTTGATCACCGTTGGTTTGACTTCAATGTTGTTATTAATAAATATTAGTTTGTTAGAGTTTAGAGCAGTTATTGTCATTATTAATATCCTTATTTTGGTTAAGCATTCTGAGAATTTAAAAAGACTTATTAATGGTGAGGAAAATAAATTCTAGAACCTGAAAAATGTAATTAATTAAGTTATTATTAATTAACAGAAAGTAAGGGACAGGGCATGAGTTCAACGCTTATCTTAATATCTTTAATGCTAGCGCTATCAGTTGCGGTAATTTTTCCTGAATTTCAATACTCCTCCAATTCAAAACAAAACTTAGGTAGAGAATATGAGTTTATGATTAACAAGCAAAGAAAAGGTTTTCTGATTATTGGACTAGGTGCAATTTCAACATTTTTTGTTTCAATTCAGCTTTTGTCAGTTCCTCTTTTTATAACACATCTTTTGTTAGATATAGTTTTTGGAGTTTATGTATATACTGCTTTTCAAGTTAGAGCGAACTCAGTTCAGAGAAGGCTTATTGAAACAAGCAATACAATAACAGACAGTATCGAACCTGAAGAGTATTTAAAGCAAGCTGTATAGTTGTCAGAAGAAAAAAATTTAACTAGTCTAAATAATGCTTTCTCGGCTTTGAATAAAGTTAGAGAAGAATCTTTATCTATATCAAGAGAAATCGTTCAATATTGCTCGAAAAGTATAAGAAGTGTTCATAGAAATAATTTTGACGATGCTGCAAAACACATAGCTGATGCTTCTCAGAAGTTAGATACAATTAAAAATTTAAGTAAAAATGTATCTGAAATCAGTTATGCAGGTTACGTTTTAGATGCAGAAAGGGAATATGTTGAAGCTGTATTGTTTTATAAATTTGAAAAAAATAATATACTTGAACCTTATGAAAACTTTGATGTTCATCCTTCAAGCTATATTCAAGGAATTGGTGACACTATAGGTGAATGGAGAAGAAAAGCATTAGAGCACTTGAGAAAACTAAAAATTAACGAAGCTGAAAATTATTTAGAAGCAATGGAAGAAAGCTTAGAGATTTTAAATCAACTTGATTACCCAGATGCATTGACTGGGGGATTAAGAAGATATGCAGACAATGCCAGATCAATTATTGAAAGAACGAGATCTGACATAACTAACGCATTTATTAATGAATCATTAAGAAGTGACCTATCTAAACTAAACAAAGATGAATTATAAATATATAACTGGTGAAGTTCTTAATATACCTAATCCTGAAAGATGGTCCTCTTTAGACCAATTGTTAGAGTGGTGGCCAGAGACTTTTGTTTCAGGAAGTAAAAACCAATATGGAATGAAGCTATTTCCAAAATTGGTAAATTCAAAAATTGTTTCTAACTATACATTTGAATCAAGATTTCAAGGTGGTCCTGGCTTAGTTCATGGCGGCATTTTATCTGCAGCTCTTGACGATTTAATGGGTTATGCATGCGTTATACACGACAGATCATGTGTTACTGCTAAGTTAGAAGTAAATTATATTTCACCTGTACCCGTTGAAGAAGAGTTTGAATTAGAAGCTTGGGTTACAAAAATTGAAGGTAAGAAACTTTATTTAGAGTCGTCAATTTCAAGTAATCAAAATATTCATATTGAAGGTAGTGGTTTATTTATTGACTTAGGAAACTATCCAGGGCAATTATATAAAGAGAATAAAAATTATCCTTAATCTAAATTTTTGACATTAAAAAGTGACTCATTGACTGTATTGAAATCATTGGGTTTACACCTGAACACCTTGGAAATGTTGAGGCGTCAACAATGTAAACATTATTTAATCCATGAACTTTTCCATTCAAATCGACAACTCCTTCATTTGGATCGGGATGAATTCTAGCAGTACCCATTTGATGTGCTGAGCCAAGCAACATTCTGTATGGTTCATTTTTAATATTATTTATTTTATTTATGAATTCTTCTATATTTTCTCCAGAAGATTTCTTCCAATGTAATGTTGGTATTGCAGCAACCATAATTTCTTCAGCATTTGCTAAATAGTTAGCTTTTACTAAATTAACTATTCCATGTATCAAGTTTTCATGATCAAAATCATTCAAAGTATAATTCCAAAGATGTTGTGGATTTTTATTTATGATGTTTCCTGAACTTGTATCAGACGTTAAAACTATACTTCCTGACCAATTGTTATAACTTTCAATAAAGTCCTTGTAATTGTCTTTGTTATTAGGAAAAAAAGGAAAGAATAAGCTTGGATGCATAGGTAATCCCTCTAGGAGATAACCATAGTTATCTTTTCTAAAAAGATTATCGTCAGAATATATACCTTGCATACTTCCACTCCAAGGGTTTTGAGGATCTTTAAACTTTCCTGCAACACCAGAAACAGGATGTAGTTTTAAGTGATTACCTAAATTTTTATTTTTGTAACCACTATTTAGTAATATTTTTGGTGTATTTAGCGAACCTGCAGACAATATGACTTTATCAACTGAAACCTTAAATTTATTTTTATTAGTTTCAATATTTAGATGCGTTGCAGTCCCATTTTTAATGTCCATACTTTTTACTAAAGTGTTGCTAAATACATTCTCAGAGTTAAATTTATCTTCTGGAAACCAAGTTTTATATGAAGAATTTATGCTTTCATCAAAATGACCAAATGTACTAAATCCATTTTCACTACACTCAGCATTCTTTGTGTTTCTAGGGATTAATTTGTAACTTAAATTATTTTTATCTAAACCTTCAGCAAACTTCAATTCTTTGTCGGGAATTTGATTATTTTCTTCAGAAACATTTAAATTTTTACAAACATATTCAATACTTTCTTTAAAGTTATTTGAATTAAAGTAATTTTGTTGGCCTGTAAGAATATCCCACTCTGTAAGTATTTTTTCAGGAGTTCTTAATGAGGTTGTCCAATTTATACTTGTACCTCCTCCAATTCCCATTCCTGCTAATAAAAGAACTTTGTAACCACGAGTTTGCTGTATTGCATAAGTTTCGTAAAAATTATGATATCCAAAAGTCTCGTTATTTTCAGTTCCATTGGCATAGTTACCTTTTTCAAAAATTCCAACATTATATTTTTGATTTAAAATATTTGCAGCAATACCTCCACCTGAGCCACTACCGATAACAGCAACTTCAAGATGTTTAGGTATTTGGTTTACCTTATTTTTAATACTTGTATTTTTATGGATTGGATAATTGAAATATTTATAGACAGAACCTTCTCCGCCAATTGATCGAGCAGTGCTTAGTCCTAATAAAGAAGTAATTCCAGTTCCTAGCTTTCTGAGTTGTGTCAAGTTTGATTGTTGTAATTTGTAAAAAAAGCTGTGAATATCACTATCTTTCAAAAAAATTTTTCTAAGGTTTATTGAAAACATAACAAGAAATATTTTTAGTTGAAAAATTTCAGATCTATCAGGGTATTTCTCCATTATGAAATTAAAGTAACTTTCTGAATTTTCAATTTCATTTTCATCAAAATTTGGATAGAAGCTGCTAAAAATCAATTTAAACGACTTAGAAATCCTTTTATTCATACTATTTATTGTACTAATTCCAATTAAGGTTGGAATTTTGTATTTCAATTTCTAGTATTTATGCACTTTACAAAGTTGAGATATGAAGTATTTAGTTAATTATAATTTGCCTATGGCTGATAAAGATAATACTTTTTCCACAAATCAGATAAGAAAAATTTCACAATGTCATAGTTCTTTAGGAAAAAAAACAAGATTAGCCAGTCCAAAATTAGACAGATGGAAAGATTTAAATAGAGCTATTGTTGACTGGATTAATAATGATGCTTTAGAAGAAATGTCGATAAAGGTAGCCGAAGAAAATAATTTTCAATTTTATGACCCTATTCAAAGAAAAATCCTTTCAGACTTATTTGCTAGATTTAGAGCAATATATCCTAAAAAAAATTTTAGTTTTAATCATGAATATCTTGTTAAAGAGGTAGTGAAAGAGATAAAAGGTGAAGAGTATGCAATAACAACTCATTTTGCATTCGAGTTTGAGGATAAAGAACAATTTGAATACGTTAGGTTGAAAACAGCACATGATCCTGAGCCTGAGTTAATTGATAGAGCAATAATCACAAAACTTAAATCCGATAATGAAAACTTCTATACGGCTGCTATTGAACTTGATGATTTAATTGAGATTGATTTACTAGACAATCCGGATGATGTTATCGAAGAATACTTCAATACTTTAGAGGAATTTTTGATTGAAAGAAAAAAAAGAAATCCGGGAAAGCAGTGTGATTACTGCGATCAAGCATCGAGGTGTGGTCAGTTCCCCTTAATCAGTCAAGACAAGCTAACAAATAGAGTAAGAGAAGTTAAAATTTCAAAAACAAATTTAGTAAAACTCTCAAACTGTGAGAGACGAGCTGCATGGAATGTTCAATACGGTCTTCCAAGAGAAGACTACATTGAATATGAATCTGAATCTCAAGCTACTAAGTTTCATCAATTTTCACAAAAACTACTGGTTGATAATGATAAATTTTCTGAAAAAAATAATATAGAAAGCTTTAATATTTTGACAAAAGAAGAAGATACTGTCACACAAGAGCAACTTTATTTAAAATATCAACAACTAGTTTCTAAATTAGCTAATTATCAAGATTTAAAAATTAAAGAATCAGAATATATCTTAGGCTTCACTTGTATTACTGAAGGAAAAGGACTTAGAGATGGAAAAGTTGTTGATCAAAAAGTAGCTACAATCTTTACCGGCAAATCTGATTTAGCAGGACGGTTGGGGAGCATTCCGATAATTATTGAATTAAAAACAAGACCTGAAATACCTGAAGATTTACTTGAAGCACAATTGTATGCTTTAGGAGCTTCTCAATTAATGAAATCTGAAAAAGAGATCATCGTGATGCATATTTATGTTACTGATAACTCAGCTTCAGTAAAAGAAAGAAGGTTTGGATCGAGTGAGATTGAATCTGCTAAGTCAAAATTTCAAGATATAGCTAAAAAACCAGCTTCATGGATTCCTTTCAACTCACTTAGCCCAAAGTTCAACGTTGGTGAGTGGTGTAATCATTGTGAGTTTAAATCTACATGTGGTGAATTTAGATAAGCTAGTCTTAAGATGAAGTAAAATATATAATTGAATTTATGGATCTTTCAAAAACACATATTGAATTAGTTAAAAAAGTTTACGAGTCACTTGAATCAAATATTGCAGCTTTCAAAGAAAGAAAAGGTAATAGTCTAACTCTTGCTGAAAAAATTTTATATGGTCATTCAAAAAATGTTAATGAAATTTCTTTAAACAGAGGTGAAGATTTTGGAGATTTTCAACCTGATAGAGTAGCAATGCAGGACGCAACTGCTCAAATGGCCTTGCTACAATTTATGCAAGCTGAATTACCAGAAACAGCAGTACCAACTACTGTTCATTGTGATCATTTAATTCAAGCTTATGAAGGCGCAAACAGTGACTTAAAAGTAGCAAATAAAGCACATAAGGAAGTATTTGATTTTTTAAGATCTGCATCTGAAAAATTTAACATAGGCTTTTGGGGACCAGGTGCAGGCATTATTCACCAGGTAGTTTTGGAACAGTACGCTTTCCCTGGAGGAATGATGATTGGTACCGATAGCCATACTCCCAATGCAGGTGGTATAGGAATGATTGCTATTGGAGTTGGTGGCGCAGATGCAGTTGATGTTATGGCAGGTATGCCTTTTAATACAAAAATACCAAAACTAATTGGAGTCAAGTTAACCGGAACACTCAGTGGCTGGACTGCACCAAAAGATATAATCTTAAAGGTTGCTGAAATTTTAACTGTCAAAGGAGGCACAAACGCTATTGTTGAGTATTTTGGTGAAGGCACAAAGTCTATCTCAACGACCGGAAAGGCAACAATTACAAATATGGGTGCAGAAATTGGTGCTACATGTTCAATTTTTCCATTTGACGAAAAAGGAGAAGATTATTTAAAAGCTACTGGCAGAGGTGATATCACTTCTTTAGCAAATGAAAATATGCACTTGCTAACAGCAGATGAAGATGTTTTATTATCACCTGAGGATTACTTTGATCAAGTAATTGAAATTGATCTAGATAGTCTTGAACCACATATTGTTGGACCACACACTCCGGACTTGGCTCGACCTGTTTCAAAATTAAAAGAAGATGCACTCGAAAATAATTATCCAATACAAATTTCAAATGCTCTCATTGGTTCATGCACCAACTCTTCTTATGAAGACATCGGTAGAGCAGCATACATAGCTAGAGAAGCAGCAAGTAAAGGTTTAAAGGCAAAGATTCCTTTGATGGTAACTCCTGGCTCAGAAGTGACTAGAGCAACAATTGAAAGAGATGGGTATCTAAAGGATTTAGAGGCAATTGGTGCAACGGTTCTTGCTAATGCGTGTGGTCCTTGCATCGGTCAGTGGAAACGAGACGACATTAAAGATGGTGATACAAATACAATTGTTTCGTCATACAATAGAAATTTTCCTGCAAGAAATGACGGCAATAAGGCAACATTGTCTTTCATAGGCTCTCCAGAGTCAGTTATCGGATTAGCTTTAGGAGGAACTCTTGAATTTAATTTCTTAAGCGATACGTTAATAAATGAAGATGGACTAGAAGTTAAATTAACGCCGCCAGTTGCAGAAGAGCTTCCAGAAAAAGGCTTTGAATCAACACTCGATGGCTTCATTCAGCCAAAGGAAGATGTTGATGTAGATATAGTTATTGACAGTAATTCTGAAAGATTGCAAGCTCTAACTCCTTTTGATGCTTTTAATGAGAACAATTATGTTCAAATGACGGTCATAATGAAAGCAGTCGGAAAGTGTACAACTGATCACATTTCTCCTGCTGGTAAATGGTTGAAATATAGAGGTCATTTAGAAAATATTTCTCAAAATTTATTTATTGGTGTAAATAATGCATTTACAGAAGAATCTGGCACTGGTGTTAATGTTTTAAATAATGAAATAATGACATTGCCAGATCTTGCAAAATCATATCATGAAAATAATATCAACTGGATTGCAATTGGAGATGAAAATTATGGAGAAGGTTCTTCAAGAGAACATGCCGCCATGGAGCCAAGGTTTAGAGGTTGTAAAGTTGTTTTAGTTAAAAGTTTTGCAAGAATCCATGAAGCGAATTTAAAAAAGCAAGGGATATTACCACTTACATTTGAAGATAAGTCAGACTATGAAAAAATAGATCAAAATGACAAATTAACAATTAGGAATCTAGAAAATCTTAAACCTGGAAGTACCGTCACTATTTCAATAGAAAAAGAGGATGGTACAAGTATAGAAATTGAAACTAATCACTCGCTTTCTGATGAACAAATAAAGTGGTTTGAGAGTGGTTCAGCTTTAAATTTTATAAAATCAATTTAATGGAAGATTTCTCAGAAAAAATCCAGAAACTAAGAAATGAATACAGCGACTTAAACCTTAACGTTTCTGATTTAAACTCAAACCCAGTATCACAATTCACTAAATGGCTTGATGAAGCAATTGAAACAAAAATCTATGAACCTAATGCAATGGTTTTAGCAACTGTAGATGAAAATACTCCAAGATCTAGATATGTATTGTTTAAAAACATCGTTAATGATGAATTAATATTTCATACTAATTATGAAAGCCCAAAGGCAAAGGAAATTTTTGCAAATCCTAATGTATCAGGTATTTTTTACTGGGCAGAAATTCATAGACAAGTTAGATTT
>Ga0255778_10004869_pt1 | contig 10997 bp, 7 predicted proteins | sample 071ome_31_FD_179976 | JGI IMG/M metagenome (GOLD analysis project Ga0255778, IMG submission 179976) | Coastal salt marsh microbial communities from the Groves Creek Marsh, Skidaway Island, Georgia - 071405CT metaG (version 2) | ecosystem: Environmental > Aquatic > Marine > Intertidal zone > Salt...
CGCACACATACACATAGACCATACATAGACACACAGAGAGAGAGAGAGAGAGAGAGAGAGAGAAGGCCACGCAAACATAATTTATACATACGTAGATGTCATGCGCCGTGTTGTTATCATAGTAGATACACAGAAGATTTAGAGTATTGTTGCGCTTTCTCCGTTCTCCTTCAAAAGGCATCAAAACCTTGCTTTTTATGTCGCAAAATCTTCACTCTTTTCGAGCACGTTTTTTATAACTCACACGCGTTTTGATTAACATGTCCACGCTGACTTCGATATCTCTTTTACGCGAACGAGGGCAGCATCTGCCCTCTTCGTCGTCGTCTTTTGCGCGAAGTCGTTCGGGCGTTCTCGCGTCGTCGTCGTCGTCGTCGTCGTCGTCGAGAGCACGCGGGGAAATCAAAGCGCGTTTTTGCGAGCAAAACGCCTCGTCGAATGCTGAACGTTTCTCGTTCAAAACACAGATGTCCTCGTTCTCAAAACATTTATCGGCATCACGCGCGCATAAAAGAGCGCAACGAGACGTCTCGGTGTCCGCCCGTTGGCGGTTTTGGCGAAAAACGACGAAAGAAGAGGAGAACTCCCCGTGGTGGTTGATGGATGAAAAAGCGATGAAGCGGTTCACGGACGAAGGGAAAGAAGACGTGTTTCGCTTGCGCACGACAAACTTACCGGGGATGTCGGACGATAAGATGACGCCAGAAGGCGCGGCGGCGGGAGCGTTAGTGCTAGGGTTAGCCGTGTGGGCGTTTGTGATTGTATTCAAGTTGTTGGCGTTAGTGTGGGGGATCATGTACGCCGGTGTGAAATATTCGGCGATAGCCGCTGTGTTAGTCTTGCTCGGTATCGCGGCGTTGTGATTTGATAGTAGTTTTGTAGTGTCGATTGCTCGCGCTGTTTTTCGTAGCGCTTAGAGCGAATAGGAAAGAAACGTACATGTATGTATAATAAATCAACCGTTACTTCGCAGAATCTTGGAAGGCGCAACGGCATGGAAAGGCGCGAACGGGATCGGCAAGCCGATGCCGGATGGGTCGTTTTCTGGAACGTACGCGTTTATTCGTCGATTATCCCCTCGATAGCCGTGTGTTTCTTGGTCCCGATGTTGTTTTCTTGGTATTCTCGGTGTTATCGTCATGTTCTCTGTTTGGACTTTCTCATCGTTGTTTCTTTCCTTTGTCTCTCTCAACTCTTCTTGAAGCGTTTCAATCTCTCGTTCGTTCGCCACACGACACGCATTACTAAAGCCCAACTCAGCAGTCGTGGCGATTGTTTTGCGTGTCATTTCTCTTATACTTCGATTAGTCGCGTGCATGGCTCGAGCAAGTTTCGTTCGCGCAAACAGAGTATCCGCGTCTGCTTTTTGAAAGCTCTGGATCTCGGCATCCAACACTTGGAGGATTTCGAAGAGAAGTTTCCTTCGACGCTCGATGCGCGCGAGTCTCGTTTCCGTTTCGGCTGTTTTTGCGACTGCTTCATTTACTTCCGCGACGAGCGAAGGAACGAGCCGACTGCTCGCATTGCTATCATCTTTGTCCTCGTTTTGTATCGGATTTTTCTTCTTAGCGTTCCTCGTCTTGCTGACGCGTTCGTCTTCGTCGAGATAATACAGGTCGTCCTCTCGAGTTTCGTGAAGCGACGTCAAGAAGGCAGAGAATATGTTTGGTGATAACTTCTTCACGCGTTTTTCTCTGTTCGGGTCCTCTAAAAGTCTCGAAGCTCTACGGAAGTTTCGTTTTTCGCTCCTCAAAGCTCTTCGCAATTCAACCAGTGTTCTTTTCAATCTGGGCACCCTTTCACTCTTAGTAGCCCGGGTTGCTCGTTTCGTTCGTTTCACATCTGCAACTTTGTTTGAAAGCCTTTGCGTCTCAATTTCTCGATCGCGAATGAGTGCATCTATTTCTATCGATTTGTTTTCGGTCAAAACGCTGAGATTCAAGGCGTTTTCGAGTTCGTCTTCGACGTCGATGAGTTCGTTCGCCGCGGTTTCTTTCAAAAGCGCGATTCGGTCCTTTTCTTTGAGCTCGGATATTGCAAGATGTTTTGACCGCTCGAGCGTGTTTAAGTCTCTCTGTAACGCAGTTTTAGCGAAAGACATTCGCTGCGCGGCGGTTTCGAGTTCGCGGAGGGACGCGTTGACTTCGCGTAATTTCTCGTCCAACCTTGGCTTTTCGCGCTGCCGCATCCTCGCTTTCTCTTCTTCGCACTTTCTTTCGACGGCGCTCAACATTTTCATAGACTCGTTTTCGCGCGTTTCTGTGTCGACAGAGAGCGTTTTTCCTTTGATGACTTCCTTTTGTGCCACAATAATCTTGAGTCTCATCTTCTCTCGCGTCCTGTGTAGCGCGCTCACAAATTTTTCCATGGCGCACAAACGCACCAGTGCTTTCGATTGCGCCGCGGCAAGCTCCGAGACCGTCGCATTTTTCACTTTCACCTCGCTCTCTATAAATTGTAGCGAATCTCGGACTTTTTCGACCTCTCTCTTTGCGCACGAAGTATTTTTGGTCATTTTCAATTTAATCTTTCTCAATTGTTCAACCGTTCTCGAACTCTCAACGATTTCCTCCTCCAGCTCTCGAATCTCTTCTCGTTTGTGCACGTCGGCGGCTTCGCTCTCCTCGCTCTTGGCCGTCCACGATTTGCTTTGCTCTTTGGCCTCGCACGTTTTTGATCTCTGCTCTTCGCGTTCTTTATTCAACTTTTTCAGCGCTTCGTCGTTTTCTTTCTTTTCATCTTCAACTGTTCGTATTTTGGTGATTAAAACGTCTCGAATCGTTTCCGCGAGCGCGTCTGTTTCTCGATAGGTTTGTTTCAATTTTCGTAACACTTTCAATTTCGATCCGTCTTCGCGTTGGCGCGCGCGCAAAACAGATTTTTCGGTATCTTTAGCTTCTTCAAAAAGTAACTGCACCTCGCCATCGTTTCGCTGCGTGGCTAAACGAAGATTCTTCTTCTCCTCTTCTTTTCGAGACGATTCGAGATCAAACCGGTGTTTCGCGTCGGACAGTCGCGAAGATGTGGCCTCGTACTCCGACTCGATCGCGTTTAGTTTGCGCGTTTGTATCAGCTCCGCATCTTTTAAATCTCTCACAGCTGACACGAACTGTTTCAGTTCAGCATTATCTAATGTCTCCAATCTCGCTCTCTCTTCTCGCAACACTTCCGTCGTCTCGTCTAATTTTTTCCTCGCGTGCGCAGGAGCCTGCATCGATTCGGCGCACACTTTCTTGCACTCGGGCAACTCCACCGATTCCGTCTCGTTCGTTTCTGCCTCGCAATCTTCCGCGTTCATCGTTTCTTTCTTCAATTCGCCTCTTAGATCTTGAATGCGTCTCATAGCCGCCTCGAATTCATCTCGAATTTGCGAAATTTCCTCCTCTAAACTCAATTTTACGGGAATCAGCGCTTCCAAGCGCGCCTTCTCCGCGTCCTCAAACGCTTTCGTTTTGACGCGCACTTCGCGCTGAAGCTCGTTCACTTTCGATTCGACTTTTTCCTTGATCGCGCGCGCTCTTCTCGCGTGCTTTTTCCCTCTCTCTATCGCCCGTTCGCAACACATTATTCTTACTCTCTCGTCCTCTTCTTCTTCTTCTTCTTCTTCTTCGCTCTCTTTGCCCAAAGCTTTCATCGCTTCGTTCCTACTCTCCATCGCTCTCGCGTATTTCTTCAAACGTCTCTTTGCTTTTTTCGACCTCGCGGTTGCTCTTCGCAACACTTGGAGCGCTTCACGCATAATCGTCGTCGTTGTGGTCGTCTTCACCGCCTCCTCGTCCTCGGCGCCTTCTTTCCTCTTCCTTCCTTCTCTCTTCTTCTCCTTGTCCTCTCCGAGAGAAAAAGCCATCGCTTCCAACTCCTCGAAGCGCATCTTCGTCGTCCACGTTTGCTCCGCGTCTCCGTCCTCTTCCTCGTCGCTCTCGTCGGAGGACGAAGAAGACGAGAAGGAGGACTCATCTTCTTCTTCCTCGTCGTCGTCGTCGCACGAATACTCGTCGCATCCCGCGCGCGTCGCTCTCGCAAACATCAAAACCCGTGTGGTGCGCGCGTATTTTTTTCTCTTTTTCGCGTAAAAAAAAAACAAAAATAGAAACACACGCAAATGTGACGACTTGACCGACTCTCGTGCTCTCTCCGATAACACGAGCTCTCTCTTTACGACGAAGACAAACGACAAAAAAGAAAGGAAGCCCGGGGGTCGTCTTTGTTCTCTTCTTGCTCCGTTGTTCAAACGCGACGCGTGTGCGTGTGCTCTTTACTCTTTACTCCCAAAAACGCACAAAGTGCGGCATGCGTGATTGAATGTGTGAGAGATATTTTTTGACTTTTCAAAAAATAATTTTGAAGGGTTGCCTTCACAAAAAAATCAAAACAACAACAACAACGAACACAATGGGGAAAAAGAAAGCTCCACCAACGAGGAAGAAAACGACGAAACCCGCGGCGGCAGAGGAGGAGGACGTGGAAGACAACGACCTGGGCCCTTTAGAAGACATCTCGCCGCACCTCGCCTTACAAAAGTGGTCCTCGGACGTCGTCAATCGTCTCGGCGCGACGTCTTCCTCGTTGATGTTTAACAACGCGCAAGAGGGGGGGGGCGGCTTCAACGGGGAAGACTTCGAGGCGCAACTGGAAAATTTAATCGCGAAGAACGCCGCGACGGGTGGTGGTAATAACAGTCCGACGTTGAGGAGGAACGCGTCGAACGCGTCGAAGAGCAGTCAGTCGAAATCGTCGTTGTCTTCCGGGGGGGGAAGAGGAGGAGGAGGAGGAAGAGGAGATCCGATTAAGTCCGGTGATTTAGCGCACCTCGGATTTCCTTTCGATGGCGCCTTCGGTAAGGACGAGTTGAAGGAGAGTTTGCGAGAGGCGTTTCGGGAAGTGTCGGATGTGAAGGCGAAAGCGGTTCCGGAGAGTGGTTTGAAGGGGAAGAAGAAAACGAATGGTAAAAGCGCGCCGACGACGAAGAAAAAGAACGGGGACGGAGTTGTGGTGAGCCTCGACGACGCGTGGGCGAGGATCAACGGCGGTTTTAACAAAGAAAAGACCGAAACAACGCTGGAAGACGCGGTGATGGACGTGGTGGCAGTAAATAACGCGACGATGAACGGCGCGAGAAACATAAATAGACCGAGCGCGGCTTCTTTAATTATGGCGCAGAGATCGTTGTTCTCCGCTGGAGCTCAGGACCTCGCGCACACGTTAGGCGTTGCTCATACGCTGAACGCGACGTCCATGGAGCAAATGGCGAAGGAAGCCAACTTGAGTTCCTACGATACAGAAATGGCGAAGATGTTGAGCACGTTTGGAAGTGGGAGTGGAAGTGGTGGAAACGCGTTCGATGGACACGTGAAGAAAGCGAATTATCATCAAGCGCTCGAGAGGGAGATTGGCAAGAATAGAGAGAATGGGAAGAAACCTACCCCGACGAAGAGGAAACGAAAGGAGGAGGAGGAGAACAACAACAAAGACAACGCCAACGATAACGACGCTGCCGTTAAAACGAAACAAAAACCAAAAGCAGAAGTAGAAACGAATAAGAAGAAGCGCAAAGTGACGAAAACTAACGTCCCGCGCGTAGAAATTGACAACACTCGAATCGTCGAGTTGACGAAAGAAAACAAAAACTTGATCGTCACACCGGGAGGCATCAAAGATGCTCTTCCGCCGCGTAAAAAAGGCCGTCGTCCGAATAACCCGATCGTCGTGGAAACCGAAGAGGAGACGAGACTTCGAGCCGAAGAGCGCGTGTATAAAAATAGACAATCCGCTGCGCGATCGAGAGCGAGAAAATTGAAAACGATAGCCGAACTGCAAGAGGAAATTAATCGATTGACGTGCGAGAACGACACGTTGCGAGAGCTGTGTAAAGGAAATGGTGTCACCGAGGCAAAGATGACGACGACATTGGAAGAGGCAGAAGCTACGAGGCAAAAAGAGAAGAAAGATAAGGAGGAACTCGATGCGAAAGTCAAGCAACAACAAGTTGGTTCCTCTCCCAAAACGGGTTGAAAGGAAGAATATAATAGAAGATAGCGGTGGTGGTACACGGTAAACATCAACATCATAAAATAACAACGACTCTTCAGCTGAACACCTTCCCATTCAAAAAGTCTTTTAAATCGTCCAACTCCTCGGCGCACGCCGAATGCGCCATGCCTCCGTAACTCTCAAACTGAACGTCCATCCCTAAAGATTTCAACTTTTCGCTCGAGATGGTGCCGTAATCGAATCGGAGCACCGCGTCCGCCGTCCCGTGAGCTTGAAAAATTTTCACGCCAGACTTTTTCGAAGAAGAGGTGTACGAATCCGCCATCGGCAAATACGTGGATAAACCAATATACCCGCCGATGTCGTGCTCGCTCTGCATCGCGTGCGTCAACGCGATTGCGCCCCCTTGCGAGAACCCGCCGACGACGATATTCTTCGCCGGAACCCCCTTCTCGATTTGCTCTTCCACTAAAGAGTCGACGTACTTAGCCGCCTTCTCAATCATCCCTTTATCGTCGATTAAATCTTCTCGCTCTAAAGCGTTCATGTCGAACCACCCGGGCATGGCCATTCCGCCGTTTAAGGTGATCGGAATCACCGGCGCGTTCGGAAAGATCCATCTGACATTTTTAATATCCCCCAACGAAGATTGGTTGGGAATGTCCGACCACCCTCTTCCCGTATCACCTAAACCGTGCAAGAAAATGATCGCCTTATCGCACGCCGACCCGGTCTCGACGACAAACGGCGGCGGGGAGTTGTACTCGCTGAATCGAGATGCACCGGCGGCGGCGGCGGCAGCGGCGGCCGCTGAGGAGGAGGACATGGCGACGAATCGGTAACAACACGCGAACGCAGAAGCAGTTAAGACGCCAACTTTGCGTTTCGTGGGGAAATTGCGGTTATTACTACTTTTAGAAGAAGAACAAGACGGACGTCGATGTCCCCCTCGGGCAGAAGAAGAAGAAGAAGAAGAAGAAGAAGAAGCCGTTGGTTTTGCTGATGACGCGGCAGAGGAAGAGGAGAAGAGCAGACGCAGCGCGGCTCTTTGCATCGGTCCTTTTCCAAAGCGTGCTTTGCGCGTTTTCTGTGGGGAAATCTCGGGAAAAAAAAACATCTTCTGGACGCGACGCGCTCTTTTTTCTCTTCCAGCGCGCGCGCGAGCCGTTCAAAAAACACTCGGAAAGAGAGAGAGAGAGAGAAGGGACCGTTGCTGTTGTTCTTTACGCGGTGCATGTCCACTTCGTCCTCGTCGTCTCTGGCGTCGTCGAGCGTCGCGAGAAAACAGATATCCGATTCGGGAAGCAGCGAGGATTCCATCACGCGAGCGCTGATTGTTTCAGATACGACGACTACGATGACGACGAACGCGACGATGGAACAACCAACGCCAGCGGTCGATGAAATGAAAAAAGACGAGGACGAGAGAGACTCAACGGAAGAAGAGGAGGAAAAGAGAACTCGTCGCAAGCGTTACTTTTCCGTCTTTCTCATGACTGCCACTTCCGCTTTTTTGTACGCGGACCAAAACTTACTCGCGCCGAACCTCTCGCAAGCGGCGGAAGAGTTTGGCTTTTCCGACCGCGAAAAAGACGTGAAACTCGCCGGATGGCTGCAGCTGGCGTTTTTTGTCGTCGGCTCTCCGGCGTCGCTGATCATCGGATGGATGTGCGATAAGACGTCGAGCAGAGTGCGATTGTTGTTTTACACGACTTTGATTGGCGAAGGTCCGTGTTTGGCGACGTATTGGGTGACGAACTATTGGGAGCTGTTCGCGTTGAGAGCGATGACTGGCATCGCGGTTGGCGGGTGTTTACCTCTTTTATTTTCGTTGTGCGGAGATTTGTTCAGTCACAAGACGCGAGCGAAAGTGGCGTCGTTTTTGACGATAGCGACGGGAGCCGGCATAGCGTTTGGGCAAATCATGTCCGGCGCGGTTGGGCCAAAGTACGGATGGAAGATACCGTTCGTCGTGAGCGCGGCGCCGGCGGTATTTTTTGCGTTTCTGACGTGGATGCTAGTGGATGAACCGGTGAGAGGTGGGATGGATGTTAAGGTGAAAGGGAACCATTTTGTACATCATGGTCATCGAGAAGAAGCGGTTGCGGAAGGAGCAACAAGAGGAGACGAAAAAATGAAGAAAAAAAGTATTAGCGCAGATAATAGCAGTAAGAAGAAGATGAAGGAGAAAGACGAAAACGGCGACGACGACGATGACGAGAACGACATCATATCGCAGCTCTCCGCCTCGGATATTGAAATCTATTCGGGTAAAATGAACGTGCAAAAACTCAAAAGACAACTGCGCGTGAAGACGAACGTGTTGGTGTTTGTCCAAGGCGTGTTTGGGACGATTCCGTGGGGCGTTTTGAACGCGTATTTTGTGGATTATTTACACGCCAATCGTGGGTTGACGGTCGGACAAGGTACCGCCGCGGTGACCTTATTCGGCTTAGGCGGTGCTATTGGCGTCATCGGCGGTGGCATTTGGGGGCAGCGTTTGTACAACAGAAACAAAAGTTCCGTGGCGGTACTCATGGGAGTGAGCACCATGCTCGGCGCTTTACCTTCGTATTATTTCGTAAACTCGACGTACTTCGGTCCGTCCGAGTCTCTGTTGTACTTTTCGTGCTTTGTGACTGGGATTTTATGTTCCTTGACGCCACCGAACGTCAGAGCGGTGTTGATGAACATCAACCCTCCGGAAACGAGAGGCTCGGTGTTTGCGTGTTACTCCCAAGTGGACGACATCGGGAAAGGTTTAGGCCCAGTATTCATTGCAGGTTTGATTGTCGTTTTCAACGGGCGACAAAATGCTTTTAACGTAGCTTTCAGCATGTGGTTTGTTTGTGGCTTCTTCTTGTTGATGATGAAAAGAACTATTGAGAATGACGCCGAGACTGCTTCGAGGCAAATGGAAGCCGAAGTCGTGCGAAGTCCGGCGAAAGAGAGGTCTCACCAGCAAATCGCGGAAGACGATATCGTCTAAAAAAGAGAGTGACTTAGCAATAATATGTATCGTAGTCATTCGTCGTGCTTGTAATACAAATAATAATAGTGATAGTGCCTAGTAATAGCGCCTAGTAATAATGACATGAACCTTTCATTGTTTCGTGTGGAACTCGCACACAAATATCGCTTGTTCAGCGCTTCTTTTGCGCGAGTTCTCTCCCTCGGTTCCAACAAAGAAAGGGTGCTCAAAACGAAGCTTTTAAAAACGACGGCATAAAAAAGTTGAACACGACCGCAGCTACGCCTGCGCCCATGGCTACGTCCATCGCGCTAACATTTTTCAAGAAACTCACGTTTATCATCTTGGACGTGGAATTCACATCCCACATGGACAAAGACAGTCTCGCCGATTGCGTGTTCCTCTTCTCTTCGTCGATTTCCTCTTCTTCTTCTACGGCGTCTTCTTTCGCGCTCTCCTTTGACATCACCGGCGGTGGCGTAAATAAGTACGACTCCAACGTGTCTACGTGCTCTTCTTTTTCTTCTTCTTCACCCTTTACATCAATATTTTCTAAAACTCTCCCTTCTACACCACCACACATCGGCGAACCGCACTCGCTTTCGCTCAACTCGTACGACACGACAATCGGCGAAGCGGGCAGGAGGGGGTCGTCCGCCGCGGCGTTGCTCGAAAAAACGACAGCTTTTTCTTCATCAATTTTCGTCGGCGTTTCCGGTTGGTTTCCTTCTTCTTTATCGAGTCCAACTAACGCGTCTGCCCACGCCTCCAACGCCGATTTCGAGGAAGAGGAAGAGGACGACGACGACGGAGACGCCGAACTCGCTTCGAGGGAAGGAGGGGGTGCCCTCAATTTACCCGGGGAAGAATCTTTCACAGTCTCGACGCGTTTCTCAAACTGATCATCGTCCTCAAAAATCTCCACCGCTTTCAAAACCGCCGCCGTCGTCGTCGTCGTCGTTTTCTCGCTCGCTCGATCTTCCTCTCTCTTCTTCTCTTTCTTCGGGAACACGTCCGCGGTTCGAAACTTCTTCGTCGCGGTCTTCTTCTTCCCCGGCGTCTTCACGTTGTCGGTTGGAAAATCATTTTTCTTCCCTGCGTTCGTCACGTCCTCTAAAGCGAGCCTTCTCGTCGAAGAAACAGTATTAGCGTCGGCTCGAACACCGCCACCAAGCTTCTTCGCTTTGGTGAGTTTACCTCTTATCTTCTTCATCACGCCCATCTTGTTCCTTATACGTGTGCGCTCTCTCGACTCCTTTTTTTCTCAACAAAAAGTGTTGTGTGGCGTCGTCCCCCTTCTCCATGTTTAGGGTTTTAATATGAAACCCTAAATTACAAAAAAAAGGAAATTCCGTGGTCGGGAAAACGTCGTCGCGCAATCAATCTTCCGGCAGAAAAGAGAGAGAAAACTTTTCTTCGGAACGACGACGCGCGCTTCTTTTGTTTCGCGCGGGTTAAAAGAGAGAGAGAGAGAGAGAGAGAAAGAAAGAGAAGACATCATGTTTAGCGCGAAGAGTTCCGCGAGAGACGAAGAAGCGAATAACAACGCCTCCTCGGCGGCGCAACTCGCGGCGATGCAACAAAGAAAAGATAATCAATACAACGCTCGAATGGCGGTGTACGATTGGCTCGATCGTTTGGTTTTGGACAAGCGGAGATTTTTTACGACATTTTTGGCGTATTCGTTCTGCGTGATCGTGTTGGGCGTGTACATTGGAGATTGGAACTCGGCGACGATGCCGGGGAGAGAGCAAGGTCAGTGGTGCGCGATGCAAGCGAAGGAGTGTAAGAGACAAGCGGATGTGTGTTTGGTGAGCGGTGGGATGCGAGCGGGAAGCGCGCAGCCGATGGTTGGATTGGATAAGGAGAGAGCGTTTATGGAAGGCGGGGATATTGGTGGGACGGATTTTGATGGGGCAGGAGTGCCGCAGCACATTCAGCAAATGCACTCGGAGTGGACGCAATCGAGAGATAATCGCGCGGCGACGGTGGCGAGATTGAAGGAGTTGCGGGTGAATTTGTTGTGTCACGAACT
>Ga0255778_10004881_pt1 | contig 10985 bp, 10 predicted proteins | sample 071ome_31_FD_179976 | JGI IMG/M metagenome (GOLD analysis project Ga0255778, IMG submission 179976) | Coastal salt marsh microbial communities from the Groves Creek Marsh, Skidaway Island, Georgia - 071405CT metaG (version 2) | ecosystem: Environmental > Aquatic > Marine > Intertidal zone >...
GAAGTCACTAGACAAATTTGTCCCAGGCTGGGTTTAACCTCGGAGGAGACGGAGACAGTGGAATGGTTAGTTCGATATCATTTGCTGATGAGTCACATAGCCTTCCATCGGGATTTGATTGACCCAAAGACAATCGTGGACTTTGTTGAACAAGTGCAGTCGTTAGAGCGTCTGAGACTTTTACTTTGTTTAACGGTCGCAGATATTAGGGCGGTTGGGCCTAATGTTTGGAATAACTGGAAAGCGTCACTGCTGCGAGAGCTTTACTATGCAGCCGAATCATACCTTTCTGGAGGTCACGAATCTTCGGGAACCAATGTCAGGGTGGAGAATGCGCGCGGAGCCCTCGCGGGCAGTTTGCGTTGCGATGGTTGGGAGGATGCCAAAATTGAAGAAGTGCTTGCCCTTGGTTATCCTTCCTATTGGCTTTCGTTAGATGCTGATGCCCATCGCCGCAATGCCGATCTTATTTCAGCGGCCATCCACGATGGTGAACCGATAAAAATTTCAGCGAATGCAGCTGGTATCAATAATGTAACGGAGATTACAATTCATACCCCAGATCATCCCGGACTTTTTTCTACAATCGCAGGGGCGATTGCTGTCCTCGGAGGGAACATCGTTGGGGCCAAGATTTTTACAATGGCAAACGGGATGGCTCTCGATATTTTTACGATACAGGAAACAAGTGGTGGAGCGTTCTCGGGTGAGAGTGATCTTAAACGTTTAATTGAAAAAATAGAGTCAGCGTTGAGGGGAGAGTGGAGCCCCGGTGCAAACCTGAGGGAAAAGTCAAATTTTGGTGGCCGAGAAAATGTTTTTTTGGTGGCTCCAAGGGTTTTAGTAAATAACAGCGCTAGCAGAACGCATTCAGTTGTAGAAATCAACGGTAGCGATCGCCCAGGCTTTTTGCATGATGTCACACGGAAACTTGCTGACTTGGGGCTGCAAATCTCAAGTGCCTTAGTTACAACATATGGCGAGAGAGTGGTTGATATTTTTTACGTCAAGGACGTCTACGGAATGCAAATCACTAATGAGCGCAAATTAGAGCAAGTTAAAAATGGCATCCAAGAAACCCTCGCGATCAAGTCTGGCCACCATGATCAATTGTAACTGAAATAATTTAGTTCCAGTGGGACAGCTTGGCTGTGAGGGTAAGAAAAGCATCACGCGTGTCTGTAACAGCTAAGAAAGAGACGATTAGTACTAATGAATTTTTTTAAAAATATCGCCACGGTTAGCATGTTGACGATGTTAAGCCGCATTCTTGGGTTCCTGAGAGATATTTTGATCGCGGCTTTATTGGGGGCCGGTCCGGTGGCGGATGCTTTTTTTGTAGCCTTAAAGCTCCCAAATTTTTTTCGGAGTTTAACAGCGGAAGGGGCATTTAACGCAGCATTTATTCCCTTATTTGGTCGTATAGTTTCTAAGGATGGAAAATCTAGCGCCCGAGAATTTGCATCTTCAGTGCTCTCTGTAATGATCCTCACGCTTTTAGGCTTCATATCATTGATACAAATTGCCATGCCTTTCTTGATGTATGCTTTTGCTCCAGGATTTGCTGACGACCCTGCTAGGTTTAATTTAGCTATTGATCTGACTAGGATTACTTTTCCTTACCTGCTTTTTGTCTCCTTGGTCGCCCTGCTCGGAGGAGTTTTAAATTCGTTTAATAAATTTGCCGCAGCTGCATCTACGCCGATAATATTCAATATTTGTCTGATTGGCGGTCTTCTTATTCTATCACCGCTGTTCGAAACGCCCGGGCACGGTCTAGCCTGGGGGGTCGCCCTCGCAGGAGTTATACAGTTTTTATGGCTTATAATTGCCTGTAGACAAATAGACATGGTGTTTTTATTGCGCCGGCCCAAGTTAACGCCTCAAATTAAGCGTCTATTCAGATTGATTGTTCCGGGTGCTATCGGCGCTGGCATTATTCAAATTAATTCTTTACTCGGAATTTTTATCGCTTCGTTCTTGCCCATAGGGTCAGTTTCCTTTCTTTTTTACGCGGACAGACTAACGCAGTTGCCACTTGGCGTAATAGGGGTTGCTATCGGCACGGTGATTTTGCCTGTCCTGACCCGTCAAATCAGCCAAGGTGATAACGTATCCGCAGCAGAGACAATGAATAGATCTGTTGAATTAGGCCTAGTTTTTTCAGTTCCTGCTGGATTGGGCTTGTTGTTTTTATCCAGTCCGATTGTTGAACTTTTGTTTCAGCGAGGAGCCTTTGATGTTGCTGCCTCGAAGGCCACCGCGTTAGCCTTATCGGCTTATGCGCCCGGATTGCCTGCTTATTTCTTGATCAAAGTGCTCGCACCCGGGTTTTTTGCCCGGGGAGATACAGTAACACCTGTTAAAATTGCAGGTGTTTGTGTGATTGCCAACCTTGTTTTAAGTATCATATTCGTACAATTTTTTGACCATGTGGGGATTGCCCTGGCTACTTCCATCTCCGCTTGGGCGAGTGTTGCTTTGCTATGGGCAGCTCTGACGAGGCGGAAGTTTATGAAATTTGAGGCAAGATTGGGTTGGGGTCTTTTGGGAATTTCCCTTTCCTCTGCTGGAATGTTGGTCGTCTTGTTTTTCGGGCGCTGGGTAATGAGTGACATGTTCTCTGATACCTTTCTTGAGAGATGTGTCGCTCTGGGAATCCTTATCATTGCGTGCATGTTCTCTTACGGCCTCATTGCGGTTTTAACAGGTGTGGTATCGGTCTCAAAATTTAGAGACCTGAAAAAAGGCTAAAAGCGTTAATCTTGACCCCAGAAACAAATGGAGCCATAAGGCCTCGCTCCCATATTAAAGGAGGACCTATTGTGTCTCGTGTTTTTTCAGGCGTTCAACCTACCGGAAATTTACACCTTGGGAATTATCTGGGCGCGATAAAAAATTTCGTTCGGCTTCAAGATAACTATGAATGCATTTATTGTGTAGTAGATCTTCATGCAATTACAGCATGGCAAAGTCCTTCAGAGCTTCGTCAAAATACCAGAGAGGTCGCAGCGGCCTATCTTGCAGCGGGGGTTGATCCGTTAAGGAGCATTATTTTCAATCAGAGTGCTGTGCCTGTTCATGCTGAATTAGCGTGGATTTTTAATTGTGTGGCGAGAGTGGGTTGGTTGAATCGCATGACACAATTCAAAGAGAAGGCAGGCAAAAACAGAGAGAATGCGAGTGTAGGGTTGTATGTGTACCCGTCGTTAATGGCGGCTGACATTCTGGCATATTGCGCCACCCATGTTCCGGTTGGTGAAGATCAAAAACAACATCTGGAGTTGACGCGCGATATAGCCCAAAAGTTCAATCATGACTTTGAAACTGAGTTTTTTCCGATAGTTGAACCGCTAATTTTTGACTCAGCTGCTCGCGTTATGAGTTTGAGGGATGGACGCAGCAAAATGAGTAAGTCTGACCCGTCGGATAATTCTCGTATCAATATTACTGATGAATTAGACACAATAGTTAAAAAGATCCGTCGAGCAAAAACCGATTCAGAACCAGTTCCTGATGGGTCCAAGCCGCTTGGTACATCTTCCAGTCGTCCCGAGGCCTTTAACTTAATAGAGATTTACTCAGCCCTGGGAGGTCTCTCAAAATCCGAAGTATTCGCCGAATTCGGAGGGCGACCGTTTTCGGAACTCAAGGCTCGGCTCGCGGAAGTTGCAGTTGAGACTTTGGGGCCTTTAGGCGATGAAACGCGCCGCTTGATGCGAGAGCCTGGCGAAATCGATCGAGTTTTACGTGAAGGAGCTGAGCGAGCAGAGACTATAGCTCGACCGGTTCTTATGGATGTATATGATATTGTTGGGTTTTTGAAGACTGGGACCAGGTTTGCCGGCATTTAGATCTGGGAACCGTTCGGCCTTCAGGCCCTATTGTTTGCAATCGCTAATACCGGAACTCATGCGAAATTTAGTATCTCCTGGTTGGCAATTCTCTTTACCAGTTTTAATAAATGTGCGACGGATGAAGGAATACTGGGGGAACGCACTATATTTTGTAAGAGCCAAAATTTACCTGGCCATGTAGTTTCGGCTAAATGGTTGAAATGCGTTAGGGGAGTCTTCGCATATGGCTTGCCCTTTGTGGTGTTTCTATTGCCCAATGCATCGGCCAATGAGACACAAAATGATCAGGCGGCGCAAATGGCTTCATACGTTGGGAAAACCTCGACCATGGAGCAAAAAATTTTACCTAAAAAAGGGGAAACCCGTGCTCTAAATTTAAAAAATTATTATCGGTCCATTAGTTTCGACATAGAGAGCATTCGTGCGCATGGGCTAGTGCCGCGGTTACTTTTGTCTTCGCTTCCAAAGGACATCCATCGGATTGATCGCCCCAGATCAAGAAAAGCCTTATTTATTCAAGCTGCTCTTCCCTTAATTCTCGAGGTTAACGAGAAGATCCTATTAGATCGGGAGAAGGTCATGTCTTTATGGGAGAAAATATCCCAAGGGGTCGAACTTGATGGAGATGAAATGCAGTGGTTGGCCACTATCCAGGAAAACTACGGGCTTTCCGAGTTGGGGTCGTTATACAACGCTGCTTTCTTTGATGCCATCCTGGAAAGGGTGGATATTTTGCCTACGTCAATGGTTCTTGCCCAATCTGCTGAGGAAAGTGGATGGGGGACATCCAGGTTTGCCCGTGAGGGGAACGCTTTGTTCGGTCAAAGGATCTGGGCTGGGACGAATGGCATGAAACCGAGACTGCGTCCGAGGGGAGAAAGGTTTCTTGTTCGATCTTTTAATAATCTTCTTGATGGCGTCTGGGCTTATGCATTCAATTTGAATACCCACTCCGCGTATGTCGAGTTTCGAGCCGCCCGAAGGAACATGCGGCTGAAAGGAAGTGTTGTCGGCGGTTTAAAATTGATCAGCAAATTGGAAAATTACTCCGAAAGAGGTGAGGGATATGTTCGCACCATCGAAAAAATCATAAAGGTAAACCAATTAGAGCAATTTGATGGCGCGAGGTTGTTTCCTCCTCTCGAGAGCCTGATGCCTTTCTCATCTGGCGCGTGAGCCTGTATAATATAAGTGTCTTATTTTGGAACAAAAAATTGTCTGCCAAACCATCGCCATCGTCCGCTCTTATCCAATAAAGTGCAATTGATCCTAGATCGGCCAGCTGGGAATTTATTATTCATTCGGATTTCGATCCTTGTTTGACCAAGCCTCTCAATCCTTAATCTCTTGCCATCCGGCGCGTAGCAGTTTAATGCGTCCAAATTTTTGATAGTTTGATTGCCTATAGTAAAGCCGAACGGAGGCGGATTCACGTTAGGCGTCAGCAACGGGTCGGCGGGGGTAATATCAAGAGCGTGAAGTGGTAATGCCCTTGCTGCTAACTTTAGTCGACTTACCCCGCCAAAGGTCTCGTTGAAGGCAAATCTTGGTAAATAAAAAAAATCACTGTTGGGATGGATTACGCCCGAATGTTGACCAAAGCCTACACTAAATCCCGCAGCTTTCACTACCTTAGCCACCGCTAAACTGTATTCTCCGTATGGATACGCAATTATTTCGGGCGCGAAACCTAATTCCTCCTCAAACCGTTTAGTGGATTTTTTTAGCTCATTCTCCAGTTTAGACTCTGACAACAATGGCATATGTGGATGAGAGGCGGTCTGATTGCCTATTTCAACCCCTTCTTTTAGCAAGGCACGAATTTGGTTCCAGTTCATGTATCCGGGCAGGTTTCTGTCGATAGCGTCGGTGGCGATAAATAGGGTGAAGGGGACTTGGGCTTTCCTCAGTCTTGGCCATGCTTTTTGATATACAGACAGAAACGCATCATCAATCGAAATTCCAACTGTTTTATCAGGTAGTGGATTGCCATTTCGAAGGGCCGCGGTGATTTCTGTCAGGGATTTTAAGGAAAACTCCCCACTCGTTAGGGTTTTGAGATGCGCCTCAAATTGATTTATTCGTATATTGGTAGATGGGTACTGGTTCTCACCGAATCTGTGATACATGAGGACTACCGCTGATGAGGCTGCGCATGCCGTCTCTATACCTGCGAGGAGACAGCATATGCCAAGTCCGATTTTTGATAAAAGAAGCTTGGTTTTTTTTATCATTACGTCCATGCCTTAGCTTATGTCCCTATGGGAATTATTCGTCAGCCACAAAAACTTGAAAAGGGTTTTCTTTTTTCTGTTTTGATAATGGTGACAAGCGAAAACTTTCAACTCATCATTTTGTTTGGCAAAGAATCATCACTTATCAACGGATAGTCCTTCGGTGAGAATAGCTGGTAATGCCACCACTCATTTCTATAAAAATCCCAACCCGACTCAGTCATCAGTCCTAAAAGAGTTAGTCTATTCTGTCGTGCCTTTTCAGAAATTTCTATGGATCCATGATAGGATATTTTATCGAACGTATCGAACTTAGATCCCATATCCAATGGCACTCCCGAGGCATCGGCAAGTGTCAAATCTATTGCTACACCGCGGGAATGTGGTGAGCCATTTTGGGGGTGTGCCAAAAAATTTTCATCTGGTGTGTGGTCCCAGAGTTTCTGCTGAGCCTCGGTAGGGCGAAAGGCATCGTATATTAAAATTTTTAAACCAATAAAACTTGCAGCATCACGGGCTCTTCCCAGAGCGGTTAGTGCATCTTGGTGAAGGTAACAAAACGGATGGAGATAAACTGGCTGACCGGTAAAGTTTTGGTGGGTGGCGTAAGCCAATTCGATGCCAACGCCAAAATCACATGCATTTATTTCTTGTAGTGTCATAACCGCATTGTATATGAGGGTAAAAAATCGTCTAATATAAATTTAACTTGAAGATGTCATGCTAAGTCTTGGTATTGATACAACGGGTTCCTCATGCGCTGTGGCGCTGTGGGCAGATGACGTTTTGAAATTTTCTGGTGCACAAAACATGAATCGTGGCTACGCGGAAAAGCTTATGCCAATGATAGATCGTGCTCTTTTGGAGACAGGACTAACATACAAAAATATTGATGTAGTTGGAGTTGCGACTGGTCCGGGGTCTTTTACCGGCTTGCGCGTTGGGCTCTCTGCCGCAAGGGGCCTATCTCTTGGATTGAACTGCGATCTTTATGGCGTGACCACTTTTTATGCGGCCGCACTCGCCTGCGTGCGAAAGATCGGGAGCAATGACATAACAAATTTGTGTGTGATTTTAAATTCCAGGCGTTCAAATTTCTTTTTACAGAAATTTAAGCTGCGATCAGGGTTTTTAGAAACTGTCGGCCGTCCTGTATCGTCTGACGAGAGCTCTATTTTGAGAACCTTAGCTAATTCCCGGTCAATAATTACCGGTGACGGGGCTATGCAAATCCAACTGAGTAATGATCTAAAAAAGCAGACTCAAATTATTCCCGACTCTCGAAAATCCTGTGTAGCCCTAATCGCGGAACTGGCCGCCAAGAGAGATACAAGTCAGGCGCAGACGAACTTGAGCGCGCTCTATATTAATCCTCCTCAGGTAACATTAGCCCCTAAGCGCAAGAATTAATTTAATTGGATAAACAGTTGAACCAATACTACGCAGTTCCGAGTTACGGTGTAGAACAAATCTCGCTTCAACAACTCTCTGTTGTAGCCCGAATTCATGCACAGTGTTTTTCGGACAACTGGGATGAGCTAACGCTTAAAAAGATTCTCAAAATGCCAGGTAGTTTTGGTCTTGTCGCACGGTCTCCACGATCGGACTCAATTACCGGATTTGCTCTGTGTCGTATGGCGGCCGATCAGTGCGAACTATTATCATTGGGAGTGGCTCGGGATTATAGAAAACAAGGAATTGCTACAACACTAATAAGAAGTGCAATGGCACGGGCTTCATTTGAAAAGGCGCGATGGTTTTTTTTAGAGGTGGCTATTGATAACGACGCAGCTGCTCGACTTTATAAAGCACATGGTTTGAAAAAGGTTGGGGTTAGGCCAAATTATTATGAAAACAAGGATGGTACGCGCACTGATGCTAATACTATGCGAGCAGATCTGGCTAAATTCATGCCATTAGATATTTGAGGCTTTTATTTTTTCTGCACCCTTAATACTTGTGTGTTTTTCCCGTTCTTCTTGTCTTCTGGTTCAAGGGATAGGATCCTGTGTCCTAGCTCAACTAGAGAGTCAGGAACGTTTTTGAGAGGCTCATCGCCACAAAGTCGAATTGCTAAAATTTCTCCTTGCTCCATTTTCTCGATCATCAATCTAGTCCGGACAAAGGTCATGGGACATACGTCGCGGGTGATATCTAATTCGTGATCGGTTAACTGATTTTGGGGTGTTTTGGGCTGCATGTCCTAACAATTTGTCTCATTAATGCTTATCTTCTCATTATCAGATTACAAGACATACTAGAAGTTCTGAAGTCTGTTGTCCGACTAATTGACTATTTAATACTATTAATTCAGAGGTCGGGGGTAGAGATTGTTCCGTGGCAGGATGGGCGCGTGTCTCGGAGATTGAATGCACTTTCTTGACACTTTAGTATTGGGTGGTAGTGTTCGACAAACTTTCCATGTCCCGAATTTAGCGTGCTGATGAGTTGTCCTCATTACCATAGAATTTTCTCCAGCGATATAACACTTGCCTAAAACTGTTTTTATTAAAAGCTTCGGCTGTCAGATGAATGTCTATGACTCTCAGAGGATGCTTGATTCGTTGTCTGCAGAGGGTTTCGAGCAACAAAATGAACCTGAGAACGCAGATGTTATAATACTCAATACTTGCCATATCCGTGAAAAAGCGTCTGAAAAGATGTATTCAGAGCTAGGTCGATTGAGGGCTAATCGTCGAGCCAAGGTCGTCGTGGCCGGTTGCGTTGCTCAGGCGGAGGGTGAAGAAATTCTTGATAGGGCAAAGAACGTCGATTTTGTTTTGGGTCCTCAAGCTTTGCATCGGTTGCCAAAGTTATTAAGAGAGAATCTCGACCATAATCGGGCTATCGACACAGATTTTCCAGTCGAAACAAAGTTCGAAAATTGGCCATCGCCCGTATCTCATAAGGCATCTTCTTTTCTAACGATCCAAGAGGGATGTGATAAGTTTTGTTCTTTTTGTGTAGTGCCCTATACGAGGGGTTCAGAATATTCTCGCCCAGCATCGGCAATAATTAAAGAGGCAAGGACCTTAGTTGAAGGGGGCACTAAAGAAATCACGTTATTGGGACAAAACGTAAACGCTTATAGCGGTTGTGCAGGAGGTCTAGGCGGCCTTATTAAGGTCCTGGATGAAATAGAGGGCCTTGATCGTATCAGGTTTACTACCTCTCATCCCTTGGATATGTCTGACGCATTAATAAATGCATTTGGCGAGGTGGCTAGCCTCATGCCTTATTTGCATTTGCCCGTCCAATCGGGCTCCGATCGAGTTCTAGATCGAATGAATAGACGTCATAATGTTGAGCATTATGAAAAAATTATCTCTAAAATTAGAGAGGTGCGTCCTGATATCGCGATTTCATCAGACTTTATTGTTGGTCACCCCGGTGAAACAGAAGCAGATTTTTTAAAAACACTGAAATTGGCTGACAGAGTTGGTTTTGCGCAAGCCTATTCGTTCAAGTACAGCGCGAGACCGGGGACGCCTGCTGCTGATGATCAGGATCAGGTGTCAGAGCAATCAAAAACAGAGCGGATAGCACGATTGCAAGATTTACTCGGCCAACATCAAAAAAGTTTCAACGAAAAATTTGTCGGTTCTTTATCTAAAGTTTTGCTTGACCGTACCGGACGATTGTCAGGCCAGCTGGCAGGACGAAGTCCCCATAATCAATCTGTTCACGTTAGAGTCCCTGAGAAAGAACTATTTTCTTTGTTGGGTAAGATTGTGTTGGTCAGAATTACAAAAGCTAATCAAAATTCATTAACCGGTGAATTAGTTCAAGAAAAGGGGGCAAAGCCTCCGGAGGTTAAAGTTTGAGGTCTGGCGGAGATAACAGCTCAATCGATCCACCCCTGACTTTGCAATTTGAGGATAATAAATTACTGCAAGTCCTGTTTGGCGAACATGACAGAAATCTTGTCAGGATCGAAGAAACCCTTGGGGTTCGTATTTCTTCCCGCGGTAATAGAGTTTCTCTGTCTGGCGACGAAAGAGCGATCTGTATAGCTCGATCTGCCATGAATACGCTTTATGCACGGTCGAAAGAGGGACTGCCCGTCGATTTCTCTGAAGTCGACGCTGCGCTGCGTATCGCAAATTTAGATTTAAAGTCTGCCCCAGGCACGTCTAAAAATCGAACTGAGGCGACCCTCATCACTTCGAAGCGACACATAAAGGCCCGTTCTCCAGGACAAGTGACCTACATTCGGGCGCTCCAAAAATCGGAGATGGTTTTTGGAATTGGACCAGCGGGTACTGGTAAGACCTATTTAGCTGTGGCTAATGCAGTGGCACAATTATTGGAAGGAAAAGTAGATCGGATAGTATTGTCGCGGCCCGCTGTGGAGGCGGGGGAAAGGCTAGGTTTTTTGCCTGGCGATATGAGAGATAAAATAGATCCTTATCTTGCCCCGCTATATGATTCCTTGCACGATATGATGCCTGCAGATCAGGTGGTGAAACGCATCGCCTCTGGTGAAATCGAAGTGGCCCCCCTCGCGTTCATGAGGGGCCGAACATTGGCGCATGCCTTTATCATTTTGGACGAGGCCCAAAATGCAACACGCACGCAGATGAAAATGTTTTTAACCCGACTGGGGGAGGGCTCCCGGATGGCGATCACGGGGGATCCAAGCCAGGTTGACTTGCCAAGAGGAGCGGTATCGGGCCTGATAAATGCCGTTGAAACATTGAGAAATATTTCGGGGGTTCAAGTTGTCAGATTCGGTGAACAGGACATTGTTCGTCACTCTTTAGTCACAGAGGTTGTAAGAGCCTATGACGCAGATGACCGGCGTCAGGTCATAAGCGAGACCTGAGATCAGCCTGATATGGAATTTTTCGACAAGAAAACCTTTGTTAAAGTCGAGGATTATGAATGGACCCGG
>Ga0255778_10004894_pt1 | contig 10970 bp, 13 predicted proteins | sample 071ome_31_FD_179976 | JGI IMG/M metagenome (GOLD analysis project Ga0255778, IMG submission 179976) | Coastal salt marsh microbial communities from the Groves Creek Marsh, Skidaway Island, Georgia - 071405CT metaG (version 2) | ecosystem: Environmental > Aquatic > Marine > Intertidal zone >...
TGTTGAAAATGTGTGGCTTGATCTGATATTTGATGATCCTTCGATGAACCGCGCAAAAATTTCGGGCCTGGTGTTTTATCGCCGTCCCAGAGCAAAATTTTAGGTAGGACGCGACATGCAGTTGGATAAAATTGATTTTTCAAATGGGATGTGGCGCGGTCTTTTGACGGCGGAAAAATCTGGCGCCTCTCCAACATTCAGCGTTGAATTGAATGGCGCGGTGGTCGAGGGCACGCGCATATCTGCAGGCCCCAGTGATCGTGAATGGGTGATTGATATCCCAATTCCCAATCATGCGATTGGGGATGGCGTTTACACCTTTTTGATTTTCGTTGAGGGCAATTCAGCCCCAGTGGGCAGTTTTTGCATCTCTGCAGGTCGCGCAATGGAATATGATCTGCAGGCCGAAGTTGCCCTTTTGCGGGAAAAGTTGGAAATTCTGATACGGGCGTTTCGCAGACATATCCAAAACGCGGCTACGTGCCGCCGCGTTACGGGTGACAAAATACACATGAATTGGACATACTGCGCGAGTACTTTATCGCTCGGAGCATCCAAATGTCCCAATCATACCCCAATCTTCTTGCGCCATTAGATCTTGGTTTCACGACGTTGAAAAATCGTGTCCTGATGGGGTCGATGCACACCAATTTGGAAGAGACGAAAGATTGGAACCGGGTCGCTGAATTTTACGCTGAACGCGCGCGCGGCGGCGTTTCATTGATGGTGACAGGTGGTATTGCGCCCAACCGCGAAGGCGGCGTTTTTCCGGGAGCGGCAGGGTTGTTTGATGAAACCGATATTGCCAATCATCAAATCGTTACAGACCGCGTTCATCAGGCAGGTGGCAAAATTGCGATGCAGATTTTGCATGCGGGGCGCTATGCCTATGGCCCTGAATGTGTGGGCCCATCCGCGGTAAAATCACCCATTTCGCCCTTTCCGCCCAAGGAATTGGATGAAGAGGGCATTGAAAAACAAATCAGCGATATTGTGGCGACCGCGCAGCGTGCAAAATCCGCAGGCTATGATGGTGTCGAAATCATGGGGTCCGAGGGGTATTTTATTAATCAATTCCTTGTGACCCACACAAACAAACGCTCGGATCGTTGGGGCGGGTCGTATGAAAATCGGATGCGATTGCCTGTTGAAATTGTGCGGCGTGCGCGCGCGGCGGTTGGCACGGATTTCATCATTATTTATCGTTTGTCGATGATTGATTTGGTCCCCAATGGATCAACCCATGAAGAGGTGGTGCAATTGGCCCAAGCGATTGAGGCCGCGGGTGCAACGATCATCAATACAGGGATTGGTTGGCACGAGGCGCGTATCCCAACAATCGCAACATCCGTTCCACGCGCGGCATTCGCTTGGGTGACGAAAAAACTGATGGGTAAGGTGTCCATTCCCGTCATCACATCAAACCGCATCAACACACCCGAAGTTGCCGAAGAGGTGTTGGCAGATGGATGCGCGGATATGGTCAGTATGGCACGCCCCTTTCTGGCCGATCCCCATTTCGTGGCCAAGGCGGCAGCGGGGCAGGGCAATACCATCACGCCCTGTATCGCCTGTAACCAAGCCTGCTTGGATCATACATTTGGTGGAAAAATCAGTTCTTGCCTTGTAAACCCACGGGCCTGTTATGAAACCGAACTGCCCATGACAAAAACCGATGCTGCGAAACGCGTGGCGGTTATTGGGGCGGGTCCTGCTGGTTTGGCCACCGCGATGACAGCCGCCCAAGTCGGTCATGACGTGACCCTCTTCGACCAGGCGGATAAGATTGGGGGACAATTGAACATGGCCAAACAGGTTCCAGGCAAGGAAGAGTTTTGGGGGCTGGTCGATTGGTATGAAACCATGATCACCGAAACAGGGGTGAAGACGAAGTTGGGACAACGCGTATCCGCTGGCGAGTTGACGGGGTTTGATGCAGTGGTTGTGGCAACTGGGGTCACACCACGCGACCCAGAAATCCCGGGACAAGACAACGACAAGGTTTGCGGTTACATTGATATCTTACAGGGTCGTGTCACAGCAGGTGTCAACGTAGTTGTGATTGGGGCAGGCGGTATTGGGTTTGATGTCAGTGAATTCCTGGTTCATTCAAACGCAGCGACACTTGAAACCCCCGATTTGACCCACTGGTTGAAGGAGTGGGGGGTTGGTGACCCCGAAGAAATCCGTGGTGGATTAATGGCCGAGGGCCCGCAACCCGCCGCCCCTGCACGCAATGTAACTCTGCTACAGCGCAAGGCCGAGCGTCCAGGAAAACGCCTTGGAAAAACAACGGGTTGGATTCATCGTTCAACGTTGAAAATGAAAGGCGTAAAAATGATCGGTGGTGTAAATTACGAAGAGATAACCGAGGAAGGGTTGCGCGTTTCCCATGGCGAAGCACGCGAAAACCCAAGTGTCATTCCCGCAGATACGATTGTTCTCTGCGCAGGTCAGCTAAGCGAACGCAGCCTTGCAGATGCGTTAATTGCCAACGGCATCGAACCACATGTGATTGGTGGTGCGGACGTGGCGGCCGAATTGGATGCAAAACGCGCGATTGATCAGGGGGTACGGCTGGCGCTTAGCCTTTAAGGTTTCTTGCAAATACCTCTATCTTGTCCTGCCTCTGCCCCAGTCTTGCCCAAGTTTGGAGCAACAAAGTTGGAACAAGAAGTGAGGGAAATATGGACCGTTTGATAGAAATGGAAGCCTTTGCCACCGTGGTTGACCAAGGTGGTTTTACAGATGCCGCGCGCAAAATGGGGATTTCAAAATCTGCCGTTTCGAAACATTTTTCCGGTCTTGAAACACGACTTGGTGCGCGATCGCTAAATCGTACTACGCGCCGTGTTAGTCCAACTGAAATCGGTCTGGCCTATTATGATCGTGCACGCCGTGTGCTGAACGATGCGGGCGAGGCAGATGCTGTGGTCAGTTCAATGCAATCGGCACCAACTGGGATGCTACGTGTGTCGGTAGCAACTGACTTTGGCTCTATGCATTTGTCCCAAGTGCTGGGTGATTTTTTGGCGCAATTTCCAGATGTGTCCGTGAATTTGGAATTGGACAATCGCTAAATCGAAATGATTTCTGAGGGCTATGATGCCGCCACTCGTGTGGGCGAGATGGAAGACAGCTCGCTTCGCGCACGTAAAATCGCGGAAACCACAATTTGTATGGTCGCAAGCCCCGGATATCTTCACGGCGCGGGTCGCCCGCGTCGGATTGAGGATTTGGGCGCGCATAAATTGCTGCATTATACCAATCAGGCAAATGGTGCGGTTTGGAAAATGACCTCGCAAGCGGGGAAAAACGTCAAATCCGTACTGCGGGTAGCTTTACGGTAAATGATGGGCAATCCCTTTTGAATGCGGCGATCAATGGTCTGGAGATTGCATATTTGCCATCCTTCTTATACGTATCTGCATTGGCCGAAGGTCGTGTTGTCGATGTGATGCCCGACTTGCCAAAAGAAACCAAAGGGATCTATGTGGTCTACCCACCAGGTAAATTTACGCAAACAAAGGTGTGTGCATTCATTGTTTATTTGGCACAGACCTTTGCATGCAAGGTGCCAGATCACTGGTGATTTATTGCAAAACCACCGCTTCCACGCGGCGGTTTTGTTCACGTCCTTCTGGTGTCTGATTGCTGGCCCGCGGGGACAGATATGCAATTCCTTGGGCTGTGATGCGCGATTTTTGAATGCCGTATTTTGAAATCAAACGCTGACGTACCGCTTCGGCGCGTTGTTTTGAAATGGCGATATTCCCCTCTAACCCGCCAACCGCATCGCTGTGACCGACCAAGACAATTTTTGTATTTGGATTTTGGCGCAGATAGTCCGCCAATTCGGACAGGATTGAAAATGGTCCTTCCCCCAAATTTGTGGAGCCACTGGTGAACTCCAACCCGTCAAGTGTGATAGCGCCCGTTTGGATGAATTGATCGATCATGTTTGTTGCAATTTTCGGTCGGGCGATGGTTGTGATTTGCGAGGTCGTCACAGGCGCGTCCGCTGCGGGGTCAACACGGCGTTCTTGGATATAGACCCGCTCGCCAATCCTGGAAATCAGGATGTTGATAATCTGATCAGATCCCTTGGTGCCTGTCATAGACAGAAAATCCCTCAGATTCACATACATATTTGGGGGCGAAATGATGGGTGTATTCACCCGATAATCAAATCCGCCGCATTCGTTTGACATACAGTCCAATGTGATTTGAAATTCTGCATCCCGCAACGCCTGACGAATGGGTGCCGCAACTTGTTCAGGTGTGATGGATGTCCCGCGTAACTCAAACGTTGAAACCGTAACTGTGCCGCTGCGCTTTTCATGCGGAACGCTGGATTGTGGCGACCATGGTGCAACTGGAGCGCGAAGTGTTCCGTTTTCCGTTTGCTCTGTGAACAAGCGCTCAACACCACTGGGATAGGGGACATCCAGCCCCGCGAATACTGGATGGCTTAGGGTCAGCGCCAATACTATGGAAAGTGATCTAACGGCTTTGTGCATGATAGGCGTCATTTGGGCGCATATCTATGGCACTGGCCACGCGGTTTGACATGTTGAAAAAGGCCGCGACATTCGCGATGTCCCAAATGTCCTGATCACTAAATCCAACCGACCGCAGGTCAGCACGATCACTTTCTTCGATGCGGTGGCTTTCAATTGTGATTTTTTCGGCAAAATCCAACATTGCGCGTTGCCGCGCACTTAGGTCCGCAACGCGGTAATTCATGACCAACATTTCACCCAAAATCGGATCGCCCGACAATTCGCGCACAGCCTGACCATGCGCCGTCAAACAGTAAAAGCATTTGTTCACAGAGGACACAACGACCGCGATCATTTCGCGCTCCAGCTTGCTTAGCCCGCTGTCGGCCAACATCGTTTCATTATAAAGCGCTGTAAACGCATTCAATTTGTCGATGTTAAACGCATGAGCAACCAACACATTCGGAACCATTCCTAATTTTTCTTGGCAGATATCAAAGTATTTTTGTGTCTTTTCAGGAAGGGGTGATAGGGGCGGCAAATTTAGGGCCGTAACCTGATCATTCTCGCTCATCCGTTATCCTTTCATTCTATAATGGTACTCTCCCACAACTTTCATGCCGATGGAACGATAAAGCGCGTTAGCCGCCATATTTGCCTTGGTACAGGCAACGTTCAGCCGACTGGCCCCCTGTTCTGCGGCCCAAAAGGCGGCTTGTTTCATCAGCCAACTGGCCACACCCTTTTGGCGTTGCGTGCTGCGAATTTCCACCGCGTGAACAAAGGCATGCTTGCCATGAACGGCCGCAAATCCAACCCCGGCGGGGTGATCATTCCAGCGCGCCAAAATGGATGTTTTTGGACCCTGAACACGTTTCATAACATTGACACGCGCATCTGAAATGCCCCCTTCGGCCCACATGTCGATTTCAATTGCAAGCGGTGGCCAAACCGAAAACATGGACACTTTGGGTGGCCGTTCAGTTGTCAGGGTATCAACAGAGGTGGAATAAATATTCACGGGATCAACAATGTCGTATCCTGCATCTGCCAGAGCGCGATCCAAATCCTGATCTTGATCAATGATCATGAAAAGGGGCGTTTGCCCCAAATCTTGCATGGCCGTTTCGGCCGCTTGGATGTCTGCTTGCGTCCAATAAGAATTTGGTGTCGCGGCTGAAACGCGTTTGCCGCCCCCCTGCCCATCGCGGATGATCCACGGGTCCATGGTGTGACGGGCCACGGCGGGCCAGGTTTCTTCAAGCGCGATTAGTATATCGCCGAAATCATCCCAAGTTTGCTTCTGCATGTGCTATCTTTTCTATGGCCCGTTTAATCTCTGCAGGGTCGGTGCCCCGCACAACGATGTTTGTGCCATAAACCCCATCCTGTTGGAAGGGATATGAACCGATAGAAAGGTTTGGAAATTCATCTGCAATTTGACCCAAGGGGGCCGCAATGTCGCCTTCGCCGCGCATGCAACGGTGCGTTTCACTGATCAGGGGCGCGCCGCGTGTAAGCGTTGGTAAAACACTTTGAACCATTGCTTTGAAAACCGATGGGACGCCTGCCATGACATGGACGTTTTTCACCACAAACCCCGGTGCGATGGATACAGGATTCTCGATCAAGGTTGCACTGTCTGGAATGCGCGCCATGCGAAGTCGCGCGTCGTTCAACTCGCGCCCCGTTTCCGCATAGTAATCCGCCAACAGTTTGCGCGCATCCGGGCGTACATCGATGTGATCATCAAAGGCCGCCGCGACACAATCGGCGGTTATATCGTCATGCGTTGGACCAATCCCGCCAGAGGTAAACACATATGTATAGGCATCTGACATCGCAGATACAGCTGACGTGATTACGGCGGGGTCATCGCTAATCACGCGGACCTCTTTCAAATCAATCGCATGGTCGGTTAGAACGCCTGCAAGGTGATGCATATTCGCATCCCGCGTCCGCCCCGATAGAATTTCATCCCCAATGACGATCATTGCAGCAGTCGGGTTAGTCATATAGCGTTCCTTTCGTATTCATTTACCAAGCTATAGGCCGTTTCGATGGAGTTTCAATCACCCTTAATCCGCGCAAAGCTGATCCGCAGGTATAAACGTTTTCTAAGCGATGTTTTGTTGCCTGACGCACGCGAGGTCACAGCCCATTGTGCAAATCCTGGATCGATGATGGGGCTACTGGATGATGGGACCCTTGCATGGGTCGAACCCAATGATGATCCTAAGAAAAAGCTGAAATTCGCATGGCGGATCGCGGAATTGACCACAGGCGCACTGGTTTTGGTTGATACGGCGCAGTCCAATCGCATCGTTAAAGAGGCACTGGGAAACAATGCAATTTCAGAATTTGCAAATCTGGATTTCCGCCCAGAGGTTAAATATGGCGAAGGAAGTAGGATTGATTTTCTGCTGACAGATCAGTCAGGACAACAAACATTTGTCGAGGTTAAATCCGTCACCCTATCGCGTGCAACGGGTCATGCCGAGTTTCCCGATAGCGTTACTGCGCGCGGTACCAAGCATTTGCAAGAACTTTCAAAAGTTGTTGAACAAGGTCATCGTGCGGTGATGTTTTATTTGGTCAACCGCACCGATTGTGATGTGGTTTCCATCGCCGCCGATATTGATCCGACCTATGCCGCTGCACTAGGCGCCGCACAACGCGTTGGGGTTGAAGTGATCGCCTATCGCGCCGATATCACCCCCAACCGAATTACCTTGGGCCCAAGAGTTGCGTTTCGTTCAGCGGATCGCTAGGTAAGCACAAGACATCGACAGATCGGACACGAACGTGGCAAAACTTAACGGTATCCGCAAAACCAAAGACGGTATTGATATCTATGCGCCCTCAGATTTTGAAGGTATGCGTAAGGCGGGGGCAGTCGCGGCTAAAATTTTGGATGATGTGATCGAGGTTATCGAGCCGGGGCAAGCCACAGCCACAATTGATAATTTCGTCGAACAAAAGATTGCGGAATATGGCGTGACTTCGGCCACGATTGGGTATCGCGGGTATCAGCACGCCACTTGTATCAGTGTTAATCACGTTGTCTGTCATGGCATTCCAGGTGACAAAAAAATCACGGATGGGGACATCCTAAACATTGATGTGACTGTGATTGTTGATGGTTGGTATGGGGATACATCACGGATGTATGTTGCGGGTAAGCTGCCGCGTAAATCTGAACGTTTGATCCAAGTGACCCATGACGCACTGTTCAAAGGCATCGAAATGGTCCGCCCCGGCGCAACCTTTGGTGATATTGGGCAAGCGATCCAATCCTATGTCGAAGGAAACCGCATGTCGGTTGTGCGTGATTTTTGTGGTCATGGTTTGGGCAAGGTGTTTCACGCCGCACCAAATGTGTTGCACTACGGACGTGCAGGCACTGGGCCTGTGTTGGAAGAGGGCATGTTTTTCACCATTGAACCCATGGTGAATTTGGGTCGGCCAGAAACCAAAATTCTGGCCGATGATTGGACAGCGGTGACGCGTGATCGCTCCTTATCGGCACAATTTGAACATTCAATTGGTGTGACCACAGATGGTTTTGAAATCTTTACCCTGTCACCTGCGGGCAAATTCCATCCAACTTATTCGGCGTAATGCAAAAACCGGGCCTGCGTGTCGCCAAATTTGCGTTGATCCAGAATACGAAACCCATCGGGTGGGGAAACATCCGACCCTTCTTCCCAAATTATTAGGGCATCTGGTGCGATCCAACCTTGGCGCACGGCACTTTGCAGTGCCTTTTCCCCTAATCCTTTTTTGTATGGCGGATCCAGAAAGATAAGGGAATAGGGTTCGGTATCGCATTTCGGTAGGCGGGTTGCGTCCATTTTTTTCAACTGCGTGCGTTCATTTACACCGCAAATTTCAATATTTTTTCGCAGGATGCTAAGGGATTTGCTGCCCATTTCAACACAGCACAGCTGATCTGCACCGCGCGACATTGCCTCAAGCCCGAGTGCGCCTGTGCCTGCAAATAGATCTAGGACACGTGCATCGGTGATGGGGTCATCAAATCGGCCTGATCCAAGGATGTTAAACAGGCTTTCACGGACACGATCCGTTGTGGGGCGCAGATGCGCGGCCTGATCTCCCTTGCCGACCGAGGCAAGGGCGCGACCACGAAAATCTCCTGCGATGATCCTCACTTTTTCAGCAGTGCTTTTAGATTGGTTTCAGGATCCATTGCCTCTTGCGGGGTGGGGGATTTCCTCATCTCAATCAGGCGCTTGCCAACCATGTAGGCGCGTGAATCATTTATGGCATCAACCGCCAACAATGTATCGCCCTGATAATACCAAAATGACTGCGCATCGCTGTCTGCATCACGGCGTTCATACACGGCGTCATATCCGCGATTTAGTCCCGCGATCTGCAATTTGATGTCGTATTGATCTGACCAGAACCATGGCATTGGAACATACGGAACGTCTTGGCCCATGATATTTGCGGCAACATTTTCCGCCTGATCGATTGCATTTTGAACGCTTTCAAGACGGATGCGTTCGCCCTTGTAGGGGAGGGATGCGCAATCACCTGCCGCATAGACATTGGGCGCGGATGTGCGACCAAATTCATCAACCTTGATGCCATTTTCTAATGTGATGCCTGCGGCCTCTGCCAATTCGGATGCGGGTAAAATACCAACTCCAACAATTGCAAAATCAATTTCGATTTCGCTGCCATCGCTAAGTTTGGCGGAACCCACGCGTCCATCGCATTCGATCAGGTGATCCAAACCAACGCCTTCCCGAATGTCGACGCCCTGCGCCGTGTGTGCCGCGCGAAAATAATCCGAGGTTTGGGGGGCGGCAACGCGTTGCAAAATGCGGTCTGCCATTTCCACTAAGGTGACGTTCACACCTTTTTTTGCCGCGACGGCTGCGGCCTCTAACCCAATATAACCACCCCCGATAATCAGGGTGCGCCGGCCTTCTTGGAATTCGTCTGCCATTGCATCGGCATCCGCCAGATCGCGCATGGAATACACACCTGCCAAATCACCGCCAATTTTTCCGGGCAATCTGCGTGGCCAGGATCCAGTTGTCAGGATCAGGTTATCGTAAGAAAGCGTTTCGCCCTGAACCGAGATTGATCGTTGTGTCGTGTCAATTGCATCAACTTTGGTGCCCAGCCGCAGGATAATGTTGTTTGTTTCGTAAAAATCAATCGGGCGCAAATAAAGACGCTCTAACTCCATTTCACCCAGCATGTATTTTTTGGACAATGGCGGGCGTTGATAGGGTGGGGCTGTTTCTGCGCCAATCAGCGTGATGTCACCTTTATACCCTAAATTGCGCAGTTTTGCAGCCGCCGCTGATCCTGCTTGGCCTGCGCCGATAATTATTGTGCCCGACATTTTGATTTTCCTATGGCCGAAAATTTTAAACACGCTAAACCTATCGCAATCACATTACGAAACGCAATTGCGAAAGGACAATTTTCATGGAGATTTCCACTGGTGTAACCCTGCCCGATGCAACTCTTTTGATGAAAGACGCAGATGGGATCCATTCGGTTTCATTGGCCGACAAGATGAAGGGCCGGAAAGTAATCATTTTTGCAGTTCCAGGTGCATTTACACCCACGTGTTCATCCGCACATGTCCCAAGTTTTATTCGAACCAAAGATGCGTTTGCAGCTAAGGGCGTGGACGAAATCATTTGTATTTCTGTGAATGATCCGCACGTCATGCACGCATGGGGCGAAGCAACAGGTGCAACCGAGGCAGGGATCACAATGTTGGCCGATGCGGAAAGCACCTTTACTAAGGCGATTGGCATGGATTTTACTGCGCCGCCCGTCGGCCTTATCGCCCGGGCAAAACGATTTGCGATGTATGTCGTGGATGGCGTTGTTCAGGTTTACGCACCAGAGGTTGGCACAGGTGTCTGTGATCTATCTGGCGGTGAAGCGTTACTGGAACAAATCTAGCTTTATTCCGCTTCGTCGGGTGTGTTCCGACGGAACGGCCCATAGCTTGTTAGAATTTCAATATCCTGTTGGTTGGCGTCACGTTCGGCAACCAAATACTCGCGGACAGCACGATCAAATCCTGGGTCATTTACCCAATGTAGCGAATGTGTTGTGGATGGAATATATCCACGTGCCAATTTGTGTTCGCCTTGTGCGCCGGCCTCGACCCGCGAAAGACCGTGTTTAATCGCGAAATCGATGGCCTGATAGTAGCATAACTCAAAATGCAGGCAGGGGTGATCCTCGATACATCCCCAATAGCGTCCGTAAAGCGCATCACGTCCGATGAAATTCAGGGCACCAGCGACGTGGCCTTCATCATTTTCTGCCAGAACCAATAACAAATCATCACGCATCGTTTCTTGGATTTCGTCAAAAAATGCACGCTTCAGATAGGGTGTACCCCATTTGCGTGCACCCGTGTCCTGATAAAATTGCCAAAAGACATCCCAATGATGTGGCGCAATC
>Ga0255778_10004895_pt1 | contig 10970 bp, 11 predicted proteins | sample 071ome_31_FD_179976 | JGI IMG/M metagenome (GOLD analysis project Ga0255778, IMG submission 179976) | Coastal salt marsh microbial communities from the Groves Creek Marsh, Skidaway Island, Georgia - 071405CT metaG (version 2) | ecosystem: Environmental > Aquatic > Marine > Intertidal zone >...
TTTAGTAAAAATAATAGGTTGTTTTGGAACTGCATCTTTGCTTTGAATAGTACTATAAGAAGATCTTAAGACTTCTTTTGCATGTTCTGCATAATTTTTTCCAACACAGATAATGTCTCTAACTGGGTTAGGAATTGGTGATAAAATTTTTACTTCATTCAATGAATAATGAATATTTTCTAAATTATTAAATTTCTTCAAATCATTCTCAAGCTTAGAAAAATTTTTAATAATTTCATTTAGACTATTTGGAATTTCTGGATCTAATTTCTTTAGATCAATAATTCCTTTATCTTTAATTTCTAAACCAACAGAAACTTTATTATCTTTTTTAAAAGTTATAAATCTCATTTATATATTTTTATTAAAATATTTTTTTTTAACGTAATTTGCAATTAAAGACATTACAGCCAATGCCAATAAAGGAAAGAAAATTTCTGGTGTAAATAATAAGTTTAAGTTTAAATCTTTATCACTTTCAAAAGCATTGGATAAACCACTAAAAATACTCACAGAAATAATAATCGGTATTGCTTCACCAAATAACGTTGCTAAAAAAAAGTTTTTTAATTTCATATTGAATAAAACAGGTAATAAATTTTTTATAGGAAATGGAATCCCTGGGATAACTCTTAAGCTAAAAAAATAACTTAATTCATTTTGGTTAACATTGTTTTTGAGACCTGAATATTTACTTCCAAGATATTTTTCTACCAAATCTTTAAAGTAATGATTTGCAAAAATATAAAGAAGCGTAGCTCCTATTGTAAAAGAAAAAATTGATAGTATTGATCCAAGCACTGTTCCAAAAGCAAAACCTGCGAATATTACTAACGGAGTTCCAAACCCCATAAGGAAGACCCAAATAATAGAAAAAAAGAAATAAACTGAGCTAATGAGAAAAAGATTTTGATCTCTTAATTCAAAAATATATTTTTTATTATCTATTAAATATGAAGGATTTAAAAAAGTATCTGCGCCATAGTAAAAAAAGGCAATTACAACAGCTGTCACAATAGATAAATAAGCAAAACCTAGAAAAATTTTTATTTTTGATAGTCTATTCATTAGTAATACTGCCAATAATTTTTACTGTACATCCAAATAAGAATTTCTTATAAGAGCCAAAATTTATTATAGCAATGAAAAGAACATATCAACCAAGTAAAAAAGTAAGAGCCAGAAGACACGGTTTTAGATCTAGAATGTCTACTAAGAATGGCAGAAAAGTAATCGCTAGAAGAAGAGCCAAAGGTAGAAAAAGAATTTCTGCATAGTACATGCCAAGCAAAATAGCTTTCCAAAGTTTAAGTGGAAGCAAAGAATTTAAAGAAGTCCTTTCAGGGAAGAAAGTAAATTCAAATCTCTTTACAATTTTTTATAAGTTAAAAAATGAAAAAGATAATAATAAAGAAATTCTATTGAGCTGTGTTGCCGCCAAAAAATTAGGAAACGCCGTTAAAAGAAATAGAATGCGCAGAAGACTAAAAATGGCGACGCGAAAAGCTATAATAGAAATTAAAAAAAATTTTCAAACAAAATTCAAGTATGCAATATTTGCTAAATCAAAAATATATGATGAAAATTTTCAAAATATTGTTGATGAACTTACAAATAAATTAAGGTCAATTTAATGAAAATTATTGAAAACTTATTAGCAGGTATTTTGATCGGTACTATAAAAACATATAAATATTTGATTTCTCCTCTACTGGGACATAATTGTAGGTTTTTGCCAACATGTTCTGATTATTTTATAGAGTCGATACAAAAAAAAGGTTTTTTAAATGGTTGTTATTCAGGTATGAAAAGGATCTTGAAATGTCACCCAATTAAATTTTTAGGTGGTAATTCTGGGTTTGATCCCGTGGAGAAAAAAAATGGAAAATAAAAATGTTCTTGCTGCTGTAGTTCTTTCAACAATCATTATTATGATGTGGCAATTTTGGTATGGAGAACCCATACCTCAAACGCAAAATCAAGAACAAACTCAACAACAACAATTAAAAAGTGACAAACCATCAGCGCCCTCTCTTTCTCAAAAAAAAGTTGAAACAAAGATAACTAGATCCGATGCAATTAATGAATATGAAAGATTAAAAATTGAAAATAACAATTTAACTGGATCAATATCTCTCAAGGGTGGTTTGATCGATGATATAACTTTAAAGAACTATAACTTAAATCAAAAGTCATCTGATCAAAAAGTTGTTTTACTAAATCCAAAAAAAATTGATGATGCTTATTTCCTCGAAACTGGTTGGGCCACATCTGGAAATGTAATTGTACCAGACAATCAAACTATATGGTCAATTAAAGGTAACAAAACTTTAAGACCTAATAATCCTGTTGAGCTTGAATGGAATAATGGCAAAGGTTTAATTTTTACAAAAAAATTTAGTATCGATAATCAATATTTAATTACTGTAAATGAAGAGATAAAAAACTCTTCCAATCAAACTGTAAATCTTTTTCACTACGCACAAATTACAAGACAAAAAAAACCTGAAGTTAAAAACTTTTACATCCTTCACGAAGGTTTGTTGGGTGTAGTCGATAAAGATTTAATAGAAGAAAAATATGACGATATATTAGAAAAAAAGAAAACTCAAAAAGGTTCGAGTGGCTGGGTTGGGATTACAGATAAATATTGGTTAACTGCTGTAATACCTGAGAAAGGAAAAAATTTTAATGCAGAATTTTCATACGACAAAGCCTATAAAGCAAATTATATTGTAACTGACCCTACAACGGTAAATGTAAATCAAACAGGTTCTAATGTTTCAAATATTTTTGTGGGCGCTAAAGAAGTTTTTGTTATTGATAATTATGCTGAAACAAAAGGGTTTCATAAATTTGATTTGGCAATTGATTGGGGTTGGTTTCACTTTTTCACCAAACCATTATTCTTCGTAATAGATTATTTGTTTAAATTAAGTGGTAACTTTGGAATAGCAATTATCTTGTTAACGGCTGGTATTAGAATATTATTTTTCCCTCTTGCAAACTACTCTTTTGCTTCAATGGCAAAAATGAAAGCACTTCAGCCAGAAATGCAAAGATTAAAAGATTTACATAAAGACGATAAACAAAAGATTCAGTTAGAAATGATGAATTTATATAAAAGAGAAAAGGTAAACCCTGTTTCTGGATGCTTACCAGTGCTAATTCAAATTCCATTCTTCTTTGCAATCTACAAAATGCTTTTTGTAACAATTGAAATGAGACATTCTCCATTTTATGGCTGGATCCAAGACTTGTCAGCTCCAGACCCGACAACTTTATTTAATTTATTTGGTTTAATTCCATGGGACCCACCTAGCTTCTTAATGATTGGTGCTTGGCCAATTATCATGGGAATAACAATGTATATTCAACAAAAACTAAATCCAGCACCACCTGATCCGGTGCAAGCAAAAATTTTTATGTTTTTTCCATTCTTTCTTACAGTCTTGTTAGCCTCTTTCCCTTCGGGGCTAGTTATTTATTGGTCAGTAAATAACATCTTAACAATGGCGCAGCAGTACGTCATTATTAGAAAAACAAAAGTTAAAACTGTTTAATGGATCTTAAAGAATTCTGGCCCCAAAAAGACGCTCCTTCAATTGAAAAAGCTCAACAATTTGTTGAGAAATATAAAGGTGAAAAAATTGTTTTAAAATATGGCGGACAAGTTATGGCCAGCGATCAGTTGTCAAAGGCCTTTGCTCAAGATGCAGCAATTTGTAATTTAATTGGAATTAAAAACTTAGTTATTCATGGTGGTGGCCCACAAATCAAAAAAAAATTAGAAGAACAAAATATACCAAGTAAATTTATATTAGGTCTTAGAGTTACAGATGAGAATGTAATTAACATTGTTGAGGATGTTTTGCTTAATGAAATTAATCCAGAATTAGTAAACACAATTAATCATTTCAAAGCAAATGCCGAACCGGTTACAGCAAGAAATAAAAACGGAATTTTAAAAGTAAGAAAAGCTAAAAATCCAGAACTAGGCTTCGTAGCTGATCCAGAAGAAATTGATATTGAAAAATTAAATAATATTTTAAACGAAAATAAAGTACCTGTAATCGCACCGATGGGTCTTGGTGAAAACAACCAAGTTTATAATATTAATGCAGACACAGCGGCAGGAACAATTGCGATCAAGGTAAAGGCAAAAAGACTTTTGTTAATGACAGATGTTCCTGGTGTTAAAGATAAAAACGGAAATTATATTTCAAAATTAACAACTTCTGAAGCTCAAGATCTAATTGATAATGAAACAATTACAGGCGGCATGATACCTAAAATTCAAACATGCATTTCTGCTGTAAAAAATGGCGTCGGCGGTGTTGTTATTATTGATGGGACTAAGCCACATGCAGTACTCCATGAGTTGTTTACAGATGAAGGTGCTGGTACATTAATTGTAGAATGAGAGATTTAGCTACAATTAAACATTGGATTTTTGACCTAGATAATACCCTTTATTCAGCCACTACTAATGTTTTTGGAAAAATTGATAAAAAGATGTGTGAGTTCATCATGGAAAATCTTGATGTGACTAAACAAGAAGCTGTTAAAATAAAAAATGATTATTTTCATCAACACGGAACAACTTTAAATGGTTTGATGAAAAAACATGATATTGATGCTCATCATTTTTTAGAATTTGTGCATGATATTGATTATGATTTTTTAAAAGAAGATCCAAAACTTAACGAGCAAATTCAAAATTTACCAGGTGAAAAAATTATTTTTACTAATGGGTCAAGAAAACATGCTGAAAGAGTAATTGAGCGTCTTGGTGTTGAAAAAAACTTTCAAAAAATATTTGATATTGCAGACTGTGATTTCATTCCGAAGCCAGAAATTGAACCGTATCAAAAATTAGTTAAAACTTTTAATATCCAATGTGACCAAAGTATATTTATTGAGGATATTGCTAAAAACTTAGAGCCTGCTCATAAAATGGGTATGAAAACAGCGTGGATTGAAAATGATGATCCCTACTGCAAAAAAGGATTTGATGGAAATCATGTACATTATACTGTAAAAAATCTTACAGAATTTTTAAAAGAAACTAACAAAATTATAGGTCAATAATGGAAAAAATTATTAATGATGCTTGGGAAAATAGAGCAAAAGTCGATGGGAATTCAGATAAATCAATTCTTCAAGCAATTTCAGAAACAATAAAAAAAGTTGATAAAGGTGAGATTAGAGTTGCAGAAAAGAAGGGTAATGAATGGATCGTTCACCAGTGGATTAAAAAAGCTATTTTATTGAGCTTTAAAACAAACGAAATGCAAACTCTTGCTGGACCTTACGCAACATGGTGGGATAAAGTTAAAGGTAAAACTGCTGGTTGGGGACGTGCAGAATTTAAGGAAGCAAATTTTAGAATGGTTCCAAATGGAGTAGTCAGACACGGATCTTACATTGCTAAAAATGTTGTTTTGATGCCATCGTTTGTAAACGTCGGAGCATATGTTGATGAAGGTACGATGATTGATACGTGGGCATCTGTTGGTTCATGTGCTCAAGTTGGAAAAAACTGCCATGTTTCAGGAGGAGCAGGAATTGGAGGTGTTTTAGAGCCCATGCAAGCAAACCCAACAATTATAGAAGATAATTGTTTTATTGGAGCAAGATCAGAAATTGTTGAAGGTGTGATTGTTGGAGAAGGTTCTGTAATTTCAATGGGTGTTTTTATAGGTCAATCTACAAAAATAATTAATAGAGAAACTGGAGAGACGATATACGGAAAAATTCCGCCCTACTCTGTTGTCGTTCCAGGATCCCTTCCTGATCAAAATGGAAAAGGACCTAGTTTATACTGTGCTGTAATTGTAAAAACAGTAGATGAAAAAACTAGAAGCAAAACTTCTATAAACGATTTACTAAGAGATTAATTTATGAGTAAGCTAATTGATGAAATTAGATTTACTCAAGAATTAATTAAAAAACCTAGCGTTACTCCTAAAGATTTAGGAGCAATGAATATTGTCGTTAAACATTTAAAAAAGCTAGGATTTAAATGCAAGCTAATGTCATTTCAAGAAAAGGGAACGGATAAAATAATTAACCTTTATGCAAAATACGGTAGCCAATCACCTAATTTATGTTTTGCAGGTCATACTGACGTTGTCCCTGCTGGAGATATTACATCTTGGTCGATCAATCCTTTTAGCGCAAAGATAAAAAAAGGTTACCTTTACGGTAGAGGTGTAAGCGATATGAAAGGTGGGATTGGATGTTTTATTGCTGCGGTCAGCCAATTTTTAAAAGAACATAAAAAATTTAAAGGCTCAATAAGTTTTCTGATCACAGGAGATGAAGAGGGAATAGCGGTCAATGGAACTAAAAAAGTCGTTGAATATTTAAAAAAGAAAAAAGAAAAAATTGATTTTTGTATTGTTGGAGAGCCTTCAAATAGAAGAAAATTAGGTCAAATGATGAAAATAGGAAGAAGAGGTAGTATTACTACGCACTTAACAGTCATTGGAAAACAAGGTCATATCGCCTATCCTTTGGAAGCTTTAAATCCTGCAACTCCAATAATTAAAATTTTAGATGAATTAAAATCAAAACCTTTGGACAAGGGAAACAAAAACTTTCAACCTTCAAATCTAGAAATTACGAAAATTAGTATTGATAATTCAGCTGACAATGTCATTCCATCAAAAGCAAACGCTACATTTAATATAAGATATAATACACTTCACACTTTTAATTCATTAAAAAAATATATTTCTAAAATTGTTAAAAAATATGAAAAAAAATATAAATGCAAAACTCAATTCCAATTTCAAGGGACGGGCACAGCCTTTCTAACAAAACCTAATGAAACAGTCAGAAAAATTCAAAATATTATTAGAAAAGAAACAAAACAAAAAACAGTCCTATCTACAATTGGAGGCACTTCTGATGCAAGATTTATTAAAGATATAGCTCCTTGCATCGAATTTGGCTTAGTGGGTAATACTATGCACCAAGTAGATGAAAGGTCATCTATTAAAGATATGAAAAAATTAAAATTAATTTACCTTAAAATTATTAAAAGTTTTTTTAATTGAAAACTTCAGTTATCACATCACTAACATATCAAAATCATAATACAGGACCAGGTCATCCTGAGCGAGTTGATCGAGTTAAAGTTGTTAATGAAGAGCTAAAAAAACTTGATAGAAAAATCACATGGTTTGAACCAAAATCATTTGACCAAGCTATTATCGAACAAGTCCATAATAAGGATTACTTAAATAAAATTTCTACTTCATTTCCTAAAAGCGGAATTCAATTTCTAGATGGAGATACAATAGTATCCCCAGGATCAAGAGAAGCTGCATTAGATGCGGTGGGCTCAATTCTATTGGGAATTGATCAAGTTGTTAACAAGGAGTTTAAAAATACTTTTTGCTCTGTAAGGCCACCCGGACATCATGCTGAAAGCGATAAGGCAATGGGGTTCTGTATTTATAATAATGTTGCAGTAGGAGCTGCATATTTAATCAATCACTATCATTATAAAAAAATTGCGATTATTGATTATGATGTTCATCACGGAAATGGGACTCAAGAAATTTTTTATAATAATCCTAATGTATTATATATTTCAACGCATCAATATCCTTTTTATCCTGGGACAGGTTCTGAAAAGGAGAAAGGGATATCTGATAATATTTTAAATATTCCTTTAGATTCTGGAACAACAAGTAATATTTATTTTAATGGTTTTGAAAAAGTTTTAAAAAAATTAAAAAATTTTAACCCTGAATTTATATTACTCTCCTCCGGTTTTGATGCTCATACCGAAGATCCATTGGCGCAGGTAAATTTAAATTCTAAAGATTTCTATGAGATTACAAAAAGAATTGTTGGTGTTGCCAATGATATCTGCGATGGAAAAATAGTTTCAATTTTAGAGGGTGGTTATAACCTTGATGCGCTTAAAGAAAGCGCTTACGAACACGTTAAAGCTCTAATTGAAAACTAAATTTTAAGATTTTCAAAAAATTCTAAAGACTCAGGATTTGCCAAAGCTTCAAGATTATTAATTTTTTCTTTATTTAAAATTTTTCTAACTGCAATCTCAACGATTTTTCCACTTTTAGTTCTTGGAATATCTGGACAATTTTTAATAATTGCAGGGACATGTCGTGGTGAACAATTTTTTCTAATTTTAAATTTAATATTTTGAACCAGTTCATCACTTAAGCCTAACTCTTCTTTTAGCTTAACAAAAAGTATGATTCTTACATCATCATTATAATTTTGTCCGACAACCAATGCTTCTAGAACTTCATCAAAACTTTCAACCTGCCTATAAATTTCGGCTGTTCCAATTCTAACTCCACCTGGCTTTAACGTAGCGTCAGATCTTCCATAAATTATATATCCTTGATTTTTAGTTTTTTGAATATAGTCGGCATGATGCCAAATATTAGAATATTTTTCAAAATAAGCAGATTTGATTTTAGATTCATCAGGATCATTCCAAAACTTTACAGGCATAGATGGAAAAGGTTGCTTAACAACTAATTCCCCCTTTTCATCATTAGAAATACTATTTCCTTCGTCATCCAGAATATCAATTTCAATTCCTAGACTGGGGCTTTGAATTTCACCTGCGTATACAGATTGAAAAACATTACCAATCACTAAACACCCAACAACATCTGTACCTCCGCTAATAGAGGATAAATGAACATCTTCTTTAATATTATTATAAACATATTCAAAACTTTCACTCACTAATGGTGATCCAGTCGATGTAATGGTTTTGAGACTGCTTAAATCATATTTTGAAGCATCAAATTTTTCATTTTTAAGCTGATCAATGTATTTTGCGCCAACTCCAAACAGTGTAAATTTATTTTTTTCACAATATTTGATTAAAACATCAAGAGAAGGATAAAAAGGTGAGCCATCATATAAATATATTGAAGCACCACATGACAATGCTGCAACTTGCCAATTCCACATCATCCATCCAGTTGTTGTGAAATAAAATACTCTGTCATTTTCTTTTACATCGCAATGAATTGATAGTTCTTTTTTTTGTTCAATTAACGCATTTCCAGCACCATGCACAATGCATTTTGGCACTCCAGTAGTTCCACTAGAATACAAAATATAAACAGGATGATTAAATTCAAATCTTTCAAACTGATTATGTTGATCAGATACGTCTAAAATTTCATCAAATTTATCATAGTCATGTCTTGTGACATCTGTTTTATTATAACTAAAAACTACGACTTTTTTGATTGATGGTATTTCTTTTAAAATTTCTGGAATTCGATTGAGAATATTAATTTTTTTTCCATTATAAAAATAATAGTCACAAGTAAAAAGAATGCTTGGCCTTATCTGTTTAAAACGATCTACTACACCTTGAATACCAAAGTCAGGGGAACAGCTTGACCATATACATCCATTTTTAACAGCTGCTAAAAAACTTATGACTGTCTCAATCGTGTTTGGAACATATCCTGCAACACGATCATTTTTACTTAATCCAATTTTATTTATATATGAAGAAATTTTAAAAACATTTTCTCGAAGTTTATTCCAAGTAATGTTTTCATTTAAACCATTCTCTTTCAAAGAATGGATAGCAATATCATCATTATTTTTAATTAATAAGTTTTCTGTAAAATTTATTCTTGAGTCACTAAAGAATTTATTCTTGTAGAAAACTTTATCTTTATCAATGATTTGGTTTCCTTTATTTCCAATAATATTTGAATAATCCCAATACTCACTCCAAAAATTCTCAGGATTATTAATTGACCAGTTATATAATTTTAAAAAATCATCATTAAAATTAATTTTATATTTTTGAGAAATTTTATCAGAAAACTTTTTAATATTAGAATTTATCTTTCTACTCTTATCTGCGCTCCATAATAATTTATTTTCCATTTTAATAATCAATACATTCTAGATATAAACCACACGGTGGTGCAGGTGGTGCACAATTATTTCTATCTTTCGATTTTAATGCATGCTCAAGATCTTGCAATGTCCATTTATTTTCTCCAACAAACTTGATAGCCCCTACCATAGACCTTACTTGATGTTGCAGAAATGATCTTGATTTAACTTTATAAAAAATTTGATCATTATTTTTTTTCAAATCAGAGTAAGTAATTTCTCGTATTGGTGATGCAGCCTCGCATGAGGATGCTCTGAAAGTTGTGAAGTCATGAGAACCAAAAAATATATCAGCAGCCTGTTTCATAAGTTCAAAATCCAAATTTTTTGTGACGTGCCAAACCTGGTTTTCTAAAATTGCTGGTGAGGCTATACGATTTAAAATTTTATAAGTATATGTTCTCATTTTTGCATCTCGACGAGAATCAAAATTATTATTTACGATATCCAAAAATAAAATACTTATATTCTTTTTTTTTAAAAAATGATTAAGCCCAAGCAATGTTTTTTTACAATCTAACTCTTGTTCATGGTCAAAATGAAACACTTGGCCTAAAGCATGGACTCCAGCGTCAGTTCTTCCAGACCCAAAAATTTTTATTTTATCCAATTGAATGTCTAAAAAAGATTTCTCTATTAGTTGTTGGATTGTGTTTCCATTAGGCTGTGATTGCCAACCTTCAAAACCTGTACCATTATATTCAACAACAGCTTTATAACGTGGCATTAATTAAATTTATAACCTTTTAAAAATTCTTTAATTTTTTGTTTATTTTTACCAGGCTTTTGAATTTCTAAAATTTCAATATATCTATCTTTGCAGGCTATAAATAAGCACTCATCTTTAATATAAATATGACCTGGTTTTTCGGTTATTTTATCTGATAATTTACATTCAAATATTTTTAATTTTTCATCATTATAATCAAAATATGAACCTGGGCTTGGTGCTAATGCATGTATCCTTGCTACAACAGTTTCTGCTTCGTTATCCCAATTAATTTTTTCATCTTCCTTGGTAATTTTTTTTGCATATGTTTTCA
>Ga0255778_10004902_pt1 | contig 10953 bp, 6 predicted proteins | sample 071ome_31_FD_179976 | JGI IMG/M metagenome (GOLD analysis project Ga0255778, IMG submission 179976) | Coastal salt marsh microbial communities from the Groves Creek Marsh, Skidaway Island, Georgia - 071405CT metaG (version 2) | ecosystem: Environmental > Aquatic > Marine > Intertidal zone > Salt...
CGACGCGAACGGCCGTGGCGACGCCGTGGCGACGCGACGCCGTTGCGATTGCGACGCGTCGGTGTCGCCGCTGACGCACGATGTCGACGATGTCGATGACGTCCCTCTCGCCGCGTCGCCTCGCGCGGGCGTCGTCTCGCGCGGGCGCGGGCGTGGGAGCGCGTCGTCTTCGGCGGCGGGGCGCGACGCGCGCGCGCGGGACGACGTCGTCGACGCGCGAGGAGGCTGAGGTGCGACACTTCATCAACCTGAAGAACGGCATCGAGGCGTTGCCGACGCTGCGAGAGGCGCTCGGCGTGCGAGGCGAGCGGGTGGGGACGACGCGCGTGCAGTCGTCCCTGCTCGAGGCGGGGAACGTCGAGCGCGTGGTGGCGGAGCTGGATAGCGCGTTGATGATGGAGTTGGCGCTCGGTCGAAGCTGTTTCGTGTGGGATTTTGGGTCGAGGGACGTGGTGAAGGGGAAGGGGAATCCGCGCGCGCTGTGGTACGGGGCGGAATTCGTGCGGTTCGCGCTGAGGAGGGAGTGGTTTCCGGAGGGGACGCACGCGCCGCCAGTGGTGAGAGGAAAGCAAGTCGAGAAGGATTGGTCGACCAAGTTGTCCATGTTGAGTCGTGGCACCAAGCGTAAGATACGGTATTATCGACAGTTTATACCGGAGGGGGTGACGGACGTGCGATTGATCGGCGTGTATCGTCCCACGACGCACGACGACGACGCCGAGTATTACAGAGACTTGTTGCACGCGGAAATGTTGGCGACGCGAGAGAGCGCCTGTGAAGACGACGCGTACGTGGCGAGAAACGAGGCGGAGACGATAGAAATCATAGAGGGGTTGGGAGATTTTCATTTATTTTATAGCGGTGTCGAAGAACCGGCGTGGTTGAATCAAGTAAAGCGGTAGCGAGAGGCTGATGGTCGGTGTAATAATGTCTAATTCTTTCAATATCATAGCCGGCGCGTGTTTTCACCGCGCCGGTTTTTTGCTAAAATAATTCGTTATCGAGTTCGTCTGCTGTTTCCGCTTGCCCACCGCCCCGCCGTGACATCTCATGCCCATGGACGCGCGAATCTCTTTCTGAATTTCCTCGGGGAGCTCGGCGAGCACGCTCGCGTCGATCTCGTCTGCTTTGATTGGACTCGCCGCGGGTGTCACCGTCACCGATCGCGGCTGATTCGTCGCGACGGCCGAGTCTTTGTCGTTCCGCGCGTTCTTAAACATCTCCGCGACGTCACCGCTATCCTTCTCGAGAGAGACGAAATTGGACGCCGACACTGACAACCCGGTGATGGACCACGTCGCCCGACCGCTCGCCCACTTGGACACCAACGCGAACGCGTCTTGCGCCATCTCTTCCGCACCCTGTCGAAGCGGACAACGTCTCGAACAGTGTCCACTGTTCGTGCCTCGTTCGTCCGGTGACGATAATCCGAGCGTCAAGAGTTTCGGAACGCGGCCCCACTCCTCCTCGTCTTGTTCGCATCGATCGTTCAGCTCCGCCGTCAACTCAGCGAGCCAACGCTTGGCGCCGGCGAGAGTTCGAATGGCGAGCGCGCCTCGAAACGTCTTTCCGGTGCCGATGCTCTTCGGCATCTCTCTCGCCTTGACCGGATCGTCGTCTAAACCCAAGGAAACTTTACGAACCCACTGCGCTCGTTCTTCTCCGCACACCTCCTCGAGTTTGCGCAGCGGCGTCCTCGCGAGTTCGCCGATGGTTTTCACGTCTAAACCCTCGGCTAACTCTCGACCGAACTTTGCACCGAGGCCACGAATGCGATCGATGGGTAAATCGTTCAAAAGCGTCGACGTGTGATCGGGACAGAGAACCGTTTGAGACGCGGGCTTGTTCATGCCGCTCGTCAACTTGGCCAGCATCTTGTTTGACGCGATGCCGGCGCTGAGAGTGTAACCGAGCTCATCCACGCACGCCTTGCGCAGATTGAAACAAATGTACGCCCCAGCCGCGAGAAGTTTCTCCTCTTCGCGCCACTCGCTCTCCGCGCGACTCCACCACGCCTCGGACGCCTCGTCCGGCGGTCTCGGTCTAAAATTCCGCATGGGATCCTCCTCCTCCTTCGTCGCCTCTGCGTTCGCGCTCATCATCCCCGCCACCACCGGCGCGTCCGCCGAACCCGCCCTGAGACTCGCTTTACTCACGAACGCGCCTCGATCCTCACCGTCCTCACCCAATCTCCGCGCTCCCGCCGCGTGCGACGTCCTCGCCGCTGCCAGCACCTCTTCCCACGCCGTCTCTCGCAGCGTCTTCTTCGCGCTCTCCGTGAGATCCAAGTACGCCTCATCGATGCTCGCGCGCTCAATCGTCCCTCCTCTCGCCAACACCGCCGCCACCGCGCTTCCCGCTCGCCTATACGTCGTCAAATCTGCCTTACTTCGCCGCGTCGGCACCTGCACCACCACCGCCGTCGGCGCCAACGCCTTCGCCTCCCCACCTCGCATGTTTCGCTTCACCCCCCTCGCCCTCGCCTCGTACGACACCGCGATCAGAGAGTGGTTCTCAAACCCTCCTCGCAGCTCTCGATCGTCCCCGGCGCGCATCTCGCGCACGCCACCGCGCTCGAATGGATTATACTGCACCACCACCAACGGCGCGTCATCGGCGTGTCGACCGCGCGGTAACAGCTTACGCTCCACCTGGCAGTAAAACGCGTCGAGATCGAGGTGGGCGACGCATCGGAAGTGTTTGTTCGACGCGCGCGACGTCGACGCCATGGCCGCGACGACGACGACGCGACCGCGTGTGATGAATGTCGATGAGTGACGACATTGCGTCGCGTCGCGCGCCGAACGACGGACCGATGACGGCGACGGCGTCCTCGACGACGACGACGACGTCGATGATGCGTCTCGCCCGCCGACACCCGACGAGGACGAGGATGAGGACGCGGTGCGACGCGACGACGCCGTCGACGTCGTCTCGAGTGGATGGATTGAAAAACGAGGGCGCGTACGCGGTGCTCGCCAAGGCGGCCGCGCTCGAGGCGCGAGGCGCGCGCGTCGTGCATCTAGAGATTGGACAGCCAGGTTTTCGCACGCCGGCACACGTGGCGCGGGCGGGGATCGAGGCGATCGAGGGCGGGAAGACGAAGTACGCGGCGCCGAACGGCGAGCCGCGTCTGCGAGACGCCGTCGCCGAATATCTCTCGAGAACGCGTGGAGTCGCGTACGACGCGGAGGAGATCGTCGTCGGACCGGGCGCGAAACCTGGGTTGTTTTTACCCACGCTGGCGGTGATCGACGCGGGGAGCGGGGATGAGGTGGTGTATCCGGATCCTGGGTTTCCGACGTACGCCGCGATGGTGGAGGCGAGCGGCGGCGTGGGAAGACCGGTTCCTTTGCGACGAGACGGCGCGAGCTTTGACATGGAGGCGCTGGAGAGGGCGGTGAATGCAAAGACGAAGATGATCGTCATCAATTCACCCGGGAATCCCACGGGTGGGGTGATGCCGAGAGAGGACGTCGAGCGCGTCGCCGCGTTGGCGAAAAAGTTCAACTGTTGGGTGCTCTCGGATGAGATTTATTCGAGATTAATCTACGACGCAGAGGACGAGAACGATATATTCAGCATCGCGTCGCTCGAAGGTATGAAAGAGCGCACGATATTGGTCGATGGATTCAGCAAAACTTACTGCATGACGGGTTGGCGTCTGGGTTGGGTGGCGTGTCCGAAATCGCTCGCCGAACGCATCAAACTCTTAACCGTCCATTCAGTCGGATGCGTCGCCGCCTTCGCCCAAGAGGCCGGCATCGTCGCTCTCACCGGACCCCAGGATTCGGTTCGCGAGATGCGAGACGAGTATCGCGCTCGTCGAGACTACCTCGTCGCCGCCCTCAACGCCACGCCGGGCTTTCGATGTCCCGAACCCGCCGGCGCGTTTTACGTCTTTCCCGAGTTCACCTTCCCGTGCACCGCCCAGGAGCTCGCCGATCATCTCTTAGAGGACGCGCACGTCGCGCTGTTGCCCGGAACTGATTTCGGCGATCACGGCGAGGGACACGTACGGCTCTCCTACGTCGGCTCGATGGAGGACTTGCGCGACGCCGTCGCGCGCATGCGAGACTCACTTGCGAGGAAATTCCCGGACATGTAGTACATACTAGATTTCTTGTTTTTCGATCTCAGTGCGTATTTGCGATCCAACATTCGATTTTTTTTGTGTTTTCATGGGCATCGCGCGTGTTAAATATGAAAATGGACGTCCGGCGCCACCAGTGTGACATGTACGCGATGACGGTAACACCCAAAGATTTTCCGCGACGACACACGCGCGCGCGAGGCGCGTCGACGAGCTCCGTTTGCGCGAGCGAACGCGTGCGAGTGATCTTTCCGACGCGCCCACCGCGTCCGACGGTGACCGAACGCCGCGAGACGCGCGAACGAACGCGCGCGAGACGGGACGAGACGCCGACGATCGACGAGTCGACGGGCAATCGCGCCCGAGGGATGTCGACGAGAGCGATGGAGCGCGAGACGCGTGGGTCGTCGCGAATGCGCCGTGGAAACGGTGTGTCGACGGTGACGCTGCGGACGCTGGCGCTGGGGGCGACGATGGCGGCGGTGGCGACGACGACGGCGAGCGCGGCGGGGACGACGGGGGCGGGCGGGTGCGATTTGTACGTGGCGCCTCCGGGAGCGCCGAAGGGGAACGTCGATGAAAACCTAGATGGGTCGTTTCGACGACCGTACGAGAGTTTGGAGGAGGCGCAGCTCGTGATGCAGCCGGGGAACACGCTGTGCGTGTTGAGTGGGACGTATCAGTTGAACACCTTTGTCGGGGCGGAGATCTTGACGCGCGGGAACGAGACGCACGGAATCACCATACGCGGTCATCGCATGGACGAGGAGGATGATTTGCCCAGATTTGTGTTCGATGGCGGTGTGGCGTTCGATTTCAGAGGTGCGGAGTACCTGACATTTGAAAACATTGAAGTAGACGGCGGCGCGGAGTCTCTGAGCGGGACGGACGTGGCGTCGGCGTGGTGGCGAAACGGTAAGATTTCGCATTTGGGTAAGACGTGTTTCAGACTGCGAGATGAGTGTCGACACGTGACCATTCAGAGTTGTGCGTGTCACGACATTGGCGAGACGGGCGTGAACGTCGTCGATGCCTTTTACACTTCCATCAGACGCAACTTGTTTTACCGCATCGGCTGGTACGGAAGGCAGGACATCGCTGCGATCAAGAGAACGTACACGCCGGTGACGGATGAGAAAGAGGAAGACGACGTGTATCGTTTAGACGTGGAAGGAAACGCGATTTGGAACGTCGAGTCGCACTTGTACGAGCGCTCCACGAATGCGTCGTCCTCAAGACTGGCGGATTCCAACGTGCTTTCCCTCGACGCGGTGGCGGATACGGATTCGAGAATTCGCATCGCCGAAAACTTGATGGCTTTCAACGCAGGTCTTTACGCCACGTTCAGATACATGCCGTATTTGCTTTTCGAAAGGAATACGTTGTATTCCGACCCGAGAACGCACGCGTCGTTGATTCACGATTCTTATGACTCGTCGAAGATTATTTTGAAGGACAACGTGTTTTCGACTTCAGCCGAAGCCAACTTTGCCGTGAGCATGAATGTGTCGCTGGGTTGGCCGAACAACAATAGAGCGCGAAATAACATCGTCGCGGCCGGCGGCGGCGTCACTGGAGAGAACATGACGATGACGCGGCTCGACACAAACGTGGAGGTGTTCGTCAACGTGAGCAGAGGAGACTTCAATCTTCGTCAAAACATCTCAGGCGTCGATCCGGCGGATGCGCCGGGTGTACACGACAACTCGCTCGAAAACATACAGAATTTGAGACGAAACTTTGGCGCTCCCGCGATTTCGCGAAGCCGTTATCATGTGAACCACGAGTCACTCGCGCAACTGCTCATTTCGACGGCGCCGTCGGCGTTCACCGACTTGTCCTTCAAGAGAGAGACCCCAGAGAAGGCGTCTGTGATTTTCCGCGATCCAGAGGCGGAAGAAGTGTTTACTTTGGAGCTCCACCCAGAGTACGCGAGGGCGTTACACGAACGCAACGAGTCTGCTCTGGCGTTTTTGGACGACAAAGACGAGTCCGGACACCTCGGGTTGGACAGCCTCACCGGATTCGAACCATCTGAAGCGTCGTCCGTCGGTCAAGGGTCTGGCGTGAACAGCACGCAGAAAACGGCGAATCGGACTGCAGCTCCGGGGTATCCGTCCGTCGGTCAAGGCTACCCATCCAACGAGACGGGATATCCGTCCAACGAGACGGGCTACCCATCGCAGGAAACTGGATATCCGTCCAATGAGACGGGATATCCGTCCAACGAGACGGGATATCCGTCGCAGGAAAGTGGATATCCGTCCCAGTCCAATGAGACTGGTTATCCGTCCGATGCCAATGAAGCCACTCCGCTGCCGCCAGCTCCGCCGCCTCCGCCGAGAACCCCGCCGCCAATGCCGGCACCTTCCCCACCGAGTCCACCACTTCCACCGGCACCGGACACGGACGGCGCGGAGAGAGGTCTGAGACCGGGTCGAGTCGTGGTTCCCGTGAAGGATGAAATTAAAGATTTCCTTCTCGAGAGGTTGGAATTCAACGCGTCGGCGATGAGTCTGGATGCGCCGGATGAGGATGTTTCCCAGATTGCGGACCTCGAGCCATCGTGTTACAACCCACCGGCTAAATGTCCGGCGATATTCCATCTCGCCAACTACAGAGCTCGAGCGGTGAACATCGCGAACGAGGAAGCCGCCGACGACACCAACGCCGAAGAGCCCGAAGATGGAGTCGCGGTTTTGGCCGGTTCGGGTAGGTTCTCGCCTCACAGGAATAAGGTGAGAGAGTTTGACGCGCACAGATCCACCGATATGGGCGACAGTCCTTACGGTCCGAACATGGATCGTGCGTTCTTCGCCGCTCTCGGGATGCAGCAAACGCGCTCGTCTGTTAGAGTGGCTGAGTTGATTGCCCCTTTGGCCGTCGTCGCCGTCATCGCCGCCGCGGTCGTCGTGAGTGAAAGGACGCGAGGCCGTAGTCACAGCGAGGAGCGGGCGTCGCTTTTGGCGTCGACGTCCGATGTTTCGGAACGAGACGCGGCGAAACACGGGGGTGCAAAGACGCGAAGAAACGCCATCGTGGCGTCAGCGTTAGCTGGTGTCTTTTTAGTCGCGGCGATGACGTCGTCCGCGCCCAGTGCGACCGCGATCGCGAACGCCAAGCGCCAAGTGGCTCAATTAGGTTCCAAGTTGGCGGATTGTTCGGGTAAGTTTTACGTGGTAAATCTTCCGTTTGGATCGTGCGCCGTGAAGGGGAGCGACATCGCGCAAGGCGCGAGACCGTATCCGCTCGAAGACTTCATCAAATTCGAGTCCTTTGTCGTCGCGCGTTTGGGATGGGGAGGCTTTTGGTCGATGAAGTCATCCGGTTACGAGATCCGTTCGGCGGCTCGAGCGCACGTTGTGGAGCAACTCAGAATTAAAAGGGAAGAAAACATCACGAATGGCTTGATTCAGTACCATAGACAGTGTCTACGCACCAAGACGTGGTGCTTGGAGGAGGGGCGCGACAACGCGTGCTGCAGAGACATGCCGGTGACTCCAGAGGAGGAGGCAGAAGAGTCTGATCTCGAATTCAACACGTATCATTCGATTCTTCGCAATCTCTGCGGTTGCACGTTGCTCATGGAAAAGACGCCCATCGGCTGCGGACAAATCGATAGCCTCGGTAGAGATGTTTACTGCGATCGCATGCGCGCGCTCGGTCTGGAGGATGATCTTCCGAGATGCTGCGACGCACCGAACCCTTTCCGTGTTCAAGAGTGTTTGTGTAAGGGTGACAATAACTATCTCGCCTACACGTGATGCGCGTGAACGATAAATCAGTACTAGACGTATAATGCAATCCAATTTAGAAACGTATCCATCGAGTCGTCGTGTTATCATTTACATATCCGCGAGCGCATCGTCTATCTTTCGCGATCTTGTGTCGAAAAGTGTCCCACCATTTTCATATCAGTCCATGCCCGTGACACCACCCTCCGTGATTTGGAATTCAGCCTCGGCTTCTTTCAGAGTGGGGCCTTGAAGCACCTTCATCACGCGCGCCTCGGCGCGACCTTTTCTGACTTGAACTCGAATGGTGCTCGCGTGCGCCAAAACGTGACCGCCAATAGGCTTCTTTGGTTCGACGCCCGCGAACGCCATGCCGCCCGGATCTGATTGAACTTGATTCGTGAGCACGACGGCGACGTTAAATTCTTCGGCGAGCTTTCGCAAACGACTGAGAAACTGGTTGAGGGTCTGTTGACGCTCCGAAAGTTCGCCGCGCGCAACGTAATCGACGCGAAAGATTGCCATGATGCTGTCGACGACGAGCAAGCGAAAAGGCTCTTCAGCCATTTTCGCGCCTACCGCGATGAGAGCTTGCATCATTTGATCGACGGTATCCACGCGAGCGACGATAACATTCGACAGCACGGCTTCGCGATCCAATCCGAACCGATCGGCGATGGATTCCAAGCGATCTCCGCGAAACGTGTTTTCCGTATCGATCCAGGCAACTTTGGCGCACCCTCCACCCATTTCCAATGGCATCTGCGTCGTGACGGCGATCGTGTGACAGAGTTGCGTTTTACCGCATCGCCATTCACCAAAAATTTCAGTGATTGCCCGCGTTTCAAATCCGCCGTTGAGAATCGCGTCGACGGCGGCGCATCCAGACGTGACGTGCAACACATCTTTACGTCGCTCCGCATCCTCGGCCGCCGTCACAAATCCCCCACAGTCACTTTCCGGTAAGAGTTTTTGCGCGCTTTCCAGCACTTTATCCGCCTTGGCGTCAGAAAATCCCTTCACGGAGACGATTGCTTTGCGAGGAAACATCAGCAGTTGACGCACCGTCACGAAACCTGCCTCTTTGAGCTTTTTACAATCCGTCGCCGACACGCCGCTCTGCTGCAAGGCATCGATCTGAAGTACCGTCGCGTACTCTTCTCCGTACGCGCCCACGGCGTCGGCATCCTCTTCGACGTCGACGCTGTTCGCGCGCGTTCGATTTCGTCAGTCGTATTTTTCTCTCGGAAATAAAGACGCGCGAATCGACGACGATCCCGCCGACCTCGAGTCGGTCGACGCGACGCGCGTGCCCATCGACGCGAACTGCGAGCGCACCACGCACACTGGTTCGGTGACCGCGGCCGCGGTGCGCTTACGACGCGACGCGGTGGCGGACATGTCTCGTCTCGCGCCGAGGGTGCCAAGTTTCGTTCACGACGGCGTCAGTCGCGAGGCGCGCGCGCGGGCGAACGAACGAACGAACGATGCGCGAGAAGGCGCGGTGACGGACGTTTCTCGCGTCTCGGTCTCGTCGCGCGAGCGTCGACGGGCTGGGACGTCGCGAGGGGTCGAGGTGTGAAGCCTTCGTCGGCGCGTTTCATCACAATCAATCGTACGCGGTTTCGTTCGAGTTCTAGGTTGAATGTCTCGAGATGGCGTTCGCGATGGTTCGCACGAACGCGTCGTCTTCGATGAGTTCGCGCATCGCCGCGCGCACGGCTTCGGGCGTGATCACGGACGGCGTCGACGCGGAGGGTTTCGTCGTCGTCGTCGCCGCCGACGACGATTTGATCGACAATTTGGTCCTCGGAGCCGTCGCCGACGTCCCCACAATGTTTCGAGGCGGCTGTAACACCCTCGGCACGCCGTTCGCACCCGAACCTTGACGCGCGAGCGTCGTCGTCGACGCATCGCTCGCCGTTTTTCCACTCATCGCACCGCCTACGCTCGCCGACGCGAACAACGCGCGCAACGATTCGTTCGCCGCGCTCGACGACGACGCGTCGCCGCCCGTCGATCCGTCACCGCTCGCCCCCGACTCCGCCTCGCGAATCACCCGCTCAAACGTCTCACTCATCGATTCGCACTCGCTCTGATCGTGAAACCATATCCCTCGCACGTCCGAACCCACTCGATACATCAAATACGGAGGCGACCGCTCCAACTCAAACGCGTCGCCGCCGATGGCTTGCGTCAGGTTCCCCGTCCCGCTTCGATTCAACACCACGAACGCGTCTCGCGGCGCGCTCGCACGCTTCACCACGAACAACGCGCCTTCGACGTTTTGTCTCGCCCACGCGCGCGTGTTCGGATCGAAGCCGTACAGCACGGCGTGTTTACTCTGCGCGACGATGGTCTGAATCTCCGCGTCATCCTTGCGCAACACGCGCAGGTTCATCTCCGTCATCGGGTCGGCGACGGCGGGCGCGTCCGGCGCGTGTTTCGGTTTCACCGTGCGCGGCGCCATGGCTCGCTCGACGGCGCGGCGCGGCGCGGTGTGCGGAGACTCGATTCCATTCCATGGTTGATCGTCTCGGACGGGATGGACGAGTCGAGTCGTCAGAGATGCTCACGCGGCAACTCGCGCGCGTCGTGTCGCGACGTCTCGTGTCGTCGACAGTCGCCTCGCGCGTCGTTCCGTTCGCATCGTCCGGCGCCTCCATGTCGTCGTCCTCGCCGCCGCCGACGACGACGACGCTGTGTGTGTTGACGCACGAGAAACTTCTGAAATCGCGACCGATCGCCGAGCGTTTGCGCGCGGAAACGCCGTCGGCGTTCGATGTCGTCGTCGGATCGCGCGTGGAGGATTTCGACGATGCGATCACGGGCGCGGGAGAGGCGAGAGACGTGGCGCTGCTCTGGTGGTTCGCCCCGAGAGAGCTCGCGGAGGGGGTGATGGCGACGGCGGCGCGCGCCGAGTGGTCGGAACGCGTGCGGTGGATGCACAGCGGAAGCGCAGGAGTGGAACACCTGTTGACGATACCGAGCGTCAAGACGCACGCGAGCGTGATGACGAACGCGCGAGGGGCGTTTTCGGCGAGTTTGGGTGAGTGGGGGGTGTTCGCGTGCATGTACTTCGCGAAGCGCGCGGATGAAATGCGAACGGCGCAGCGAGAGTCGAGG
>Ga0255778_10004913_pt1 | contig 10938 bp, 8 predicted proteins | sample 071ome_31_FD_179976 | JGI IMG/M metagenome (GOLD analysis project Ga0255778, IMG submission 179976) | Coastal salt marsh microbial communities from the Groves Creek Marsh, Skidaway Island, Georgia - 071405CT metaG (version 2) | ecosystem: Environmental > Aquatic > Marine > Intertidal zone > Salt...
TCGACGACTGACGAATCGTTGTTGTCGTTGTTCCCACCATGATGTTTGACACTTCTTTTCCTATATCGCTTTTTCGGTGGTTCTTCGACGAACGACGCTTTGTTCTGAGTTTCCCCCGGGAAAACTGTCTCTCTTCTGGGTGAAAAAAAAGTGGCGCCTCTGGTCAGTTATATTCCCCCTTTTTGCCTCCGAAACGAGACTGTCCTTTCTTCGCTCTCGCGTGCTGACTAAGAAAAAGAAAAAAAAACGCGTACTCGTCGCTCTCTCTCGCGCGCGCGCTTTAACGAACTTCTCTCTCTTCTTCGGTCTCAAAGCGCACGAATACGCGTGGATCTGTTCTTTCCGCGCGCGAAGAAGAGAAGAAAGGCGCGAGTTGACCTTCGCGAGCGAGAGGTTTCTCTCTCGCTTTTATGCGCGAAACACCGAACGAAATTGAGTGTGCCAGCAAATCTTCTTCTTTTTCGAAGGAAGAAAAGCTTCCAATACTGGTGCCCACCGAAAAAAGCCGAATCTCTCGCGCTTCCGTCGAGACGCGCGCGAACGAAAAAAACGAGACTAGAAGACGCGGGACGTCGCGACGTACCTTTTTTTACGCGAACAAAAAGTTTGTCGCGCGGAAGAGACTCTTTTCGCGCGGCGTGTGTGTGCGCGCTATTTTGTGATGTGTCGCGTTTGTTTGTTCGTTTTCCCCCCGGGTAGATATTTTTCTTCTTTTTGGCGGGAAGCGCCCGAAAAATTCACACACCCTAAATAACAGTATGCGTTTTGTGAACTTAGTAGGGAATTTACGAACGAGGGTGTTCACAAAATCCCTCTTCGAGACTCTCTCGGCGCCGGAAGAAAAAGGAGAGCGAAGAGACTTTTCACGCGCGTTCAGTTTACTCCTACTACTATTCCTACACGTTTCAAAAACTAAAACAGTTCTTTTTATTATTATTATAATCAACTCGACGACGTCGCGACGCCCCATAACATGGTCAACAAAAACACCTGAAGTAAACCTCTACGACGTCGCGACGCCCCATAACATGGTCAACAAAAACACCTGAAGTAAACCTCTCGCGAAGTGTTGCGCCGGCGTCAACACCATCATCTCTTCCGAGGCGTCCGGCGGTAACGGTCCCGGGCTATTGTTTGTGAACATGTACGTGTTCGCTGGAGTGACGGCTAACGTCAACAAGAACAAGCCGAACGCGGAGGCTTTACCGAGAGAGGAGTTTTGGTCGAAGAGGAGCGAGAGCGTGCCTAAACCTCCAACGATTTCGCAAACGCCGGTCCAGTTCACGTGGAAACGCTTCGAACCGGGGAGTTTCCAGAGACCGCCGAACGCGTTTTCATGAGGTACCATCGCATCGAAACCTTCTGGTAACGCGAAGTGCGCCGCGCCCGCCAGAACGTACGTCCCGCCGAGCACAGGCCACGTCCGTTTCGAAAACTGAAAGATAGAATCCGGAAGCACGTGTTCCACGAAAGGTCCCACTTTCGCGCACGAGAGATACGTGAGAACAAGAATCCCGATCCAAATCGATGCGACGACCACTCTCTGCGTCTGGTCGTCTTGCTGCGACACCCACGCGCCTTTGTACCCGGGCGCTGCCCACGGGAAACACGCTTCCTCCTCCTCTACTTTTTCGTTTTTGTCGTCGGTGGTGCTTTGGAGTCGCGTCGCGTTGCGCGTCTTCTTCTTCTTGTCTTGATCACTCATCGTCGCTCTCCTCAGATGCGCCGACAATGTTGTGCGCGTGATAGCGTTACGCGTGCCGTTTCGAGAAGGAGAGAGGCGCGGTGCGATGCTCGCCGTAAGTGATACAGAGCGCATATTAAGTTAGATATGAAAATTTGAAGAAAAATCTACTTTTTGCTCGTCCCTTTCTTTCGTTTCTTGGCCACGCCGGCGCCGGCGGCGGCGTGGATGCTCTTCTTGGACCGCTCGGATGGTCCGGCGTGATGTTCGCCTTGCGTTTGACGCAACTGCGCCGGAGTCATCTTACGTTTCTTCTTCTTCTTTTTCGCGTCGTTTTCGCCACCGGCGTCTTTGTTTTTGTTGTCTTCGTTCCCGCCCTCCGCGCCGCCGTCTTCGGGAGTCTCGCCCAACTGCGCGGCGAGGTGCGTCAACACCGCTTTCACCGGATTCTCCTTAAACGTCGGGTGTTTCAATACCATCTTCATCCGCTCGTTCTCTACTCGCGCGATCAGCTCGCGCTTTTTATTGTTAGTGCTAGTGCTAGTGCTACCCTTCTTCTTCTTCCCTCCTCCCAACGCGCTCGACAACATCTTCGACATCTTCTTCGAACGTTTACCGTTGCCGCTCAAAGCTTTCATCGACGCCGACGTCTCCAACAACGACGCGTTCAAGTCCTTCGCGAAATCGGCCAGGCCAAACTGAATGCTTTTGCGCTTTTTGTTCTTCGATTTACTCGATTGTTTCGAGATGGACGATAATCGAGAGGCGGAATTCGATTCGTGCGACCGGCGTATCTCTAGAAAGAGAGAGAGAGAGAGAGGAACAGTTCGTTAGGGAAATCGGACGAGAGAGAGAGAGAAAAAGAGCGAGCGAACGAGCGCGCTCGAGAGTGAGAAAGCAACCAGACTCCGCGTCGCGAAAGACAAAAAGACAATCCCCTAATCTAGACTCACTCTCTAAAAACTTAGCCTTCTTCGTCGCTTTCTTCATCGCGTGCGGCGCTATTAAACCTTCGAACGACGACTTTGCACCCCCACCAAAGCCGGCGTCGTCGTTCAAAGTGTCCTTCGCTTCTCGCTTCCCGACACCACCACCACCACCACCACCACTTCTGGGTCCAAAATCGTCGTCTTTTTGTCGTCGTCGCATCTCGTTGGCGAGTTTGAGGCTTCGTTTGCGCCCTCCGGGATCGCGTTTCGTCATTGTTTTTTTTGTGTGCGCGCGGGGAGAGAGACCGACGAAGAGAAGAGAGAGAAGCGCCGATTGGAAAAACGCGTGTGGGGAGCAGAGAGAGAGAAAAAAAAACTCCAAAAAAAAAGACCGGGTTGGGTGGAGGAGATACGGACGACGACAAAAGGAAACTTTTGCACTCCCCGAGAAGAATGCTCCGAGCAATCGCGCGAGGCGCGTCCTTCTCGAAGAAACCACCGTCCGGGCGCGTTTTGCAGGAAGAGTCGGACGTGCAGAAGCTCTTTTTGTTGACGCAGTTTCGGGAACGAATCGGAGCGGAGAAGCAGCGGAAGAAGAAGAAGAACGAGGAGGAGGAAGGAGAGGTTCGCGGCGAAACGAGAGAAGCGGTCGTCGCGAACGAGGTTTTGGAAGAGTCGAGAGGATGTTCGTCTCTCGAGAGGAAAGAGCGAGTGTGGAGGAGCGTACAGACGCAGCTGACGACGATTGGTTTGGATTTGATGGGGAGGACCGGGGACGTCTCGGAGACGGTTACCACGAATAAGAACGTGGTGAAACCGTCCGAAGCGATTGAAAACGAAGAGGGGCTGTTTTTAAGCGGACCAGCTTCAGTCGGGACGGTCGTATCGTTGTATCCAGGGATAGTGTACGCGAAAGAAGCGTTGAGGTTTCTCAAAGGCTTTCCGAATGTGGCGAAAGAGAATGCATTTTTGGTGGCGCGATACGACGACGCCGTCGTGGATGCGAAACCGTGGGAGGAAGAACGGCGGCGGAGTAACGGTGAGAGTAGTTTTAGTGGTGGTGGTGGTGGTGGTGGTAGCGATAGCGAGAGTGGTACCAATAGTTTGAGTAGCAGTGGTAATAGCTGGCCAGGTTTCCCTCTTCGAGACGATTTTGAAGAGGAAAAAGTTGTGGGCGCTTTGAAGAAAGAGTGGGTGGAGAAGCTTCCGCCGTGGCTAGAACAGCTCTCCAGACCGGCGTTACACGCGAAGATTAAGAAATCTTGCCTGGACGTCGCTACGGACCTTCTAGTACAAGCAGGGAAGCATCCCATAGCGTTTGCACACAAAGTAAACCATCCACCTCGAGGAAAATCGCCAAATGTGATGATATGTATGCACGATTACGACGTGGTTGAAGGAGCGAAGGAAGCGTTGCGGATGATGAATATGGACGCGGAAGACTCTCAGAAACTGGAAAGAATGATACACTTCATGCGCGCGGCAATACCGAACGTGTACTTGAGTAACGATATAAGAGATTATGAACGATTTGACGCAGCCAAAAGCGCTCAGAATAAAGGCTTTCTGAAGATGGTGTCATCTTTCGCCGCCGGTTCCATATTTGAGGACCCAAACGAGAAAACCAAAGATCTGACCGAAGCGCAAATGGCTGATATCGTCATGAAAGCCGCACCAACAATCGCTTTAGTCGCAACACGGGACATAGAAGCAAACGAAGAGTTATTCTTAGATTACAGGTTGTCCTCACACGTCGAAAGACCTGATTGGTACGTTCCTGTCGATGCAGACGCCGAGAAAAGACGGTGGAGTTGATTCGCAGATAATTTTTGCGCGCGCACGCCTTGTAATATGAAAGTCTTTGTTAAAAGTTCTTGTAGTTAAGTTTGTAAAAATTACACGGTGCCCTTTCCAGACGTCATTACTAAGTCGGCATCTGATCTGTGTTCTTTCGGAGCACCAGTGCCCTCATTTTCCGGAAAATACGTCAAAAAAGCTCTCTCCAAGACTGCCGCAAACGCCGGCGTTCTGGTCTTCTTGGACACCGAAGGTAACATCATCGAACATATCGTCACGGTGACGATAACACCGGTGATGTCCATGACTACTTGTACCACCGTGCCTGCGTGCGCAGGATCTGCGCCAAATTTTGCTAACAAAAACGGCAGCATCACCCCTATGAGTGTCGATGAAAACACAATCACCGCTAAACAGCACGTTAGTGCCAACACGTTCAAGAAACCACCCCGAGCTCTTCCGTGCGTGATGTACGCTCTCACAAAACCTCCAACCGCTACGAGCACGCACAAGAACATACCAACAATGATTTCTCTGTGCATTTCGCTCAAGAACGATCCGATCGAAACCGTGATTTCTCCTAAAACAATCTTTTCTATAATCTTGATAGCGCTCTGGTTACCGGCGTTACCTCCCGCGCCAACTAACATGGTCAAAAATACCGCTATGACGACGTGCTCAGCTAATAATTGTTCGTACCGCTGCAACACGACCCCCGAGAGCGATTGAAGAACTAACAATCCTAACAACCAAACGCTTCTCTCCACCACTTCATCGAAGATACTTCTACCTCCGTACCCGCCCATGGCACACGCTCGCATCACAGTCGCATCTCTCTGTTGCAGAGCAGCTAAAAAGTGATCGAAATCGACCGCGGGATGATCGTGATTCTCCGGCTCCCCTGCTTTAATGTGCACAAACTCGCTGAAATCCTGCACGTACCCTCTATCTAAATTCATTTTCTCTGCGTACGCCTTCATCTCGTTCAGCGATATCTTCCCATCGCCGTTCGTATCCATCTGGTTAAACATCGCGCGTATCCATCCATGAACCACGTCGTCCGGGTTCGAGCTTATCGCTTGCCGTCGTAAATCCTGCTCTTTCTTCCGCAACATCAACTCTTGCTTCCTTTTCTTCTTGTACTGTCTCGATTTTTTCGACACTTTACCCATGATGGTTTTACTTCTCCTTTCACCTTCTTCTCCTCCATCGTCGTCTTCGTCGTCGTCATCGTCGTAGTTGTCGCTGGAGGATGGTTTAGGAATCTCAAAATCCACGTGTTGCATCAATTGCTCTTTCTCTTCTTCGGACATGCTCTTATGATTTTGATTCCTTCTCTTCGAGGAGGATCCGCCAGCGAACAATAACGCGTCCAAAAAGTTCCCAGCGCCTTTTTTCGATGTCGCATCCAATTCGTTTTTCCCCAAACTCGAGGAGCCATCAAAGGTCAACAATATCGCGAAGAAACCGAGACACAGGGCGACTAAGAAGGAAGCAAGTCTTTTCGAGTTGGATTCCATCTTAGACGCGACCGGTCCAGAGTCGGTCATTATTTCGCGCGTCAATAAATAAAAGATGTGAGCAAGGAGTGCTTGCTTTTTGTGTCGACGAGTGTGAAAATTGATTGATGAAGTTTTGACATTTGACCGAAGTGGGGACATATTACGTTGAAACTATGGCGTACATACTTTGGAAATCACACGGCTGAATATACTTTGCGTCCACTGACCCATGTTTCATATACGCTCGAGCGATCGTCGATGATTTCCCCATTCTCTCGTTCTTCTCCTTCTCCCTTGCTGTTGCTATTAGTGTTGCTCGTCGCAGTATCTCTCTTCTTCTCTAAAACGACGAAATCCATCAGCGCCCCGTTGAAGAAACCACCAAACGCGTCTTCGTTGAAGGAAGCTCGCGCGCCGCCGATTGTTTGCGCTTCTAATGCCTTTTCTACGCTCATAGATTGATCTTTTTTGTTCAAAGTTCGCTTTGTAGAGGCTTGCAAGATGGCTTCGAGAGGATTCGCAGGCGCGATGGGAACATCGGAGCCAAAAGCGATGGTGGTCAATTCACTCAACGTCTTGTACATGTGCGTTCGTTCCGTTCTCGAGCGTCCGAGCTTCTCCACGAGTGCTCTTTCAGAATCTAATGCTAAATGTAATGGCTGCACCGATGCGATCGGTTTTAATCGTTTTATGCGTGCCTCGACAATTTCTGATTTTAAATTCAAATGATCGATGCTTCCGTCGCCACTCAAGTGTTGAATATGTTCAATTCGAAACCGACGATCCCTTTTTCCGTTCGTTTTCTCAATGGTCTCGAGCATATCCAAAGCCGCATCCACTGCTGCATCACCGATAGCATGCACTGCGATTTGCAATTCCGCTTTATCTGCCTGGATCGCAATTTGCTTTGCGTGTTGTATGTCCCGGACAAACATTCCAGTCGCTGTGCGACTGGTTTTCATGATGCGGCTGTTATACGGCTCGTGAAACTTTGCCGTGTTGGCGCCCAGACTTCCGTCCAGAAATAATTTAACGCCAGCCATACGCACGTTTGACCGTATCGTTTGGTCTAAATTTAATTCTTTCTGCCGCAATTGGTTCCCTTTATACCCTGTATAATGGAAAAAGGCTCCATTCCCTCTTTCCTGCTCTAATGCTGCAAACTGCCAGTCGTCAAATGGCAAGTAACAGTTCACTCGCAAAGGAAGACCATGTGGCCGCAATTCGTTATCCAACTCCCTCAAAATCATGTAGTCACTTCTAGAAAGCTCAAAGTCATACGCCTGCAACGCATCGATGGCGCCAAAATCGCTCACTCTCGTTATCCCTAACTTTGCGAGCGGCGCGAGCACACCTTTCAAGGCGTTCTTTCGTTCTTTTCTCGTTCTTTTTGGCAAGACTTTTTGAAATAATTGCATGGCATCGTCTTTGATTTCACCCGTATCGAAATCTATATAATCGCGAAACCGCCTGTAATACTCGTGGGTCGTATTCTTCTTCACGTCCGCCCATCTGACGTTAGCTTTCCGAAACCCGGCTTGATTGACAATCGCCATATGCATATCCGCTCTGAAAGCAATCACTGGATTTGAGATGTCGTCGATCCATCCTTTATATGGTAAATCCGTCTTTCCATCGTCTCTGAGTATCTTTCCGTCATCGTATCCGCTGGCGACGATCCATTCTTCACTGAAATGTGGAAAAGGCGCCCAGTTCCTTTCCTTAATTTTTAGCCTCGTCACGAACTCTTTCTTCGTTACGACGTCTGACAAATCTACCTCGTACTCTCTCTTCAACGCCAACGATAAAACGTGCGTGTGCGAATCGTGAAATCCAGGCACAATCAACTTACTCTCATCTCCCTTCTCCGTCACTACGACTTCCTCTACCGTCACTCCTACGGTTCTGAATATTTTAATCATCTTCTCTGCTTTCTCCTCCGTGCTTGCGACGCTCATGATTCGTTTCGTCCGGTTATTCATCGCCACCGCTTTCGCGTACTGATTCGACGTCCCGCGGAGCGGCAAGAATCTAGACGCTTCGTTCTCTCTCTTCTCCTCTAGATCCCACGGAAGTTCATTTTCCCCTTCGACCGATGCGGTCGACGATAGCGTCGTTTTCTCCTCCCGTTTCCCTTTGATAAAAAAATGGCCTCTGAAGACGATGATGTCGTCGAATTTCGCAATTTCATTTTTTTTCAATATCGGAGGACCAAACGCACTCTTATCTCCTCCTTTACTCGCATCCTCGACGTCGTAGGACACTAGCTTTGGATGCCAAGATGGTAAATCTGCCTCTAAGTTCACGTCCGATCTCGATTGGAAGCCAAATGGACACTTTTTCTTCTCCAACTGATGAGACTCTTCGGTGACAGTTGGAAAAATTATCGCGAAAACGACCGCGAGAAGGACGACGATTACGGCGAATTTATACTCTCGAGGAGTCGCGGAAAATCGTTCGAGCATCGAGGGTTTGTCCCTCTTCTGTGCCGTCGTTGTTTTCTTCCTTCTCTTCTCATTTGCGGTCTTGACCTTTTTCTTTGTTTCTTCTTCGGACATGGTTTCACCCGCAAAAGAAAAAAGTGAGGACGACGTGAAAGAATTATATATCGCTTTTATAAACATGTAATGTATGCGTGCTGCAAATTGGTGTTTTGATGTACAAAAAGTGTTTAATTTGTTGTCTCGCTCCCACATGGAGTTTATCTGGCGCCCCATGCGTCCGGATTTTCCGATTTCGAAGCGTTTTCATTCATCATTCGTAATGCGGCGACTTGCGAAGCGTCGAAGACTTGTTGTTCTTCGCGTTCGTTCCATTTCAAACATCTTCGTAAACTGGAGATGAAATCGCCGGTTTGGTTTTCAAAGTTAATCGTAGGAACTGGATATTCGCTCATTTTGACAAAGACAGAGTCGCCTCGGCAGAGCTCGCACCGCTCGCGACCGTCGAAGGAGGCCCAGGCGCTGTTGCGGGCGTTTTCAGAAACGCGAAGTTCGACTTCGACCGAGTCGGGGAAAATGACTGGGCGGAAAGATAAGGTGTGCGGGCAAATCGGGGTCATCAAAATCGCCTGAACGTTCGGATGTACCATGGAGCCGCCGGCGGAGACGGAGTAGGCGGTAGATCCAGTAGCCGTGGCGAGCATGACGCCATCGGCTTGGATGGAGGTGATGAGTTGCCCGCGATCGTACGCTTCGATCTTGGAGAGAAACGGTGAAGGGCCTCGGTCCACGAGGACTTCATTGAGGATAGTATACACGAAAGACGGCTCGCCATTGCCACCATTCTCAATTTTATCCGCGAATTTAAAGACCTCGCATCGTAAACGCATGCGAAGAGTAATTGGGACGCCACCGGAGATGTTTGCGATTGGCGGGCCACGACCAAGCGCCATGAGTAAACTCGGAGCCATATCGTTTCCTGGATGGTTCGTGAGAAAACCCAAAGAACCTAGATGGAATCCTAAAACCGGCGGTGTCGGACCTTGAAACATTTTACTCGCGTGTAAAATAACCCCGTCGCCGCCTAAACAGACGCAAACGTCAATCGTGCCCCAATCTTCTTTTGGGATTTTTCCTTTCGCATCTTTTTCCACCCATAAAGCTTTCGTTCGCACTTCAGTTCGATTTTGTTCGTCTACGGTTTCCAATTTGATCGTTTCATCTTCCAATTCTCTCTTCACGTCGGTATCTAAAATGACATTCATACCCATTGTCATTAACGCGTGCGCGACTTCGACCAACTGAGGCAGAAGCGCGTGGCCGATTTTTTTCAACAAGAAGATTGTTTTCGGCGGTTCTCTCCACACCAAAATCATTTGCTGCGTAGACGGGTGTGAAATCTTCAACTCCCTGTTTTCCACGAGTTCTCTCGTGCACGAGAACCCATCGGTTCGAATTAAATACATGTCCGGCGCTTGGTCCAAACTGGAAAATTCGCCCGACGCGGAAACGCCTCCCATCATGTTTGCTCCCATGGCGGAGACGTCTGTGACGTCTCCCATGCTCCCGTACTCGTTTACCGGATCGTAAGACGTTCGATACTTTGCATCGGTTTCAAATTTCGAATTTTCCACGGCTTGTTCAAACTTCTTCACTTCCATGGAGTGTTTCAAATCTGCGGCGTAATCTCTCACGAATTGTTCTTGCGCGATGGATCCAAAATCGCAAACTAATCCAAGCTCCATCCCTAACGCTTCTTCCACATCCACGCCTCTCGAAATTCTCCAGCACGCGACTAGACATCCAGTTCGCCCGATCCCAGCTTTGCAGTGCAACAACATCTTCTCCTTCGGCTCTCCAGGCTTCTTCCTCTTGTTCTTCTCCAACACGTCGTTGGCGATGTCGATGAACTCCTGGACTTGCTCTTTCGTCGGAACGCCCATATCTGTAATGGGGATATTCGTCGTGTCAAACTTTTTACTCTGATTAAAAGAACCTTGCCCGTCGCCTCCACCAAACGGTTTGACCCACTGATTGTCGCGATCTTCGCCTCGTAAATCAACCACTCGAGTAAACCCGTTCTTGGAGAGCCACGACCGGCCTTCCACCGAAGGTTGTCCGCCTCTGTAGAATGCTATCTCTCTTTGAGAGATCTTATTGTCCATATCTTCCTCATCGCTGCTGCTGCTGCTGCTGCTGCTGCTATCGCTACTACTACTGTCAGCACCCATAATTTCTTCGAACGACTTCACTCTCGGTTCCATGACCGCCTGTAAATTCGGAATCGCGGTCGCCTCCGGTCCTTTCTTCAATCGCTTCGACGCCGGCAACACCTCCATCGCCGCAGAACGCAACGTCTCGAATCGATGTCTCACGTTCAACGAGCACCCACCTTTAGTCGCGCAATACGACTCCAACAACACCCTTAAATTCCACAACGATGCTCTCAGCCTCGCGAGTTCTTTATTCCGTAAATTCGAGCTGTACTTGCTCGCGATATCCGCGCTGTTGCACAAAACCACCACTTCGGCTAATTGTTCGGTGACTTTGTTCGTGCACTCTTCGAAGACTTCTTGGTCGTAATC
>Ga0255778_10004953_pt1 | contig 10867 bp, 9 predicted proteins | sample 071ome_31_FD_179976 | JGI IMG/M metagenome (GOLD analysis project Ga0255778, IMG submission 179976) | Coastal salt marsh microbial communities from the Groves Creek Marsh, Skidaway Island, Georgia - 071405CT metaG (version 2) | ecosystem: Environmental > Aquatic > Marine > Intertidal zone > Salt...
CTCCTTGGCGGCGCGGCGGGCTTTCATGACCAAACTCGGATCAAGCTCGATACCCAGGGCCTCCGCACCCCGTCGCGCCGCCGCGATGACGATTCGCCCATCGCCGGAGCCCAGGTCAATGAGCCGATCCCCACGTCCCACCTTGGCCAGCGTGAGGGCGGCCTGGACATCCCGCTCATCCATCACCACAAAGGGGGCGATCTGCCCGGGAAGGCCCGCGGTGGACCCGAGAACGGGAAGGCTTTGAAGTAGCGCCAGAAAAAGCGCCCCGAGGATCGCCCCCAGACCCAGAAGCGGGTTAGAGGAGCCGTGCTTCAAAGGCGAGGGTCCGGCGGGCCTCGGGAGGAAGGCTTTCCATAATGCGCCACTGCAGGTGGGTCACGGAGGCGGGAGCAATTTTTTCCGGCGCCTCGAAGGTGATGCCGCCGTCCGCCGACAGCGTAAAGACCACCGGGCCCGAGGGCTTCAGGCCCTCGAGGAACTCCACCCCTTCCGGGAGTGGCGTGGTTACGAGGAGGCTTTCCGCCGCCACGGCCTCGGCTTCAGCTTGATTATGAATAATCAGTTCGTAGCGAAGGATTGCCCCCGGTGCCAGCCAGGTGTCTTCCAGATAAACGATTTCCTCAGCGCCGCTGTCGTCGTTGCGGGTCACCCGTTGAGTCACCCGCGTATCGAGGGTCACCTTGCCCCCAGCGCTCTCAAGCTCCGCCGCGGGAGCGGCCCAGGTGCGCAAGGGAAGGCTCGCGAGGGCGAAGGTCAGCAGAAGCACAGCGCGGGTCAGCATGATGAGGTCTCGCTTAACAAGAAGGCCCTATCTTAGGGCGAAACCTCACGGAAGGCGCCCCCGAAGGTCTGAAGCGTATCCCCCGTAGTCGAGCGAACCCGAAGGAAGAACCAACCACTAAGGGCCACCGCGTCGAGGCGATCAAAGTGGACGAACCCCTGGAGGTTCTTCTCCCCCGCAAACTCAGCCCGGCCCGGGGCCTGCGGGCCCACGGGGTAAACCCCCGCCCCTCGCCTAGGCACGGTGAGGTGCAGGGGCTCCGGAAGGGTCGACAGACGGAAGGTCAGGGCTAGGGAGGTTTCCCCGGGAAAGATTGTTTCCATGGCTTCCTGGCTCGGAAGGCCGAGCCCCTGCCCTGTGATCTCACCGCCAAAGTAGAGGGCCACGTGGTTACGCTGAAGGCCGGGCTGCAGCCGCGCCATGGCCTGGAGTCCAAGGTCGGCTTCCCAGGGCTTGCTACCCTCCGCCCCCGGCGCCTCCCAGGGAGCCGGCGCCGCGGCGAAGGCGACACCGGCGTTTAGGAACAGCAAGGCCCCTAGGCACCGCAGCGGTGCGGTAAGGCGGGATCGGCGGATCAATTCTCTGCCTGCCGCGTCACCACCTGAACGAGCTGCCAGTGTTCGCTGCGAATCAGGGAGGCAACCTCGCCGAGGGCGGCCTCCGCCGCCTCCAGGCTGTCCCCCGCGTCCGCGAAGGCCGCTTCCGCCGGGGCGCTCGTTCCCATGGCCGCAAAGGTGGGGTACTGAAGGACCAGCACTCGATCGTGATCCCCCCCGGCGCTGGGCAGGCGGCGCCGATACTGGGAATAGGCCGCGGGCCCCGCTTCATCCGCGATTAGCGTCTTCAGGGCTGGTCCGAAGCGGTCTTGGAGGACCGCCCGGGTGCCGCTTTCATCGTCGCTGGCAAGGAAGATCGCCGTCAGGAAGGGCCGGTCCCGCAGCGCTAAATTGGTGTGAAACTGCTCGAGGGAGTACACCTGTCGCCCCTCCTCCCGAGCCAAGCCTCGGAGCCGGCCGCCTAGCTCGACCCCCAAGGTTTCTGCTGTGCTCGCCTGCGCGAGGGGAGACAGGCCCTCCCGCTGAATGGCCTGGCGAATGACCACGTGACTGTAGGCGCCATCGTGGTAGAGCACGCGGTAGAGGGCCCAGGCAAAGAGACCCCGAGCGTTGGCTTGTGCCTGCGCCACCACCGCGTCGTTCTCCAGCAGGGCAGCCTCCAGGGCGGCCTCTGCCCCCGGAGCTGCGCTCAGATAGGTCAGCTCCGAGTAGATGGTCATTTCCTCCTCCGCCCAGGACAGGAGCGGAAGGAAAAGGGCGAGGATCAGTAGGCAGTATTTGCGCATGACAGGCCTCCCTAGGGGGTGACGATGGGAAAAAGGGGATTCAAGGGATCGAGCATGGATAGCCAGGCTTCGAGTAAAGGCTTGGCCCCCTCCGAGGCCTCCACATCGTCCCGAGCCAGCACGACCGCCGGGGGCAGCTGACCAAAAAGGCCGATGAGTAAGCTTCGATAAGTGAGGGTAAGGGTCGGCGCGTCCGCGGCAAGCTGATCCTCTTCGTGAATCAGCACGCCGTTGCGAACTTCAATGCGGTGGGTCTCGTTCCGGTCCGAAAGCCGGAGATTCAGGACGAAGGGCGATGCCAGGGCCAGTTCCGGATTCAGGCGCACGGCCACGAAGTCCAGCAGCATGGCCGTCGGCGTTGCCGCCACGATGGCTTGGTTAGCCACGCTAAGCCCGCCCTGGCGGACCCCGTCCCGGAGTTCCTGGGCGCCGGTGAGGTAAATGTTTCGCCAGGTTCCCGCTTCCGCCCGGAAGGCCAGCTGCTCGTAGACCGATGCCAGCAGGGCCTTGGCTTCATCCCCGCCCTCCCCCGCAAAGATGATGCGGTTGAGTAAGGTTGCCGCCCAGCGCCAGTCCTCCGCCTCCACCGCGGCCTGGGCTTGCTCCAGGGCCGGTTCTGCCCCGCCAAGGGCCCTAATCCAGCGCTGGCTCTCCGCTTCCGGGGGTAGGGGCCAAAGGTTGGCCGGGTTCCCGTCGTACCAGCCCATGTAGCGCTGATACACGGCCTTCGCGTTGTGATTCAGCGTCCCGTAATAGCCCCGGTTGAACCAGCGCTCGGCGAGCGCCGGGGGAAGCTCAAGGGCCTCAGCGAGTTCCGCGCCCGTAAGCCCCGCATTCATGAGGCGGACGGATTGATCGTGGAGATACTTGTAAGCGTCCCGGTGATGGCTGAGGAAATCCTCGATGGCCGCGGCGCCCCGCCGGGGCACGCCGTGAGCGCCAAAAAGCAGCTCAGAGCGGTCTCCATAGAGGCGCAGCGTTTCTGTTAGGTAGTCGGCCCAGGCCTTAGCATCGCGCACCAGGGCGCCCCGAGCGGGGAGAAGGTTGTGGAGGGTTAGATTGGCGTTTTCCGCCACAAACAGGGCTCGAAGTTCGGGGATATAGAAGTTCATCTCCGCCGGTGCCTCCGCCCCCGGGGTCAGCTGGAACTCCAGCGTTAGGTCTCCAAAGCGCCGCGTCTCTCCCGTGCGGGTGAGCACCTCCGTAGGCGGCAGCAGGCTCAAGGTCCCGGGCGGAAGGCCCGGGCCTAGGCCCGAGGTCACTTCCCCCTTCGGGCCGCGAGCGAGCGTATTGCCGAACTGGAAGCGGGCGCGGCGCCCCATGGCCGGGCCCGCAATCACGTTCTCCGCGATGGCGTGGTGAAGAAAGCCTTCGGGCGCCAGTACGACCACCTCCCCGCGGTCCACCGCTTCCTGGGAGACCATGCCGAGGGCGCCTCCGAAATGGTCGGCGTGGGAGTGGGAGTAGATCAGGGCCCGGATGGGGCGGGGGCCCAGGGTGGCATCGACCAGGGCCTTGGCCTTCTGGGCCGACTCCACCACGGTAAGGGGATCGACCACGATCCATCCGTCGCCGCTGTCGATAAAGGTGACGATGGATAGATCAAAGCCGCGCACCTGATAGATGCGGTCGCTCAGGCGGTAGAGCCCATGCTGGGTAAGAATCCGCGCATGGCGCCAGAGGCTAGGATTCACGGAATCGGGTGCAGCACCGGCAAGAAAATCGTAGCTCGTAAGGTCATAGATCACCTCGCCGGCGCCATTGCGAAGGAGGGGGTCGGCGCTGGTGGCGACGAAGCTTTCAGCCAGCTCCGCAAGCTCCGCCCCGTCGTCCTTCGCGGCCATGGCAACCGCAGCTTCCCAGGCGGCGCTACGGCTGCCGGTCAGATTCGCTTCCGCAGCTGCCGGAGGAAGGCTTGCCTTTGGGGCAAGGAACATGGACAAGGGCCCGCGAAAGGGCATGGCGATGAGTACCACCAGGCCCACGCCCAGTAGCACGCCAAGGATCACGTTCTTCATGGTGGTCTGCCCCTCCCCGGGCCTTGCGCCTGCTTTCTCAGACAGAGCTTACCCGCCTTGGGCCTGGGAAGGCCAAGGGGCTAGCTAGGACTTCGAGGAGAATGAGATGGAGGCCGGGGTCGGAATCGAACCGGCGTAGACGGATTTGCAGTCCGCTGCATGACCACTCTGCCACCCGGCCTCAGGGGGCGAGATGATACCGAAGCGCGCTTGAATTACCAGCCTTCTTGCTCGGTGCTAGCGCGGAGGACGGGCCGCCTCAAAGGCTTCCTGGAGCGTGGGCCAGGCCGCCCGCAGGTAGCTCACCATGGAGGCCAGGGTTAGGACCGCGGCCAAAAGCAGAAGCACAAAGCCCAACGCCGGCTGCCAGCCCGTGGCGGTCTCCGGGGTGTACAGGAGCACCAGGATCGCAATCATCTGCGCTGTGGTTTTTGCCTTGCCCAGCCAGGCCACGGCCACCACGCCCCGGCGGTGCATCTCTGCCATCCACTCCCGCAGCGCTGAGATCATGATTTCCCGGCCTACGATGACCGCCGCCGCGAGGGAGAACCACAGGTCGCCGTAGCGTCCCGTGAGCATGACCAGCACCGTAACGACGATGAGCTTGTCCGCCACCGGATCCAGAAAGGCCCCCAGGGCCGTCTGTAGCTTTAGGCGCCGCGCCAGATAGCCATCAAGCCAATCCGTGAGGCTGGCCAGCAGAAACACCGCGGCGCTGGCCTCGTAGGTCCAGGCTCCGGGCAGCATGATCAGCAGGACCAGCACGGGAATGAGCGCAATCCTCACGAGGGTGAGGAGGTTGGGCAAATTCATGACGGTACTCTTGCGGTGTCGCGGTGCCGTCAGTGTACTCCCCCACTCCTTCGGGGGCAGCCCCGGGGGCTCGCTTAGGCGCCGTGCAGTGCGTGGTAAAGGCTCTGGGCCAGCGCGGCATTAATGCCCGGTACCCGGCGCAAATCGTCGACGCTGGCGTTTCGCACCCCCTTCAGGCCCCCAAAATGGGCGAGGAGCGCCCGTCGGCGCTTCGGCCCGATCCCTTCGATGCCCTCCAGGGAGGATTGGGTGCGCTGCTTACCCCGCCGTTGCCGATGCCCCGTGATGGCGAAGCGATGCGCCTCATCCCGGATATGTTGCAAAAGGTGAAGGGCCCGGTCGGAGGGGGCCAGGGGCAGGACGCGCCCCGTGGCGCCATCGATAACCTGTTCCAGTCCGGCCTTCCGAGTGACCCCCTTGGCGATCCCGAGCAAGTTGATGCTGGTGAGTTCAAGGGCTTCAAGGACCTCGCGGGCTTGGGTGAGCTGCCCCGGGCCGCCATCGATGATCAGAAGATCGGGCACGGGTGCCTCCCCTCGCTTCACCCGAGCGTAGCGACGCTCCAACGCTTGGTGCATCGCTGCGTAGTCATCCCCGGGAGTGATGCCCTCGATATTAAAGCGCCGATAGTCACTCTTCTTAGGCTGCCCTCCCTCGAAGACCACGCAGGATGCCACCGTCCCCTCCCCGCCCGTGTGGGAAATATCAAAGCACTCCATGCGCTCCGGCGCTGCGCTTTGCCCAAGGGCTTTCGCGAGGGCAGCGAGGCGATCCGCGCCATGGCCCCGAGCCTCGAGGCGCTGGGTTAGCTGAGCCTGACCGTTCACCTCGGCCAGGCGCAGCCAGCTCGCCCGCTGGCCCCGGACCTGATGGGAAAGGCGTACGCGATAGCCGAAGGCCTGGGAAAGGGCTTCGGCGAGGATCGTCGCGTCCGGGAGGGCGTGGGAGGTCAGCACTTCCCGAGGTCGATCCCCGGTGCCTGATCCTTCCTCGCCAAAGTAGTACTGGGCCAGGAATTCGCCTAAGAGCGCTTCCGGTGCCAGCTCTAGAGCGTTGTCAGGCCACCAGTGCTCCGTGGCCAGCACCTGGCCCCGGCGCACCCCGAGGCGAACGATGCACGTTAGTCCACCCTCCTCGAGGAGAGAGAAGATGTCCGCATCCCCCCCCTCGGTAACCACATGCTGCTGCTGCTGAATGCGCCGCAGCTTACTGATCTGGTCCCTGAGGCGCGCCGCTTCCTCGAAGGCCAGGGCGTCGGCGGCGTTCGCCATAGCCGCTTCGAGCTCGGCAGTCACCGCATCGGATCGTCCCTCGAGAAAAAGGAGCGCGTGGCGCAGGTCCGCTTGGTAGCTTGCCGCATCAATGAGCCCCACGCAGGGGCCGCTGCAGCGTCCGATCTGATATTGCAGGCAGGGCCGGCTTCGATTCGCGAAGTTGCTGTCCGTGCAGCTGCGGAGGCGGAAGAGCTTTTGGAGCACGGTGAGCGTCTCCCGCACGGCGCCGGCGGAGGGAAAGGGCCCGAAAAGCGTTTTCCCCTTCCCCTCTCGGCGACCCCGAAACACGCGCAGGCGGGGAAAGTCCCGGTGCTCCGTAAGGGCGATCATGGGATAGGACTTATCGTCCCGGAGCAGGATGTTAAAGGGCGGGCGTTCGGCCTTAATCAGGCTCTGTTCGAGAAGCAGGGCTTCAATCTCGCTACCGGTGACCGTGGTTTCCACCCGAGCGATGCGCTGGACCATGGCGAGGGTTTTGCTGGTTAGGCCCTGGCCCCGAAAGTAGTTAGAGACCCGAGCCTTGAGATCCCGGGCCTTGCCCACATAAAGCACCGCCCCTTCCCCATCGAGCATGCGATAAACCCCCGGCCTACGGGTCAGGGTTTTCAGGAAAGATTGATAGTCGAAGGCGTCCGCCACAGGTGTACTCCAGGCTAGGCCCGCAGTGTAGCGCCCTGTGCTAACTTTGCTCTATGACAACGCCGAGCCTCACACCTCCTGCTCCAAGCTTTTTTCAGGCCACGGCCCCGGCCTGGGTGCTCCTGACGCTTCTGCTCTACGGGCTCGTGCTGCGGCCCCTGGCCTTTGCCCAAGCGCCCCTGGCGCTCGAGGCGATCTTCGTATTGTCCGCGGCCTTCGCCATGGCCGAACTGTTCTGGCTCGGCTTCTCCTGGACCGAAATTCAGGGCGCTATTATCCATCGCCTAGGGCGGGCCCTCCCGGCGATCTTTATTCTCTTTGCTATTGGGCTTTTGGTGGGCGCTTGGATCATTTCGGGCACCATCCCCATGCTGGTGGCCTGGGGCGTCACCCTCGTGAGCCCAAGCTGGATCTATCCCCTCGCCTTTCTCATTCCCGTGCTCTTCTCCCTGTTAACAGGGACTTCCTGGGGGTCCGCGGGAACCATCGGGGTGGTACTCATGGGCATTGGGCTCTCCGTGGGTGCCGATCCCGCCGTGCTGGCCGGTGCCATCATTGGGGGCGCCTATTTTGGCGACAAGCTCTCCCCCCTATCGGACACCACGAATATCGCGGCTATTGCTACGGAAGTCCCGCTGTTCAGCCATATCCGGGCCATGCTCTGGACCACGCTTCCCGCTGCCGGTCTTGCCCTAGCCGTGTATACGGCTCTCGGCCTTCTTGACCCTCCGGCGCCAGCGACGGATCTTGCAGCGCCGGAGGCCTTTGCGGCGGCCCTGGGGGGCCTCTTTACCTTCCACCCTGCCCTCCTCCTACCACCCCTGATTGTGCTGGCCGGAGCCTGGCGCGGAGCCCCCACCCTGCCCCTGCTTTTGCTGTCCATTGTGGTGGCCACGGGGCTTGCCCTTCTGCTTCAGCCCTTCGATGCTGCCCAGGTCACCGCGGCGCTCAAAAACGGTTATCGCCTGAGTTTTAGTGAGGTCTCGGGCCCCCTCCCGGAAGGGATTGCGGTACTGTTGGAACGGGGCGGGCTCTATTCCATGAGCGAAGCCATCTTCATCGCTATGCTGGTGTTCCTCTTCGTCGGCGCCATTGACCTTCTCGACACCATGCCCCGGCTGGTGAATCGGGCCTTTGCCTTTGCCAAGAAACCTTCAGCCCTGGTGCTTTCTGCCCTGGGGGCCACCGCCGTCACCAACGCCATGACCTCAAACCAAAGCGCGACGTCCTTCATCGTAGGCGACGCCTTTTCTCGTCGCTTCGACGGCGCTGGCGTGCCCCGACCACTCCTGTCCCGTTCCATCGAGGACACCGGGACCATGCTCGAAAGCCTCGTGCCCTGGCATGCTACGGCCCTGTTTATGGTCGCGACTCTGGGCGTGCCCGTTTCCGCTTACGCCCCGTGGCAGCTCCTATCCCTATTTAATTTCGCCTTCGCGATCCTCTTTGCCCTCTTTGGCCAGGGCCTGCTTCACCGCCCGGCCCCCTCTAAGGAAGCCTCTTCGTGAACGATGGCCTGAAACCCGAAACCCAGCTGATTCAGGATGGACCTTTTCGAGACGAACGCTATGGGGCCGTGATTCCCCCGCTCTACCAAAACAGTACCTTTACCTTTGATAGCTGGGACGCCCTCGATGCGGCGTTCGAGGACCGCACGGGTACTCCCACCTATTCTCGGATCCTGAACCCTACGGTGCAGGCCGCGGAGCGCCACCTGGCGGCGCTGGCGGGGGCGGAAAAGGCGCGCCTCTTCCCCAGCGGCATGGGGGCTATCAGCGCTGCCCTCCTCCACTGCCTCCGCCCCGGGGATCACCTGATTTCGCTGAACAACGTGTATGGCCCCGCGGCCAATCTTATGGGCACCTACCTGCCGGAAAAGATGGGGGTTCGAACCACCTTTGTGGATGGGGGTGACCTCGCAGAGGTGGAAGCGGCGCTCCGCCCGGAAACCCGCGTGCTTTACCTCGAGAGCCCTAATTCGGCGCGCTTTGGGCTTCAGGACATCGAGGCGCTATGTGCTCTGGTGAAGCCTCATGGCATCCGTGTGCTCATCGATAACACCTGGGCTACGCCCCTTTTTCAGAAGCCCCTCGCCTTCGGGGTAGATCTAGAGCTCCACAGCGTTTCTAAGTATCTGTCCGGTCATAGCGATCTTGTCGCCGGCGTGGTGCTGGGCAAGGCAGAGCTGGTGGATGCCATTGCGACCCGGGAAGCAGAGCTGCTCGGGGGGAAGATGGCGCCCTTTGAAGCCTGGCTATTGCTGCGGAGCCTGCGCACCCTGCCCGCCCGCATGGCGCTACACCAGGCCAATGGTCTCGCGGTGGGGCGCTTTCTCGAAGCTCACCCGGCCATTGCGGAGGTGCGACACCCGGGGCTTCCCAGCCATCCGGACCATGCGCTGGCCGCCCGGCAGCTTTCCGGCTACGCAAGCCTCTTTAGCTTCACTCTGAAGACGGACCACCTGCCCGCCATCAAGACCTTCTTCGACAGTCTTAAGCTGTTTGGCCGGGGCGTCTCCTGGGGCGGCCACGAAAGCCTGATCTATTCGCCGGTCATCAGCGCCGTGAAGGAACAGCCACCGGAGCGGCTTCGGGCCATGGGCCTCGCGCCGGGGCTCATGCGCGTGGCCGTGGGGCTGGAAAACCCCGAGGACCTCACCGCGGACCTTGCCCAGGCCTTAGAGAAAAGCCAGGCCGCGATCCCCTAGGGTGCTCCCTGCCCGTGGTCACCGCCGGGGCGCTTCGGTAAGCTCAGGTCGGTAATTACCGACTTGGGGGAGTGGTATGGATCTGTCCTACGGGCCTCACTACGAGGCGTTTCGTGAGGAAGTGCGGAGCTTTTTAGCCCGCCATGGCAAGGATGCGCCGCGAGGGGAAGGGCTGCGCTCAGAGAGGGTACTGGCCTGGCAGCGCCTGCTCATCGAGCACGGCTACGCCGCGCGCACCATCCCCAAGGCCTACGGCGGCTACGGCGCAGCGCCGGATATCCTGGAAAGCCGGATCATCGCTGAAGAATTTGCCGCGGCCCGGGTCAGCCCCGGGCTCGGGGGCCAGGGTATCTCCATGCTCGTGCCTACCCTTCTGGAGGTGGGCACGGAAGCGCAGAAGACCACCTTTATTCCGCCGACCATTCGCGGCGAAATGCTTTGGTGTCAGGGCTATTCGGAGCCCGGTGCGGGAAGCGATCTGGCCGCTCTCCGCACGAGCGCCGTGGTGGACGGGGATGATTTCGTGGTGAATGGCCAGAAAATCTGGACCTCTACGGCCCACCTTGCAGATTGGATCTTCTGCCTCGTACGCACGGAGCCCGAAGCGCCCAAGCACCAGGGCATTTCCTTCCTCCTCTTTCCCATGACGACGCCGGGTATTGAGGTGCGCCCCCTCGTCGATATGACGGGCGTGGCGAACTTCAATGAAGTCTTCTTCACCGACGTGCGCGTGCCCACGGGGCAGATCGTGGGCCAGCGAGGGGAAGGTTGGAAGGTGGCGAACACCATCCTTGGTCATGAGCGCGGCTCCCTGGGCGACCCCAACGCCACCATGACCCGCTTTAACGCCCTTCTAGAGCTGATGCGCCGGGAAACCCTGGACGGGCACCGGCTGATTGATAACCCCCTCTTTCGAGATCGCCTGGCCTCGCTCCAGAGCCGGGTCCTGGCTATGCGCCTTCACGACATGCGGCTCTTATCGAATAGGGTCAACGACGAGCGCGCGCCCTTGGCTAACCTGATCACGAAACTTCAGGGCACGGAGCTTCGCCACGAGCTGGAAGGCTTTGCCATTGATGTGCTCGGGGAGCTTGGCCTTGCCTACGGCGACAATTCTGATAAGCAGGACGGAGGCAGCTGGCAAACGAGCTACATGTACTTCCTCGGTCTGATTATTGGAGGGGGCACCTCCCAGATTCAGAAAAACATCATCAGTGAGCGGGGCCTCGGGATGCCTCGCGAACCGAAGCTTGCGAAATAAGGGGGGGCGTTATGCGATTCGGACTTTCG
>Ga0255778_10004973_pt1 | contig 10842 bp, 8 predicted proteins | sample 071ome_31_FD_179976 | JGI IMG/M metagenome (GOLD analysis project Ga0255778, IMG submission 179976) | Coastal salt marsh microbial communities from the Groves Creek Marsh, Skidaway Island, Georgia - 071405CT metaG (version 2) | ecosystem: Environmental > Aquatic > Marine > Intertidal zone > Salt...
GTTCCCGGGATATGCGAAGAACAAGGCGCATATGTTGCGGGTGATCCGTAACCATCGCAACGCGGCGGCCGGTAATGCCGAGGGATATGAGGGTTTGGCGATAAAGCCCGTGCCATTGGACTGCGCCAATTGCCCAGATCAGGATCTTGTGATGCTTGCGCAGTCAAGCTGGGACGAGGCCTTGGCGCTTGGTGAGAAACATGGGTTCAGAAATGCGCAGACTTCTGTGATTGCCCCGACGGGCACGATTGGGCTCGTGATGGATTGTGACACGACCGGTATTGAACCTGATTTTGCTCTCGTAAAGTTCAAAAAGCTTGCGGGCGGTGGGTATTTCAAAATCATCAACCAATCTGTACCGGCAGCCTTGGAAAAATTAGGATATGGCAGCGCTGCAATAGAGGAAATCGTCTCGTTTGCGGTTGGCCACGGTACGCTTGGAAATGCACCCGGCATCAATCACACCAGCCTCATAGGCCACGGATTTGGGCCATTGGAAATCGAGAAGATTGAAAACGCGCTGGCAAGTGCCTTTGATATTCGGTTTGTGTTCAATCAGTGGACGCTTGGGACAGAATTCTGCCAAAAGGTGCTCGGTATTCCTGAGGCGAAACTCAACGATCCAAGCTTTGACCTGTTGCGCCACCTTGGGTTTAGCCGCTTGGACATCGAGATCGCCAATGATCATGTTTGCGGCACCATGACGCTTGAAAATGCGCCGCACCTGAAACCGGAACATTACCATGTCTTTGATTGTGCCAATCCATGTGGCAAAAAAGGGAAACGATACTTGAGCGTGAACAGCCATATTTACATGATGGCGGCAGCGCAGTCCTTTATTTCAGGGGCTATTTCAAAGACGATTAACATGCCCAATGACGCAACGATTGAGGATTGCCAAAAAGCCTATGAACTGAGCTGGGCGTTGGGTGTTAAGGCAAATGCACTTTATCGGGACGGGTCAAAACTGTCCCAACCATTGGCCTCCGCATTGATAGAGGATGATGATGACGCGGCGGAGATCCTCGAAAGCGGTAGCCTGCCAGAAAAGGCGGCTGTTTTAGCGGAAAAAATTGTTGAAAAAATCGTCATCAAAGAGGCCGTACGCTCCCATCGGGAAAAAATGCCCGAACGGCGCAAAGGCTATACGCAAAAAGCGGTTGTCGGCGGACACAAAGTATATCTTCGCACGGGAGAGTATTCGGACGGTTCTCTTGGCGAAATTTTCATCGATATGCACAAAGAAGGTGCTGGTTTCAGAGCGATGATGAACAATTTTGCTATCGCCGTTTCAGTTGGCCTCCAGTACGGGGTGCCGCTGGAGGAATTCGTCGATGCGTTCACATTTACGAAATTTGAACCCGCGGGTATGGTACAAGGGAATGACAGCATTAAAAACGCGACATCTATCCTTGATTATATTTTCCGTGAGCTCGCGGTAAGTTATCTTGATCGCACAGATTTGGCGCATGTTAAACCAGAAGGGGCCGCCTTTGACGACATCGGTCGGGGTCAAGAAGAAGGCGTATCCAACGTGACGCATGTCACGGAATCGGGAGCATCTAAGTCATTGGAAGTGCTCAAGCAAATCAGTTCTACAGGCTATCTTCGCAAAAGACTTCCTCAGGAATTGATTGTGCTTCAGGGCGGGCAATATTCTGGGAATTTGGCCTTTGACACGCAAACGGAAGTGCTGCCAGAACCAGACGCGGTCATTGGAAACGTGACCCAATCAACTTCTATGGATGCACGCACAAAAGCAAAAATGCAGGGCTATGAGGGAGATCCCTGTGGAGAATGTGGCAATTACACACTTGTCAGAAATGGAACTTGTATGAAATGCAACACATGCGGATCGACTTCCGGATGCAGTTAAGCACGAGACACGGGGCGGGTGCGCTCGCCCCTGACGACGTTCAGGCCGCAGGCATAAATCAATATCGAGTAGTATAATCTGAGCTTGAACGGCGAAACTTTAAACGGGGGCAATGCCCCCGTTTTTTTCATCTATAAACAATATATTGCAGCGTGCATTTAATGTTAATCAAGGGCCGGATTAAGGTGAGTTATCCGCTTTGATTGAGGGAAAGGAAACCGATGATGCGAACCACTTCAAGAAATATGGTTCGTCCGAAGTGGCAAAAAATCAGGTTATATTGTGAGCAGTTGTCCGTTGCTTTGATCAAGTCTTGTGATTTGAAAACACGAATTTAAACTGGATGCGATAAGGGGGAAAAACACCCCGTGCGAATGCGCCAAAGATGGTTTTCAATTTTAAATAAAATCAAAGCAGGGAAGGTGTATAAAATATATCAATGCGATAATAAAATATCTTGAGACATTGCATTTCCTATGTATGTTTAACGAAGAACATAGAAAGGAAGTCAAATGAATCGCGCAGTTATGATCATTCTTGTTTCACTCACCTTGGCAAGTTGTAGTACGGTTAGTGAATATAACCTTAATCCGATGGATTGGTTTGGATCTTCAGATCAATAAACCTTGGTTACTTGTAGAGTTAGGTTGCAAAGGATTGCGCAGCGGTTTGCGCAATCCTTTTTTAGATTTGATCAAAGTATCAGTGTAAAACGCGATTTCTTGCGCGTTTGAACTTTTTGCTTATTGCCTCAAAATGTTCATCCGGTGCATTATCATGGATGTTTTCCGTGATTTGCCAGGCCAGAAGATGCATATAGTCCGTGAGCGTTTGACGAAAATCAAGCGGGAGCACGTCGATCAAGGTGTTAACCTCATCAAACAATTTCAGAACATGATCTGGAATGACCGTTTCTTGTAGTTGCATTTTTGGGCTCCGTTACGTTCACCTTATATTTAATAACGGCGTTTTTTTTAGGAGATTTAGATACCCACAAATGGCATATTTTTGCCGAGAACTCTGTCACACTGTATTGTGATGTGTATTTATGTCGAAGTCAGTTAAGTTGGGAAAAAAACAATACGCCTATTGAAGAAGAGGGAGGTATCGTGATGAAACCGATGTTCGTTGCAAAGGCAAGTTGGTTCAGTGTCATCTGTGGGCTTGTCGTCAGCGCTTGTGCGCCGCAAGTCGGATCGGATCGCTGGTTCAAAGAAACACCAGCGGATCAAATCAGAATGCACTATGCCTATATCTGCCAGACTTACGGGTTTAAGGAAGGAACAACTGGTTTTTCCGAATGTATCCAAAAAGAAATCAATGATCAGAAACAGAGAAATGCAATCGCGCAGAGCGCGCAACCTTCGGCGGCTGGTGCGGTTTACGCCGGAAGTGGTAAATCGGGGATTACCTTGGTTTTGAGAGAAACATTCAATTAAGCCAGCGCTTTAAACTACAGCTTTGCTGAAATCTGAAAATCCTTGGCGTGACATAAAATATGGGTCTTGTTGCGCAAAAAACTGCTTTCTGCTGCAAGCTACGCTCTGCCACATGGTTGGTGTGAAATGTTAAATTGTGGTTGCATGTGGAAGTCCTTCGCATGTACCCCGTTGGACACCGCTGTTCAGATTGTATCGTCCTCATGCCGCCTGCCTTTAACATCAAGGGATATTCCGACAAGACATTAAGTTTTGTAATGTTTGGCGCAGCGTCATTGTGGGGGCTTTATTGGTTACCCGTGCGTGCCTTGGCTGAAATGGGCATAGACGGTGTTTGGCCTGTGGCGTTGATGAATCTGTTTCCTGCGCTCTGCTTGACGCCCTTTATGCTGACTTTGCTGATCCGTCCTGACAGTGGGGTGAGAGAGGCATTTTGGTCTGGCCTTTCTGTCGGAATTGGATTTGCATTTTATACCTTTGCTATGCTTGAAACGACTATCGTGCGCGCAACGCTATTATTTTACCTCACTCCAATCTGGTCAACATTGCTGGGTATTTTTATTCTCTCCGAACCCTTTACAAGGACGCGGGCGATCGCAATTTCGGTAGGGCTTTTGGGGTGCTTTATTTTGTTGAGCCCAGATCAGACTGCGTCTGTTGCGCTCAATATTGGAGATCTTTACGGGCTATTGGCCGGAGGTTTTTGGGCAATTGGCGCAACCTGTATAAAACGCTGGCCTCAAAGCCCTGCATTGCTGATCACATGGTTTCAATTGATATCAACAACGCTTGTGGCTTTGATTTTTGCTCTGTTAATATATCAAACGCAGGCGCCGGACTGGCTACTTGTCGTTCAAAGTCTTCCAATTACGTTAGGGGCGTCGGTTTTTATTCTTTTGCCCTCAACGCTACTGCTAATGATCATATCTCAGGTGCTTTATCCGGGCAGAGTGGGGGTTTTGATGATGTCAGAAGTTTTGGTGGCAATCGTCAGCGCATCGCTACTCGTACCGGAGGAAAGGATGAGCTTGGTGCAGTGGGGGGGCGCTGCGGCGATTATCATTGCGGCTCTTTTTGAAGTATTTTCGGTTCAGAACAAAAAGACCGATTTAAACCCGCCAAGGTCAGATCGTTAATCAATATAGGCATCCGCCCGCAATCCCGCGCGTTGCAAATGAATAGGCAACACACGCCCATAGAGCTGTTTGGTGCGTTCGGGCGCGCCGACCATATTGGGTTCTTCAACATATGAAAAAATAGCCACGTAGCGTGGTGTTTTGCCAAAAAGCGGCGCGACACGATGCAGTGAATAGCGTCCGCGAAACAATTGCAAATCTCCAGGTTCCAGACGCAAGGAAACAACCTTGTCAGACGTACCGTTGAGCACGCGAGAGACCTCTTGAAAATTCTCCCCATCTTTGCGGATGGCTGGAGCATATTCAAATTCTCCGCCGGCATCCGCATTTTGAAGCGCGAGCGTCACAGTGAAATTATTGGTATCAAAATGCCATGGAAATCCATTTCCCTCTTCTGCCATATTGACGATGACATCCGCCAAAGGATCAGCGTAGCGATAAAAACGAGGTTCTTGCAGGGCATCCTTTATGAAGGTTTCAAACCCAACAAAATTATGTACCTGTCGCAGCGGGCCATCGGGGACAAAGTTATCAGCAGGTATAAAGCTATTGGAGCGATCAAAAAACTGTCGGCGTGGATCGTTTCGCGGCAGGGTTGGATCATCTTTCGTGAAATACACATTCGTGCGGTTAAAGGATTTATGAGCCTGCTGTGAAACACTGTCTGCTTCGCTGACAAGCGCCTCAATCCCTTGCTTTGTGAGGAAATTTTTCAAAACGGCACAACCGTCGTTTTGAAGATCCCTACGCACAGAGGCAAGCAACGAGGACCGTTCCGCATTGTCTTGATCAATTGGATAATCTTTGAGATTGATAAACTGTTCTGCTGTATGCGTCATCAAGCTAACCTGTTTTCTCAGTCTTTTGATGCTTGTAACCCTGAAATGTGGTTTGGCGGAAATCTGACCTGAGAACGACATTATATTTGTCGAATTTGCCTTATACCTTACTCAAATTTCGTCTAATGAGAGGGTAATTCCATAAACATTCGCCACAGCTTCCAGTCGAGTGGCGGTGAATTTATGACGTTGGCGGCAAAGACTTGCGAATTGGACGATTATGAGATTCACAGAGTTCCTGAAAACGAATGCGAGCTGGCTTTGGGCCGGAGTGCTTTTGACATTCATGTCGAGTTTTGGCCAAACATTTTTCATTTCTATTTTCGGGGGGCACATTCGAGAAGAGTTTGGGTTGTCACACGCGGCTTGGGGCGGGATTTATTCTTTGGGGACCACAGCATCTGCGGTGGTGATGATCTGGGCCGGTGTTCTTACTGATATTTTTCGGACCCGTATTTTGGGGGTGATTGTTTTCTTTGGGCTTGCTTTGGCTGCGGTGGCGATGGCTGGGTTGCATTCTGCTGTTTACTTGCCCTTTGTTATATTTGCGTTGCGGTTTTTCGGCCAAGGCATGTGTTCTCATCTGGCGGTGGTTGCAATGTCACGCTGGTTCGTCGCCAATCGGGGCAGGGCGCTTTCACTGGCGACTTTAGGCTTTTCATTTGGAGAAGCAGTGCTGCCCATCGTTTTTGTGTTCCTTATGGGGTATGTCGCATGGCATAACTTGTGGCTGGTTTCCGCCTTACTGCTTTTGTTTGCCGCACCGTTGCTTTGGTGGCTTTTGAAAGAGGAACGAACGCCTCAAGCGCTTGCGCAGGAAAATATATCGCCAGGAATGAACGGGCGTCATTGGACACGCAGGCAGGCACTTTCCCATCCGCTGTTCTGGTTTATGGTTCCCGCGTTACTGGGACCAAGTGCCTTTGGAACAGCATTTTTCTTTCATCAGGTCCATTATTCGGAAATTAAGGGATGGGATCATATTGCGTTTGTCTCTTTGCTTCCGGTTTATACGGCTAGTGGTGTTCTGGCGATGCTGGTCTCAGGTTGGGCACTGGATAAATTCGGCACTGCCCGATTGATCCCCTTTTATCAGTTTCCGCTCTCAATTGCCTTCATTTGTTTTTCGCAGAGCGCAGATATTACATTTTTATTCGTAGGGTTATTGTTTTTTGCGATGACTTCCGGGGCGAATGCAACGCTGCCCAATGCGTTTTGGGCAGAATTTTACGGGACGCAACATTTGGGGGCGATTAAAGCTATGGCCGCCGCCGTTATGGTCCTTGGCTCCGCAATCGGACCAGGAATTACAGGGGTTTTGATTGACGCGGGCATTGCGCTTGATACCCAATACCTGTGGATTGCGGGATTTTTCTTGCTCTGCAGCCTTTCGATGCTGATCGGAGTGTCGCGTTCGAAATCAGCGCTTCAAACTATCTTTGGGTAAGGTAATTCGCACAGCCCTTGAGAGCCGCGAAATCATCTACAACAAGGTTGACGCCAAAGGATTTGTTCATCTCAGAAAATCGCCCTTTGTCGCAAAAGGCTGCGCCAAAGTTCGTCTCACTCACAAAAGGTTCCAAGGCACGTGCGAGTCCGCCGATCAAAAAAATTCCACCTTCGGGCAAAGTCGTGAGAGCCAGATCACCGAAATAAGAGCCAGCAAAGCCACAAAATACGTCGATGACATGGCGCGCCTCGGCGTTTTCTGGTGCCGATTGGATTACGTCCTGTGACGTGCGAGGCGAATTTGGATAGAGAACATGGTTCACGAGCGCCATACCGCGCCCTGAAATCACTTCTTCCACTTCTGCAAAGCCGTTTTTCTTGATCAGATAGTCGGCAACTTTTTGTTCTGTCGCGTTGCGCACTGGCAGTCTTGTATGCCCAGCTTCGGCAGGGGGAACAATGACGCCATGGGGCGTAGGAATACTGAGTGCTATATTAAAGCCTGTTCCGACCCCACAGACCAGCATGCGTTTTGTCTTATCCACATGCGGCGTGCCATAAACATGTTTAATGTCGGCGTTTTCCAAAGCTGAAAGCGCATAACCTTGCGCTTGCATATCATTGATAATGCCTGCCTTTTCGGTTTTTGCGATTTTTTGAAGCGCAGATTTTTGGATGGTCCAGTCAATATTTGTTAATTCTGCCCGATCCTGATGGGCAGGGCCGGCAACAGCAATGCAAATCCCGTCGAACGAGGATACGTTCATCTCAGAGATGTATCGATCAAGAATATCTTCCAGACAGGAAGCGGTTGCATTTTCGTAACGCTTGAGCGTCTCTTTGCGCAGGGCGGTTCCGGCGCTCAGCGCAAGTCGGGTATTTGTACCACCGACATCAGCAACAAGATGGACGCCTCCACGCGACATCATACCTCTTCCCATTTTGGATTCGCCATTGCGGCTTTCTCTAGTTTCGACCGGAAGAAAACGATTTTCTTCCCATTTGTAAAGTTGCTTGTCACCATAAAGAGCCGCATTGAAAGACTTTTTTGCCACAATAGTCTTTGGTAGCACGTTCAAATCCGTTCACAGAATGACTGCACCTTTGAAGAAATGACGAAAATTATAATCTGTGAAGGTCAAAAAAGCATATATTTGTTCTTCTTATGTTCTTATAATTTTATTGGCGTTCCGTTATATTCGCGCTAAGTAGACTTTCAGCTAAGAGGATGGCAGATGGCTGAATTGAAATTTATAGAAGTGCGCGGTGCGCGCGAACATAATTTGAAATCCATTGACGTTGATATTCCGCGCAACGAATTGGTCGTGATCACGGGTCTTTCGGGATCTGGCAAATCCTCTTTGGCGTTTGATACGATTTATGCCGAAGGCCAAAGGCGCTACGTTGAGTCACTGAGCGCCTATGCGCGCCAGTTCCTCGATATGATGGAAAAACCGGATGTCGATCACATTGCTGGTCTGAGCCCTGCGATTTCCATCGAACAGAAAACCACAAGCAAAAATCCGCGCTCAACGGTCGGAACGGTGACTGAGATATACGACTACCTTCGCCTTCTTTTTGCGCGCGCCGGCACGCCCTTCAGTCCCGCGACCGGTCTGCCGATTGAGGCGCAACAGGTACAGGATATGGTGGATCGTGTCATGCAGATGGAGGAGGGCACCCGTGCCTATCTTCTTGCCCCAATAGTTCGGGACCGCAAAGGTGAATACCGTAAAGAGTTTCTGGAGTTGCGCAAGCAGGGTTTCCAGCGTGTAAAAGTGGATGGTGCTTTTTATGAGTTGGATGAACCACCCACATTGGACAAGAAATTTCGCCATGACATAGATGTGGTGGTAGACCGGATCGTCGTGCGTGAAGGTATGGAAACACGGCTCGCCGATAGCTTTCGCACTGCACTTGATCTTGCCGATGGGATTGCAGTTTTGGAAACCGCCCCAAGCGAAGGGGAACCGGAGCGTTTTACATTTAGTGAAAATTTTGCCTGTCCGGTCAGTGGTTTTACCATTCCCGAAATTGAACCTCGGCTCTTTTCGTTTAACGCACCCTATGGGGCTTGTCCTGAGTGCGATGGGTTGGGGGTGGAACTTTTCTTTGACGAGCGCCTTGTTGTGCCTGATCAAACGCTTAGAATTTCTGATGGAGCACTGGCGCCGTGGCGCAAAGGCAAAAGCCCTTATTTTCTTCAGACCATAGAAGCAATTGCAAAACATTATGGGTTTTCACCGAAATCCCCTTGGAAGGATTTGCCGGAACAGGTGAAAACTGTATTCCTCTACGGATCCGGAGAACAGGAGATCCAATTTCGTTATGATGAAGGGGGACGCATTTATCAGGTGAGCCGCGTCTTTGAGGGAGTGATTCCAAATATGGAACGGCGTTATCGTGAAACCGATAGCAACTGGATCCGCGAGGAATTTGAAACCTATCAAAACAACCGACCCTGTGGGGGGTGTGGCGGCTACCGTCTAAAACCGGAGGCCTTAGCCGTAAAAATTGCCGGTATACATGTCGGGCAAGTGGTTCAGATGTCGATTAAAGACGCATATGAATGGTGCTCCAGCGTCCCCGACAGCCTCACCAAGCAAAAAAATGAAATCGCTGCAACAATTCTGAAAGAAATTCGCGAACGTTTGGGGTTTCTTAACAACGTTGGTTTGGAATATCTCACGCTCAGTCGCAATGCGGGGACGCTTTCGGGCGGCGAAAGCCAGCGCATTCGTCTCGCAAGTCAGATTGGAAGCGGGCTGACGGGGGTTCTTTACGTTCTTGATGAACCATCGATCGGTTTGCATCAGCGCGACAATGATCGCCTGCTGGTGACGCTTAAAAACCTGCGCGATCAGGGTAATACTGTGATTGTTGTGGAACATGACGAAGAAGCGATACGAGAAGCAGATTACGTCTTTGACATTGGTCCCGGTGCCGGAGTGCATGGCGGGCAAGTGGTGAGCCGTGGTAAACCGCATGAGGTTGCCAAAGATCCCAAATCTCTGACGGGTCAATATTTGAGCGGCACACGCAAAATCGAAATACCTCATGAACGGCGTTCCGGTAACGGCAAGTCCGTGACGGTTGTTAATGCCACCGGAAATAACCTTAAATCCGTAACGGCAGAGTATCCCTTGGGCAGATTTGTCTGTGTAACGGGTGTTTCGGGCGGAGGTAAATCGACACTCACGATCGAGACTTTGTTCAAGACGGCCTCTATGCGGCTTAATGGTGCAAAACAAACGCCGGCACCCTGTGAAACAATCAAGGGGCTTGAGCATCTCGATAAGGTTATTGACATTGATCAACGCCCCATCGGACGCACGCCGCGCTCAAATCCTGCAACCTACACAGGAGCCTTTACACCGATACGTGATTGGTTTGCAGGCATGCCTGAAGCAAAAGCACGCGGTTATAAGCCTGGACGCTTTAGCTTCAACGTCAAAGGGGGACGTTGCGAAGCCTGTCAGGGAGATGGCGTAATCAAGATTGAAATGCATTTCTTGCCCGATGTTTATGTCACTTGTGAAACCTGCCAAGGGGCGCGATACAATAGGGAAACTCTTGAAATCAAATTCAAAGGCAAGAGTATAGCTGATGTGTTGGACATGACAGTAGAAGACGCACAGCAGTTCTTTCAAGCAGTGCCGTCCATTCGTGAAAAAATGGATGCCCTTGTTCAAGTTGGACTTGGTTACATCAAAGTCGGCCAGCAGGCGACAACACTTTCCGGTGGTGAGGCACAACGTGTGAAATTGTCCAAAGAGTTGTCCAAAAGGTCCACGGGGCGTACGCTTTATATCTTGGATGAACCCACAACGGGATTGCATTTTGAAGACGTGAGAAAGCTATTGGAAGTTTTGCATGAACTGGTGGAGCAGGGCAATTCGGTCATCGTCATCGAACATAATTTGGATGTGGTAAAGACGGCTGATTGGATCATTGATATTGGTCCCGAAGGCGGCGAAGGCGGGGGACAGATTGTTGCTGTGGGCACGCCGGAAACCGTCGCTGGGATCGCTGAAAGCTATACGGGGCGGTACCTGAAACCCATGTTGGAACAAAGTCGCGTGGCCGCGGAATAATGGATCAGA
>Ga0255778_10004974_pt1 | contig 10842 bp, 6 predicted proteins | sample 071ome_31_FD_179976 | JGI IMG/M metagenome (GOLD analysis project Ga0255778, IMG submission 179976) | Coastal salt marsh microbial communities from the Groves Creek Marsh, Skidaway Island, Georgia - 071405CT metaG (version 2) | ecosystem: Environmental > Aquatic > Marine > Intertidal zone > Salt...
ACACATTAGAAGGTGACCACACTGATATTTACATTGGTGTACCTTTTACATCTACATATAGACTATCAACACAATATATCAGAGAAAGCTCTGGTAGAGGTTTAGTGTCTATTACTTCTGGTAGATACCAGATTAGAAACATAAGATTTAATTTTGAAAACTCAGGTTTCTTTCAAGTAGAAGTTACACCTACAGGAAGAAGCAAGAGTACAACAATTATGAACGGTTATATTATAGGTACTGCAACAAGTAAAGTAGGCGTACCTGCAATAAGCTCAGGCAGCCTTTTGGTACCCGTTATAGCTAGAAACACAGACTTTGTTTTAGATATTAAGAGTAGTTCACATCTACCTGTATATATTGCAAGTGCTGAAGTTGAAGGTTATTATCACACACGTTCAAGAAGGATTTAATATGAAAGAAGCTTTTGTAAGAAAAGCAAAATTAATAGATGCTATTGAGTTAGCACCTAGATTAAGAAAAATAGATAGAGAAGAAATAAAAGCAGCCAGTAATATTTCTTGTCTTGAAGCTTTGGTTACACCGTTTACATTTGATAATGCAAAAACATATTCTGTAGTTAAAACTGAAACAGATGAAGTCTTAGGTATGTTTGGTTCAGCACCTGCTACTGACCCTGAGTACGGTGTAGCATGGTTATTGTCTTGTGAAGATTTATATAGACATACCAAAGAGTTTGTAAAACAATCACCTCATTGGATAAATGAGATGGGACAAGGTTATACTTATTTATATAACTTTGTAGATAAACGAAATTGGAAATCACTTAAGTGGTTACAATATTTAGGGTTTGAACCCAAAGAACAAATAGATAATTATGGTTTTGGAAACACACCATTTTTATTAATGATAAAGGAGATACATAATTAAACTATGTGTGATGTAGTTACTGCGTTAAAGATAGGTACAGCGATATATGCTCACCAGTCTAAAAGAGCTGTAGCTAAAGGTCAAATGAGAGCTAATGAGCAAACAAGAAAAAACTCAGACCAAGCGTACCTTAATGACATATCTAAAATAGATAATGAAGCAGTATCAGCTAGTAGAGAAAAAGCAGCAGCTAGATTTGAATTAAAACAAAAACGAAATAAAGAATTAGCAAAGTCATTAAATTTAAATGCGGGTAATGCTGATAAAATAATACAAGACATAACAGGAGATTATGATGATAATTTCCTAGATGTTGCAAGAGATTATGAAACTGATACTATTAAATTAGATAGGCAAACAACAGAAGCTTATGCAGCACAGCAAAAAAGATACAATAGTATTAAACCTGTATCTATGCCAAGTAATACTGGTTTATTCTTAGAAGTTGCAACAATTGGTGCTGAAGGTTATCAGAAACATACAAACGCACAGAAACCAACGGTATAAAATATATGGCATATAAATCAAGAGTAAGTAATAAATACATGGGAGCAACATTTGCTGGACAAGTAAATGCAGCTTCTGACTCTGAAGCTATGGATTTAGCTAGAACATTACAAAGAACTGTTAATCCTGCTTTAGAAAGAATATATGATAGAAACGTTGAGAAACAAAAAGATGAAGCTAAAACAAAAATAAATCAATTATTTTTAGAAGGTAAAAAGTCTGACCAAATTCAATCTGAAATATTAGAAGGAAAACATCCAGAATTATCTGGTAGATACGTAGAAAAAACTGTTTCTTATCACACAGGTAGGCAAGAAGCAGTAGATGCTATTGCTAATATAGAAGCAAATAAAGATAAATACGACCATAGAGAAACTAACTTACCAGCTTTTTATAAAGAATATTTACCAAGTTTTGCAGATAGAGATGGTTCTTACACACTTGGTTTTGCTGCTGTATTTAATCAGTATAAAGCTAAAGATGCTATTGCTGATGCAGAAGTAAGAGCTAAATATGCTAAAGAACAAAAAATAAATCAAGGTTCTAAAATTATATCTGCTGTTCCAACTGCTGAAGTTTGGGATACAGTTAACTCTCTTAATGTTCCACTTCCCCCAGAAGAAGGTGATACTAAACCTAGACAATTTTATTCTAACGAAGAATTAAATCAAGTCGTAATTCAACATGCAGGAAATTTATTAAATGAAGCAACATCAACAGATGAAATTGATAGAGCAATAAAAATACTGTCTACAGACAGAGGTATTAAAAAAGATGGTACTAAATTAGGGTCTTTGATTGATACTAATAGAAGTGATGTTTCTACTTTAATAGGTAAGTTAAATAGAAAAAGAGTTACCTTAGAAACTCAAGAAAGAATTAATAACGATTATAAAGAAAAACAAGAAATTAAAAGTATATTTTCAGATGCTTTTGCTGACAACGAAGATGGCACACCAAAAACACATGAACAAAAAATGAAATACCGAGAAAGTTTAGAAAAATATGGTGAGCCTAAATTATTAACAGCATTTGATAATGTTATGAAATCTAATAGATTTGCTGAAACCGACCCAGCTAAAGTAGATGGTTTCTTAATAGAAATATTAAGTGGTGGTTTTACTGACCAAACTGAAATGATTGATGCCTTTAGTAAAAGAAATATTCCAACAGCTGAATTAACTAAAGCATTAACATATTGGGAAAAATGGAACACTAATAATAACAAAGGCGTAAAACCTATTCACCAAAGTAGTTCTACATACTCACAAAGTATGACACAAATTAAAGCTGCTGTACAAGGTAACTTTACAAGAAATGGAATTTTGTCTTCTAATGGATACACAGCTGTGTTTAATGCAACTAATTACATGATAAAAGAAATTAATGATTTTGAAGATAGATTTGAATTAGAAAATAAACGTAAACCTAATAACGTTGAAAGACAACAGTTTATACAGAATTTAGGTAAATATGTTATTGATACATACAAAGGTGGTGCTATAGACCCAAAAACTTTAACAGTTACACAACAAGAAGAAAAAGCAAAAGAAGATGAATTAAAAAGACAAGAGACTATGAAGTTATATGAAGACTTAGGTGTTACTAAGTTATTAGATAATTTAAATAAATCTTTAGAACAAGGTGGTTTTGTGAAACCTCAAATGACATCTGATGATACTTCATTTTTTAAAAGCAGAGCAACTGAAAGAAAAGAATTTGACACAGCTAAAGTTGTACCTGCATTACAAGAGTATTTAACACAATCTTTTGGTGTTCAATTTACACCTGAAATGTATAAAGCTATGACAAATCAAGATGTTGAAGCTATGGTATCTAATGTTGCAAAATCATTAAAACTTGACCAAACGCTTGTTAAACAAGCACTTAAAAATATAGTAACAGGAAAGTAATAAATGGCAGATTTATCTATACTTGGTGGCGCACCAACAGTATCTGAAAACAATTCTAGTTTAGTATCACCAGATGATATGATGCTAAATGTAAATGTTGAAGCTGATTTAAAAAAAGCATCAGATGCTAAAGCTGCATTAGAAGAAATACAAACTCAAAAATTTTATGACACACTAAGAAGCTACTACTCTTATAGAGAAGCTGATGATAAATTTAATAATTTGTCTCATGCAGACTTATTAGAATATTTTTACTCAGATAGAAGTTGGAGAAATAATAACACTATATCTATGAGTAAAGATATGTTTAATGTAGCAACAGAAGAAGATGATGAAAGATTAAAACAATTTTCTTACATACAACAAACATACCAACAACTTCCATCATGGTGGGATGACCCAAATAGAAGCTTTGGTGGATGGTTAATGGATAATGGCGGAGCATTATTAGCTGACCCAGTTAACTTAATTGGTTTTGGTATTGGTGGTCAAACTGCTAAACAAGCTTATAAGCAAGCATTAAAAGAAGCTTTAAAAGGTAAAGTCGCTTCTGAAATTAGTGAGATGACTATTAGAGAAGCTGCAAAACAAGCTGAAAGAGCCGCTTTAGGTCAAGCAGTTAAGAAAGGTGCTTTGTATGAAGGCTTTATTGGAGCTGGTATATCGGGTGCACAAGACGCATTGTTACAAGGTATTGCTATTGAAACTGGTGTACAAGATGAATTTAGTTTAAAACAAACTGGTATTTCTAGTGCTGCTGGTTTTGGTTTTGGAACTTTGTTTGGTGCAGGATTTTCATACGGAGCTTTTAAATTAACAAATAGAAATTTACAAAATACATCTGTAAAACAACTTATTGATTTACAAGATTATGGCAGAAGTGAAATCACAGGTAGAAGATTATTTGAAGATATAGGTGTTAAAAAAGAAAAAAAGAATTATTACCAAAATCTTAAAAAAGAACAAATTGATGAAATAGAATTAAAAAGTAAAATTATCGGTGATACTGTAGATGATAGAATTAAGAATTTAAGAAACACAGCAGACTCAAATATATCTACTGCTGACAAACCCCCAATCACTCCTTTTAACTACACCAGATATAAGCGTGGTGCAGCTCTCACATATTTAAGAAATGCAGCAAAAGAACTTTCAGGAGAATTAGGAACTGAAAAAATTACTCTTGAACAAATGACAAGAGTGGCTGAACAATTAAATCTTGACCCAGTTAAATTAAGAAAGCTTGCTAAATCTAAAGCAAAAGAAGATAGAGAATTATATGGATTAATTATAGCACATGGTGACTCTATGATTAAAGAAGCTGATGATATTGTTAAACTAGCAAATGAATTAAATAGAGTTGATTTAACAGATGCTGAAAAGATAAAAATTAAAAAAGAATTACAATTAAGAAATGATATCTTAACTGAGTTAATGGGTGTTCAAAAATCTTTACAAGAAAACTATGCTAGAGCAACCACTGCTGGTAGAGTTATTAAAAGCAAAGAAAGAGCAGCACAATTAATTATTGAACCAGAAGACATTGAAATGGTTAAATTAAAGAAAGATAATCCTGATGAATTTTGGAGATTAGTGTCACAACTGGATGATAGTGACCAAGTTATACTTGCGTTACAAAATGCTAGAAAAGTTGACAAGTGGGATTTAGCATCAGAATATATTAACAATAACTTATTGTCTTCACCTGATACACATTTATTAAACATTATTTCAGGTTTAACACAAACGCAATGGAAACCTTTTGTTATGTTACTTAGAAGTGCTAACATGGCTACAACAGATTTAAACAGAGCTAAAGTAATAGCTAGAGAAGCATTACAAACTTATATTTATCAGTATGCATTTACAGGTCATGCATTAAAAAGAGCCTTAAAAAGTTTTTATTTAGGAAGACCTATTTTAGATGCTACACAAATGAAATATGATAGTAATATTAGACAAGGACAACTTCAAAGATTTATAAATGAAACTGGTAAATTATTAACGGAACCTTTGGGTGTTGTTGGCACAGGTTTACAAAAAGCTGTTGTACAACCAACAGCGTATATCACAAGTTTACCTATGAGAGTGTTGTCAGCAGGTGATGAATTTCTTAAAACAATGATGTTTAAGGGTAGAGCCGCTGCAACTATTCACTCAAGAATACTAGCAGAAACTCCTGATATTGGTATATATGGATGGAAAAACAGAGCTAAATATAAAGCTAAATTTAAAGAATTAGAAGCTGATTATATGAACAGCAAAGGACAGGCATTAGAAACAGATGATTTAATTAATGACCCATTACAATATGCTAGAGAAGGTTCATACACACAATCTGCTTATTCTATAAATCCAATTACAGGTAAAAAAGAAGGTGGTATAACAGGAAGTGTTTTATCATTTACTAATAAACACAGATGGTTAAGAGCTTTTGGTATGCACTTTATTAATACACCATCAAATTTATTAAGATGGACAGCACAACATTTTCCAATGTTAGGTCGTTTTCAATTTCAAATGAGACACATGTTAGCTAAAGGTTCTGATGGTAAATATTTAAATCCAGAGGCCGCAGCAGAAGCAAATGCAAGAATACAAGCAGGATGGTTAATATGGTCTGCTGCTTTCTTGGCTGCTATTAATGGGAGAACTACTGGTGGTGGTTCAAGAGATTGGAGAGAAAATAGAGAAAGAGAAAGAAACACAGGATGGCAACCATATTCTATTGTTGACAGTGAAGGTAATCATATTTCAGCAAATAGACTTGACCCTATAATGACTCCATTTTTTATTGCTGCTGATATTGTAGATGCAGTTAATGATTTTTTAAAACACAACAAAGACTTGCCTGAAGAAGTAGAAAACAAATATACAGAGGCTGTTATGGCGACTATAGCTAGTATTACTAGAAATATTACATCTAAATTTTATACTAAAAACATTTTAGAAACAGCTAACTATTTCTTTAGTGATGATTTTATGAAAGCAAGAGCGCCAGATAATATTGGCTCATCTATATTAGCTAGAGCTATATTTAAAATAACTCCATTATCAGGTGGTCTTAGATATGCAAATAGAGTTTCAGATGATTATTCAAGAGAGTTATTTACTTTCATGGATAGACTTAGAACATTAAATCCATTTTCTGACAAAGATAGAACAATGCCTCAGCGTAATATGTTAGGTGAAAAAGTAGATAGAAAAAGAGGTTGGTTATTTGGATTAGGAGATGATGATGGATTATGGTCTTCACCTTTTGCTATGACTAAATTTAAAAATACAGAAACAGCTAAATTCTTTCAAGACAGAGACTTAAATTATAAAGCACCACAAAAAGTAGATAGATATACAAATATTGATTTAAGAACTATTAGAAATGCTAATGGTCAAACTGCTTATGATAGATGGTTGGAATTAAAGATGGATGTTAAAGTCCCATATAAAGGTAAAGAATATAATTTAAAAGATGTTATAGAAACAATAATTGCAGATAAAGGTAGTAACTTATATAAATTACCAAAAGATGTTGTAGCAGGTGACGATTACAGGCAAAAATATATCTTGGATATTGTCCACCAAGTTGAAAGAGAAGCTTATAGAAGAATGTGGAAAGAATTTCCTGTTCTTCAAAAAACTTTAGAAAACAGAGACTTATTTATCAGGGAAAAAGCTCAGGAAGCTTTAGATGACTTTATGAAAGCAATTCAATAAAGTACCCCTTTTAGAAGAAATAAAACATAAATATGGCTAATTCATTTGTAAGATATACGGGTAACGGCTCCACAGCCGCATACGCTATCCCTTTTTCTTACAGAAGTGCTGATGATTTATCAGCTACAGTTAATGGTGTAAATGTCACAGCTTACACTTTAGACGCTGCTGGTACTACATTAACATTTGATACAGCGCCTGCTGACCAAGCAGCTATTGAAATCAGACGTACTACAAGTCAATCTACTAAATTAGTTGACTATGTATCAGGCTCAGTATTAACTGAGAATGATTTAGATACAGATTCTGACCAAGCATTTTATATGTCTCAAGAAGCTATTGACAAAGCTGGAGACGTTATCACACTTGATAATGCTGACTTTCAATGGGATGTACAGAACAAAAGATTAAAAAATGTTGCGGCACCTACGGCCGACACAGATGCTGTTAACAAAGCATTTATTTCAACAAATTTACCTAACATCACAACGGTAGCTAGTATCAGCAGTGATGTTACTACAGTTGCGGGCATTAGCTCTGACGTAGAGACGGTAGCCGATAATGACACAAATATTACTACTGTTGCTGATAACATTAGTTCTGTTAACACTGTAGCAACAAATATATCTGACGTTATAAAAGTCGCTGATGACTTAAATGAAGCAATATCTGAAGTAGAGACTGTTGCTAACGACTTGAATGAAGCTACATCAGAAATTGAAACAGTTGCTAATAATATTGATAATGTTAATACAGTCGGAACTAACATTGCCAATGTTAACACAGTAGCTGGTAATGATACAAATATTACAACAGTTGCTGGTAATAATGCTAACATTTCTACAGTAGCAGGTATTTCAAGCAACGTAACAACAGTTGCAGGTATTTCTTCAGACGTTACAGCAGTTGCAGGTGATGCGACTGATATTGGAACTGTTGCCACAGATATTTCAAATGTAAATTCAGTTGCTACTAATATCGCTGATGTAAACACAGTAGCAGGAAATAATGCTAACATTACAACGGTAGCAGGAGTAAACGCAGACGTTACGACTGTTGCAGGTATTTCTTCTGATGTAACTTCAGTTGCAAATAATAATGCAAACGTAACCACAGTTGCAGGTTCAATCGCTAACGTAAACAATGTTGGTGGAGATATTGCCAACGTAAATACAGTTGCTTCTAACTTAGCATCAGTCAATAATTTTGGAGAAGTTTATAGAATTTCAGCAACTGCACCTACTACATCTTTAGATGATGGAGATATGTGGTTTGACACTACAGCTTCTAAATTAAAAATATGGAATGGTTCATCATTTGATTTAGCGGGTTCATCAATCAATGGTACTTCAGCAAGATTTAAATACACAGCAACAGCAAGTCAGACAACATTTACTGGTGCTGATGATAACGGAAACACTCTTGCTTATGATGCAGGTTATATTGATGTCTATTTAAACGGAGTACACTTAGACCCATCAGATTATACAGCAACAGACGGAAGTACAATTACACTTAATTCTGGTGCAACTTTAAATGACGAATTATATATTGTTGGCTTTGGAACATTCTCAGTAGCAGACTTTGATGCTTCTGGTTTAACAGGCACAATTAACATTGCAAGAATTGCAGATGGTTCAATTACTAATGCTAAATTAGAAAACGATAGTATTACAATTAATGGAAGTACAGTTGCATTAGGCGGCTCAACATCTATTGAAACAGTTACTTATCCAACAATCACTTCTATTTCACCTAGCACAATAACTAATAGTGCTACAAATATTGTGATTACTGGAACAAATTATGTCATCACACCTTTAGTAGAAATTATATCAACTTCAGGAAAAGTTTATTTTCCAAATACAGTAACAAGAGATAGTGCAACTCAAATTACAATTAATGCAACGATACCAGATGACGGAACATATTTTATCAGAGTAGAAAATCCAGATGGTTTAGCAGTAAGAAGTTCTACAGCTTTACTTACAGTTTCAGATGCTCCAACTTGGAGTACAAGCGCTGGAAGTCTAGGTTCAGTTGCACAAGGTGGAAGTTTCTCAACAACACTTTCAGCTTCTTCAGATAGTGCGGTGACTTATTCAAAAACATCAGGCACATTTCCAACAGGAATTACGCTTGATGCAAATACAGGAGTTTTATCAGGAACTGAAAGTGGAAGTGATACATCAGAAACAACATACAACTTTACAATTACTGCTACAGACGCAGAAAGCCAAACGGCAGATAGAGCGTTCTCTATTACAGTAACAGTAGGAATTAACAATGGAGGTCAGTTTAACTAATGGCTAGTACAGTATTAACAAAAACATCTACAACAGTTACAGATGATAAAAAATTCACAATATCTACTTGGGTTAAAAGAAGTGCCTTAAGTAATAGCAATATATATGGATTATTAGGTCATAAAGATAGTGCCAATTCAGGTAATAGTAATTTACAATTATATTTTAATGCTGATTGGTTATATTTTGCTTTTAGAAGTAATAATGGAGCAGATACTCATATTCAATATGTAACAAATCAATATTTTAGAGATACATCAGCTTGGTATCACATTGTCGCTTCAGTTGATAGCACACAAGCTACAGCAAGTGACAGAGTTACAATGTGGCTTAATGGAGAAGAAATTACAAGTTTTCAAACAGAAACAAATCCACCATTAAATAGAACATTTTTAAATGCTAGTAGTGATATTTATGTAGGTAAAGTTGTTGGAACAACTGGAACAGATTATTATTTTGATGGTTTACAAGCACACACTCATTATTGTGATGGCTATGCTTATTCTGCATCTGACTTTGGTGAAACAGATAGCACAACTGGAATATGGAAACCTAAAACTTCGCCAAGTGTAAACTACGGAAATAATGGTTTTTTCCTTAAATATGAAAACTCAGGTGCTTTTGGAACAGACAGTTCTGGTAACGGAAACAACTTTACAGTTAATGGTACAATGACACAGACGATTGATACGCCTAGTAATGTTTTTTGTACTATGTCGCCTTTAACTTCTACACAAAACTTTAATTTATCTAATGGTAATTTAAAATTAGGTGCAGCAGCAGATAACAAAGCTATCGCTGGAACACTTGCTGGAACAGTAGATAACGCAACTTATGGATATTATTTTGAATATAAAGTTAATGCTTCTAATTTAGGAAGTGGTGGTGAAGGATTTAGAGTGGGTATTCTTAATGCAAATGATATTATGAAAACAAGTGCAAGTGCTAGAGTATTACAAGGAGTACAATCAGATTTAATTTATGAAACGGCAACAAATGGTGGTTCTGGAGTTGTTGATACAGATATTGGAAGTATGGCTAATGGAGATATTGTTATGGTTGCTTGGAAAAATGGTAAAGTATGGTTTGGTGTTAATGGAACTTGGGTTAATAGTGGTAATCCTAGTGCAGGTACAGGAGAACAATTTTCTGGTTTAAGTGGAGATTATGTTCCTTGGATTATGTGTTCATTAACTAATGGAGTTAATGGCTCATCATTTAATTTTGGTAATGGATATTTTGGCACAACTGCTGTATCATCTGGTAATGCAGATGATAATGGTTTAGGTGTTTTTGAATATGCACCACCAACAAATTTTTTAAGTTTATGCACTAAAAACATGAATGAAGTGGAGTACAGCTAATGGCACAGATAAATAAACCCACAGATTATTTTAATACTAAACTTTATACAGGTACAGGTTCAACACAATCTATAACAGGTGTAGGATTTCAACCTGATTTCACATGGATTAAAGATAGAGGTACTACTGATTGGCACAGAGAATTAG